>Ga0247805_1000569_pt1 | contig 18836 bp, 19 predicted proteins | sample UWRJL044104R1_FD_180930 | JGI IMG/M metagenome (GOLD analysis project Ga0247805, IMG submission 180930) | Plant litter microbial communities from Arlington Agricultural Research Station in Wisconsin, United States - UWRJ-L044-104R-1 | ecosystem: Environmental > Terrestrial > Plant litter >... | reverse complement strand
CAGTATTTGCCTCAACTTTAAAAACTAGGAGCCGTCATGCCAGTAAACTACATAACGCATTTAGTTTGTATAGATTATGAGCGCTTATCCCCCCTATAGTAGTGTAGCATGCATATTTATTTTGCAGTAAATAATATAATATGAGTCACAAAACCCAGTTAGAAATGCATCTCAAAAGAAATAGCTGACGAGAAAAAATCTCTTCTATACGATTGCAATTCGCACAGAAAATCGGGATCAAGAATACGACGTAACCGACTATTTTTAAGTTGATCCCCTTACAATGGATAACTCCCATAGCAATTATGCACGCAAAACTGTAAATCCCTTTAGCGTGTGCTTTTTTCGCAACTATGAATAAACACCGTTTAGCTGGTACATAATTTGGAGGGTACAACCATCCTTGATAGAACGACGCTATTGATATGAAATTTCTATTTAATTTTTTGAGGGAATTTTATAAAGAGGTAAAGGAGACTTCACGAATTATTTGTTCCAATACTTAACTTACGTTTAGCCACTATTCCATTCAAATTATCTAAAACTCATTATCGAAAACCTAAATTATAATTTGAATAATGGAATGAGTTTATGAGCGTCAGGCCTTGAAAACAATGTTTTAAAAAAGCTAAATAAAGCACATACCCAAAACAATCTCAACTTAGCTGACCATTTAATTCATGAGGGAATTGTAATAACTGACATAACAATTTTGAGCTTAAATTATAAAGGCATAAGTACAGTGGTTTCTATACCTTTTAAACGGATGATAAGGTACCATACATAGTAAAATAACAAATCAGGATCAAAATCCATCTTAAGCATAGTAACGGCTCAGTATTTGAATTATTTAAAACTTTCTTCCCGCCCATCTTGTCTTTAAATAGAACTTACCCTTTTACCTCTCCTTATGAAAATAGGAATTATTTCCCATCTGAAACATCCAATTCGCCAACCGTTCAAAGGGGGCCTTGAAGCGTTTACCTTTCAGATTACACAGGCACTCCAGAATCTAGGTCATGAAGTCTTGCTTTTCGCTAGCGATTCCTCAGACCCCCAGCTACCTCTTTTTCCCATTATTTCAGACGAACATTACGACACCAATTCTGGTCTTAGAAGAAAACATAAGGACCTTCCGTCTGAATATATCGCCGAGCATCATGCTTATTTTAAGTTGATGACCCAGATCGATGACTACAACCTTGATGTGATCTTCAACAACAGTCTCCATTATATCCCAATCACGATGGCCAACACAATAAGCACTCCGATGCTTACAGCATTACATACGCCGCCGTTCTATGAATTGAACCTTGCCATTACCAGGGAGCGGCGTTTCCCCGTTATAAAATACGTAACGGTATCTAACCAAAGCGCTAATAACTGGTCTGAATTGATTAAAGACTGTCCTGTTATACTAAATGGCATTGATATTGAAAGTTGGAAATTTTATGCAGCTCCAAGTAGCCCAGCGTATGCGATCTGGTTCGGGAGAATCCATCCTGATAAGGGCCTGCACTTGGCCATTCTTGCGGCAAGAAATGCTGGACTGCCCTTGAGGGTGGCTGGTGGCATTGCAGATAGAAAATACTATCAGACCAAGATATTACCCTTATTGGGAAAAGACATCCAGCTCCTTGGACTGATAGAGCATGAGGAGCTCAATAAGCAAATAGGTGAGGCTAGTGTTTGCCTAGTCACTCCTTGCTGGGAGGAACCATTCGGATTGGTGGTCGCTGAGGCGATGGCATGCGGCACCCCAGTAGCAGGATTTCAGGCAGGTGCATTGCCAGAACTGTTAACAAAAGATACAGGGGTTTTGGTTAAGAAAGGAGACATAATTGCCTTGTCTTGCGCCATTAGTCAGGCCCAAAAACTGGATAGAAGAAAGGTGAGAGCACATGCGGTATGTAAATTCAGCAATAGTCAAATGACAGAAAAATATGAACAGATGCTTGGAGTAACTTCAGGCAGGAAAACATTTAAATACGCTTTATGATAACTTACTTAGCGGGGAAACGTGATCGAACAGACGATCATGGAAAGATATTAACGGCATTGGGAAAGATTTCCAAAAGGGCATTAATTTGTGAAAAAGATCCAATGGGACCGCAAGTGGAAATTGGCTGGCTCAGGGAGAGTGGAGCCCTTGAGATAGTGCTTCCAGGAAAACCCTTGGATTTTAAGGGAAAAAATATGGTGGCTTTGCTTAGATTATTAAAAAATGTAGGAAAGGCCAATCTTTCAGTGGGAAGAATTTACGAGGGACACATCAATACACTATACCTCATTCATCTATATGGCTCAGAGGAGCAGCGGGCCAGGTATTATAATGAAGTGAAAGAGCACGGATACCTATTTGGAATTTGGAACACTCAGGATAACCTAGGACTAAACTTTATTGAAACTAATAGCGGCCTTCAGGTGACGGGTATGAAAACATTCTGCTCGGGAGCATTGCTTGTGGACCGGGCACTTATTACAGGAAATATATCTACAGCCCAAAGGGATGGCTGGCAAATGGCAGTTCTCGAAATGGCGAAAATAGAACGTTCAAATATATATATAGAAAGTTGGAAGCCGCTAGGCATGAAAGCTTCAGGCAGCTATACCGTTGATTTTAGTGGCTATCAGCTTATTGGGAGCGAACTGATTGGAGACCCTGGAATATACCTCAACCAGCCCCATTTCAGTGGAGGGGCGATCAGGTTTGCGGCGGTACAACTTGGGGGAGCCGAATGCATATGCGAGGAAACAATCGATTACCTGAGAGTTCTGAAGCGTACTGAAGACCCTTTCCAAAGGGTTCGGATAGCTAAGATAGTATCACTTTTGATGTCTGGAAAGCTTATTCTTGAACAGGCAGCAGAACATTATGATGAATGGGTCGAAGAGGACGATATGTCTGAACAACTGATCGCATTTGCGAACATGACACGGGTTGTGATCGAAGATACATGCCTACAGATCATGGAGGAAAGCAACCGATGTGTCGGTGCTAGGGGCCTTATGGAGCCATCACCATTGGGATTATTTTTTCGAGACCTGAGTTTTTATCTACGCCAGCCAGCACCTGATGCAACCAGGGTTAACGTAGGATCATTTTACCTCAACAACCCAGCGGCAATCCATGCATAGCGCGTTAGACAAGAATCTCTTTTGGTCCACGGCAGTACCAATGGACAAACAATTACTGAGGTCTATAAAAAGCTGTGTCGTGCTAGTCCCGCATGCAGATGATGAATCACTTGGCTGCGCAGGGCTAATGGCAATGCTCAAGGAAATGGGAACGAAATTGACCGTGATTCTCACCACCGACGGCAGCATGTCTCATCCGAACTCAAAAAAATATCCTGCAGATCGCCTCGCAGCTCTTAGGCTGCGTGAAATAATAAATGCTATGGAAATACTTGGACTAAGCGACAAGGAACTTATTCACTATGATGCCCCGGATGCGAGAATGCCTACCAAAGGTGAGAAGGGATTTAGTGACCTTAGGGACAGACTCAGAAGGGACCTGATTAATCTAAGTCCCGATCTTCTCCTTGTCCCATACGAATTGGATCCTCATTGTGATCATAGGGCAACATTTCAACTGCTAATTTCGGCTCTGGAAATTGCACACATCCTAAGGCCTATAATTCTAGAGTATCCCATCTGGCTTTATGAAAATGCAGGCCTGGAGGATTTGACACTGTTAAAGACAGGTGAGCTTGAGTCCCTTGATATCACCCCGTACCTGAAAACCAAACAACTCTGCATATATGCACACCGTTCCCAGACAACACAGCTGATTGATGATGATCCAGATGGATTTATACTTACCGACAAGGTAATTGGAAACTTTATACAGCAGCATGAGTATTTTTTAAAGCGTAAAAAATTAAATCCAGAGGATAGTCTTTCCAGCGCGTATTTTGAAGAAATTTATAGCTCCGACCAAGACCCATGGGGATTTGAAACCAGTACGTATGAGCGGGATAAATATCGGAATACTATTTCAAAAATACCGCCGAACCGCTACACATCCGCACTGGAGGTAGGATGTTCAATTGGAGTGCTTACCGCTATGCTCTCAGAGCATTGTGTGAAGCTGATTGCAATGGACATAAGTGAGACCGCACTGTCGGTCGCAAAAAATCGGTTAAAAAATAATCATGCCGTGGAGTTTAGGCTCGGGGCGATACCAGAAGATTATCCTGCAGAAAGCTTTGACCTGATTATCTTGAGTGAGGTGGGGTATTACCTTTCATGGAATGATTTACGAAACTGCAGAAAGCGCATTCTTGGCTCCCTTAAAGAGAAGGGGATTCTGGTTTTGGTGCACTGGATTCACTTTGTTGCCGACTATCCCCTAACTGGCGACCAGGTCCATAATTGTTTTCTGGATTCGGACTTGACATCTATTCACAGTTCAAGATATGATGATTACCGAATAGACATCTTACAAAAAAGGTAATGAAGGCAGCAATCGGAATTTATGTTCATCACCATGGCTCAGGTCACCGGATGAGAGCCTTGCAACTTGCCGCAGCGATAAAGGATCGAAGGGTCTTACTTATAGGCAGCAATCTTAAGGATCGGGACATTCTCGGCATTGAAAATGCCTCACTTGTCCATTTGCCAATGGATACTCTTGAGGAAGATGAGGGCCCACTAGCCAAAAGCGATCCGCCAGCGGCATTTCATTATGCGCCTTTGGGAATTAAGGGAATAAGAGCTCGGGCGGCTATACTTGCAGAGTTATTCAAAGTAAATTATCCAATGTTGTTGGTGGTAGATGTTTCGGTTGAGGTAACTCTGTTCGCCCGCCTGTGCGGGGTCCCAACCGTTGTGATCATGCAGCATGGGATCAGGGATGATATAGCTCATCAGATGGCTTACCAAAGTGCAGAGTTGATACTTGCCCCGTTTAACCAGGCAATGTATATGGGCAAGGAAACCCCAATGTTTCATAAAACAATTTTTGCAGGCGGTTTTTCCAGGTTTGATAATATCCCTGAGCGGGAATACAAAAAAAATAGTATTGCTGTCATGATCGGCAAGGGAGGAAGTTCAATAAAAGGGGAAACAATCATAAAGATTGCCAGGCAGCTTACGAAATGCAACTTCCATGTAATCGGACTTGATAAATCAGAAAGCACACTAGCTAATATAAGTTGGCATGGAGCAGTGGAAAATCCTTCTGAACTTTTGCTTTCCTGCGAGATAATAATTGGAAATACAGGCCACAATACTGTTATGGAGGTGGCAGCACTTGGTCGGAGATTTATTGGAGTGCCCGAGGATCGGCCCTTTTGCGAACAAGAGCAAAAAGCTGAGGCTATTTCCAATCGTAAGGGAATCCGTATAATCGGTATTAAGGAGTTCGAAAAACAAGATTGGCCTTTCCTTATTAAATTACTTCAGCAGGAAAATGTGGACTGGGATGGAATTATCAATCCAGGAGCAATAAAAGCAATGGTAGCAGCCATTACTGACCAGGCATGCAAGATTTTCGGTCATTGATACTTTTTACAGCGTGCGAGTTCAGCTTCCGAAGGCAATCTAACGGTGATTATTTTATCTGCTTTAAATTCTATAAGACCCATTTGCGCAAATCTGGAAAGCCATCCTTCCATCGGCCAGCAGCCCCATTTATCATAGAACAATTTTGCGTTTGAAAGAATGTCCAGGAAATGGTTGAGCGGAGGCGAAAAACTTTCATGGTATTGATGATAGGCACAATCATTGACCAAAGCCATTTCAATACCTTTCTCCCTTGCCTTAAATGCGAAGTCGGTATCCTCTGCGCCGTATCCCTTATATGCCTCATCAAAACCCCCTATTCTGTGGTAATCATCGGCGCTGCATGAAAAGTTTAATGACCAGAAAAGTTTGTGTGGAAGATCATCCAGCTCGCCCCTGATCGTGTCTGGGGAGCTAAGTAAATATAAGTCCTCAAAATCAGTTAATTCACTTATACTATCCCTCCCTAAATATCTAATCCCACCATTCAGAAGAAAACCTGCACTTGGAAGGGACATGTAAGACTTGATCAGTGTGGAAGAGGGAATACAGTCCACATCTAAAAAAACAAGCCGCTCTCCCGATGCCATCTTTGCAGCGAGATTTCTAGCCGCAGCCAGTGGCATTCGTGAACTGCTGTACATCGGTACCTGGCTAATTTTAAATGGTGAGGCTGGTAAAGGGCGGGATTGTTCATTCATCAAAACAATGATGAGTTCATCAGGCATAAAAGAGCTCAACCCAAGCCCTTTTATCAGGTTGTTGAGTGCCTGAGCTCTACCCTGCACAATTGTAAGAACGGAAATCGTCATACTAGAGGGTTGATGAGTTCAGAACTGTGGAAAATTGATGGTGTTGTTGCGGCCTGGGCCGCGCGGCAAAGTAAGAGTGAAATTCACTTATGGCCTGGGAAATGGGGCGAACACTATTGAGCTCTGGACAATAGATTGCCACATGTCCTTCAACTTTTTCCCAAAAAGATTCAAAATAAACGTTTTGCTTCATCAGCTCGATAAGTTCAGAATGGCACATATTTATATGTTCAGCTATGGTTCCCATATCTATCGGCCGACCTGAAAGGAGGGCCTTATATGCCTGGCGCAGGCAAACCTTTATTCTGATTTTCATACTAACGCTTTCAAGGCTCTCCACCATTTGCTCCTGACGGGTAAGGGTCATATCGCTCCATTGCTTGAGCTGAACGGAAAAGCCAAAATCAACCCTGCCATCAAATCTAGAAGAAGTAAAGATTTTTACTTTAGGCGAATGCCTTATTCTCGCATCCACCCTCTTCAGGGCTTTTCTGAATTCTTCGTCCTCTAGAAAAGGTATTACAGGCAGGCGACCAGCTCGCTCGTAGAGTTCACATGTAACGGCTAGACTCGGCCCATAACATTGAAAATGCCGAGGCCAAGGGTTATTCCTGCATGGATCGAGTTCTGATTCCAATCGAGAAGTCAAGAAACGATATTTCACGTCCCTCAAATGGTGCAAACGGGATAACTTGGGGGTATTCCTGGGCAATATCCTGCCACCAACCACATCTACACCCTTATCCATCTCCATTAGAATGTGGAAAATCCAGGTGGAATCGACCTCACTATCAGCGTCTGTGGAAACGATGATTCCCCTATGTCCAGCCGTATCCAGAAGTCGCTTGCATGCGGCATCCATAAGGAGCCTGCGGACAGTCCCGATATGAGCAAATGCCTGTGGTATGTCTATGCTTTTAACGGCTATCCTAAAATTCGGATATTTGTTTTTATACTCGAGGCAAAGTTGATATGTATTATCTGTACAGTTGTTTGCTAGTACAAGAATCTCATAGATATTCGGGTCAATTGGCCGGCCCGCATCATCAGTTTGGAGCCTCAAAGCCTCCAGGGTACTGGTTATAAGAAGCTCCTCGTTTTTAGCTGGAACGATAACCGACAGGCGTAGCCCCAAGGATGGGCACATGTCAAAATTTAGTTCTGCAGGCGGCGTTAGCAATAGATCCATAAATAATTCTTAGCTATCTTACAACAACATCCAGTATAAAAAGTTCTGGTATTTATACTTCACTTAACGATGAATTATAAACAATAGCGACCGTGCTGTCATTTTGTAAATTAAAATGTTCAATCTATCCCCGCCCTATTGCTAGAAGACCGTTCTATTTGGTAGCACAATATTTAACACTCTGAAGTCACTCTATCTCAATCATGAAAATGTAATTTAAAGCTTCTTTCAGTGTTTCCAAGCACATTTTAATTGTAATCTGCAAACTGTGTTGTTATTGAGGAGACTGTGGTAAAAAGGTAATCTAAACGTTCTGCCCCAAGTTACCTACTATCTAAATTTTCCTAAAAAAATCAATTGATGTGATACACAGATTTTCTTACTTAGGGACGTCTATTTACACATCATTGTTGGGCGGAAATACTCTTAAAAGTTTTATTCAACAATGTTATGATTGACCCATCGTTTTGATGTAATATCAAAAATGTGTTAACAAAATACCGGTGTCTAATTTTGTTATGTAGGGCGTATGCCTCGTCGCTTTTATACATTTCCTAAATAGGTAAGGCGTGTCGGCTTGCAATTTTCGCCAATAAAAATTCAAAACAAGTCAGAGTATGCTAAAAGCTAATGTCCCGGATTGTATGGTCTTGACTTTTTAATATCCTGCACTCTTAAGCGATAGTATTGCTGCAACAATATTGGTAATATATTATATAGGATATTTGCAATAAGTAAAAAAGTGGAAAGCATGAAATTTTGTGCAAATAAAGCCAGCAATAAGCTAATCAAGAAAAAAAAGAAACAGCATAAATGATAGCGCTCATACATTAGTGAACGACGGTTAAAGCCTTCCCTCTTATGAAGATGTACGAACTTGTTATTTAAGTCTTTTTTTCGTGTCAACCTATTAATAAACTTTCCGTCTTGAACCAGGTAACCCACTAAATGTATTCCCATTTTTTCCAAATTCTGGCGGCTTAGCCCAATTTGAAAAAACCTGATCGGCAGCATTGCCAGCGATAAGCTGATCCCCAGACCCATGACAAGAGTAACCTTACTCCATTGCGTATACCAAAAATAAATTACGGGTAAAAAACCTATTATGGTCCAAAAAATATTTATGAGGCTATTGATCATCTTCATTAACTAAATGTAACCAATAAAGAAATATCTTTAGTAACCTTTTTTAACCTGTTTGAACCAGGTCTCCCTTATCTTATCAAGAAAAGAAACTTAGATTTTCTGAAACTATTTATTAGATATGAGAAATACCTGGTGTCGACCCATTATTTAGACTTTTGGAAAGTTTGTCGACGGTATCCTCACTGCTCTCCAGGGGAATAATAAGCCTAGTGCAACTCTCGCTGCAAGTCCGGCCCACAGAGCCATTACTGTTTTTGAATTGACTGCCTTAGTTTTGGGTGTATATAACAGTCATCTCTTCCTACACTGGATTTGTTTCGTTTTTTCAATAGCAAATTACAGCCCTGTAGGCAACTTAAAATTGAACTGAAAAATATTTGCATTTGGGTATTGAGAGTCTAGTTATTACAGAAAAAAGGTTTTAAATGGAAGCTAGGCAGGCTCATTTAGCTGAGCTGTGTACTGTATTTTGGTAGTTGTACAATAAAAACAGAACCTTCTCCAGGACTTGATTCCAAAAAAATCTTTCCTTCCAGCCTTGTTATAAGATCCTTAACCGTAGATAGGCCGATACCGGTGCCCGAATTGCTAAACCTGTCGGCTGATGCGCCCACAAAATTAGCCTCAAATATTTTCGCCTGGAATTCGGGGCGGACACCGTTTCCATTATCTTCGACTTCCAAAACGACTGCGTGCTCATCTTCACGGATGCTGACCTTTATTAGCCCGATTTCTTTATCATTATAACGGACTGCATTGGTAAGCAGGTTGAGCAGAATCTGCTCCAAGGCAATACTTGAGTGGTAAATTTCGGCGCAGGAGGAAAAGAACTGGAGCGAAAAGCCAGGTGGCATAGGAACAAGATTTTTCAATCTTTCGAAAAGGCCGGAGACCATAATTTGTTGCTTCCTTGCAATAAGTAATTCAGGGGCCTTGGAATACTCTAGCATCTCATCTACTAGCGACAAAAGAGATTTGGTTGAAGAAATGTTAACCTCTAACAGCTTGTTTGCCCTTTCGTCTCCGAGCGTCCCAATGGTGGATTTCAAGAGTTGGGAAGTAAGAAGCATGCCCGTAAGCGGATTTTTGATATCGTGGGCGGCCATGGAGGCAAATTTCTGGATTAGAACATTGGAATTCAAAAGCTCCTGATTACTTTTCAGAAGTTCCAAGTTGTTTCTTCGCAACTCGATTTTATCCACTACCTGGCGAGCCAAAGATTTCAAAGCAGAAACCTGTTGGGCATTAAGTATATGTGTTTTTTGATCCAGCACGCAGATGGTTCCCATTGCAAAGCCACTCTGATTTATAAGAGGAACCCCGGCATAAAATACGAGAGCTGTGGGGCCGGTAACCATAGGATTATTATTGAATCTTTCATCAACCCTGGCATCGGGAACGATCATGATCTCTTCTCCCGAAGCTATTGCATGCGTACAAAAGGAAAGTTCACGCAGATTCTCGGTAAAATCCGTCCCGATATGTGACTTAAAATATTGACGTTTCTCATCAATAAAAGTAATCAGGGAAATTGGAATGCCACAAACTGCCGAGGCAATGCTCGCGATGTCATCAAATTCCTTATCTTCTCCGCTATCCATTAATCCATATTCCTGCAGAGAGGATAGCCTCGCAAGCTCATTATCAGGAAGTGGAGGTTTTGAAATCATGTGTGATAGGCGAATGTACGCTTAATATAATAAACAAATTTATACCTTAAAATGTGCAGTTAGAATGATACAGGAAAGGTAAAATTAAAAACAGACCCTTTTCCGATCTCGCTTTCGGCCCATATCTCCCCTTTATGCAACTTTACAATTTCAGACGAAACATAGAGCCCGATCCCAAATCCTGCAATGAGGTTATTGGTCTCTACCCGGTAAAACCGATCAAAAATTTTTGTGAGTTCTTCCTGCTTCATGCCGACACCCTCGTCCTTGACACTCACCTTAACCTTTCCATTGCTTGTGATGCACGATACCTGTATGACCGATCCAGGCCTCGAATATTTGACCGCATTACCAATCAGGTTTGCGATTACCTGTCCGAGTTTTACCCGGTCGGCATTAACAAGCTGATGTTCGACTGGCTTAAAGATAAATCTATGTGTACTGTAGAGCATCAGGGTTTCCTCCCTTGCTTCATGGATCAGATCAGCAATATCAAAGGGTGCATGATGTACAATAATTTTCGCCGCATCCAATCTTGAAAAATCCAGAAATCCATTGATCATGTCAGTCATTCGCTTGGTCTGTTTTATTGACTGTGAAATGGCCCGTAGACCGGTTTCATCGGTATGATTTTCCGACCGCAAGTTCAGCAGCTGAAGATATCCCAGGAGTGAGGTCAATGGGGTCTTCAGCTCATGGCTGACCATCCCCATAAAATCATTCTTCCTGATTTCTTCCATCTTTTGTTCTGTGATATCCATCACCACGCCTGTAAAAGAGGAGAAAGTGCCAGATGCATCGGCCATAAGATTGCCTATCGCTCTCAACCATCTCAATCGCCCGTCATGCAAGCCTATCACCGGATAGCTTACATCATAATCGCCGTTATTATAGATTGCGTTTTCTAGTTTATTCGATACAAATTCCCGGTATTCCTCGGTTATCTGTGCAACGGCCTGCTCAATGGACAGCGGTTCGTCAGGATAATATCCAAAAAGTTCTTTCAAACGGGCATCGGTAATGAATTCCCTGGTCTGGGAATGAATGTACCAGGTTCCAAAATTGGCGGCCTCAATTGCCTGACTTAAAGCCAGTTTTCCCTCCAGTATGGTCTGCTGGGCTACAAGCATATCTGCGTTGGCCTGCGATAGACTCTCATTTACAGCAAGTATCTGCTCATTGGACGCGCTGAGCTCCTCATTAACAGCGGCAAATTCTTCATTCATTTCCTGAAGCTCTTCAGCGCTTTGTCTTAATTTCTGTTCCCATTGGTCCCGCTCGGTAACATCTCTTGTTGTACCCGAAACCGCAATTACCTCGCCATGCTCGTCAAATACGGGATTTAGAATATAATCATAAATCCTCTTTCCTAGCGTTGCATGGGGAAAAGAGACCTCGCCGCGTATGGGTTTTCCGGTTGCTTTTATGCTATCGATTTCACGCTGGTGCATCTCTGCATGCCACTGCTCATAACCGTTCTCAAGAAGCCCTTTGCCTACAGCTTCATCCCAGGTTTTCCCCCACATTTCAAGTAAGGCGCGGTTAGCATAAGTAAAGCGGTAATCCAGATCGAAAACATACATCAGGTCCGGTGTCCCTGAAGTTATGGTTTCATAGGTGCGTTTTTGCTGTTCAAGTATTTCCCTAGATTCCTTTAAGGATTCTTCCGCCAACTTTCGCTCGGTGATATCTGAGGCCATACCAAACCATTCTATTATCTCTCCATTTTCTGACAGAATCGGCACAGCACGTGAAAAGGTCCAGCCGGTGCTTCCGTCTGCGCGATTCACCCGGTGCTCTAGCTGAAAAATTGTTTTTGTCGCAATAGCGTGCCTGATAGCGGTATTGACCATTTCCAGATCTGCTGAATATACATTTGTTGTTTTCCAATCAGGGGTTGGCTTGAGGGCGTCCTGAAGAAAACCGCGGCCATCAAGTTCATACATGATCCCCCAGTCGGGGCTCAGCGTGTAAACTACATCAGAGGTTGCCGTTAATAGCGCTTTTAAACGATCTTCGTAGGAAGCCTGTAAATCACGGTTACCTGTAAATTCATTCATAAAACAGTCAAGAATATATTTTAAACCGGGAAATTAATAATTTGTTTGAGAATCTCAATAAAGTTCAACACCATTTATATCATTTTGTTTGTGACAAACTCCAATTCAGTAGTTCTGAGCTAGTTTTCAGGACCAGGCCTAGCGGCTGTACGCCCCTTCCTTAGATAATGCTTTTGAATTTGCTTTAATTATTTTTGAAATTTCAAGCATTGCGCACTGAGCCATTCTACGGTGATTTTTATCTTGATCCGCACGGGGAGACGACATCATTTTCTTTCATCAAACTGTAATTCTTTCAGTCACAGGCTGAAAAAAATTCAGGATTTCTGAAAATTTTTCAGAGTTCCTATAGTAAAACTAATTAAATCTTTGCCCGAGCATAGCTGGCACGCCACTTGTTATCTACTCTACAAAACCTTTTGGGGTTTGAGAGAAAATTAATTAATTAATAGTCCATTTAAAAATTAAAGGAGAACACACTATGACATTGGTTAAATTTAATCCAGAAAAGAAAAACAGTTCATTATTGCCAGGCTTTAATGACATTTTCGAATCCGTCCTGGGCGACACCTATTTTTCAGACCGCCGCCTGAACAGCGTTCCGCCTGTCAATATTTCTGAGACCAGTGAAGAATACCACATTGAGGTAGCCGCTCCTGGTCTTAAAAAAGAAGATTTTAAGGTTTCTGTCGAAAAAGATACCCTTATTATTTCTACGGAGCAGCGAAGCGAAAACAGTGCAAGCGAAAAAAGTTATAACAGGCGAGAATTCAGCTATTCATCATTTAGCAGGGCTTTTTCGCTGCCCGAAACTTCTGATCTAGAGCGGATTCAGGCAAGCTATACAGATGGCGTGCTCCTGCTTTCGCTCCCAAAAAAAGAGGAAGCAAAAGCAGTTTCCAGACAAATCGCGATCAGCTAAACAATTTCAGGATGCCGCTATCAGCGGCATTTTTTATAGGTACACATTCAATAGGACGACTAACGAAAAGAATTTTGAGATGGAATCTGCTTTAACGATAAACGTTTCACTTTGTGCATCTGGCAATAAAACCTGCTACGGTAAATTTTCGCTTGGAACTGGATTGGCTTTTGCCCTCAACACTTTCGATATGCTTAAAGGATCGCATGATTTAATAAAAACCTGCATGATCGAAATGGAACTCAACCAGGAAATTGCCGGCCTTGAAATCCCGGTAAAAAAGATATTCTGTAACCTCGATCAGCTGAAGGAAAATGCTGGCCTGATCTCTAGAGAAATCTTTCTCCTGGCGCAATTGGAAGGCAGGGATATAAGGCCATTACAGTAAGTATATTTTTGGAGGGCTCTTCGGTCGTGTCGCAAAAGCAGTAGGACCGGATTAGCCTATTTATGCCTACCATAACAGATCCGTTAAGGTTTTCTTTATACTGGTTTCATTGCATCGCCACAGTGAAGAAATCATTTAAAAACGACCTGGTTTTCTGTGTAATAGATTTTTCTGCCGCCGATTTTGCCAGATAAAACTTTCTCGCCCTTGTGCGTTTGCCTGATGGTGGCTCCGTGAACCTGCATAAAGTCCCGGAGTTCTCCATTCAGTTCATCTCCGTTCTCCCTGGCTATTTTTGATATGGCCACATTCAGGACGGAGCTGATGCCTTTAAATAACTTTCTCGCCTCTTTTTCGGGGATGGCTCTGGCTATCGATAAGGGGGATATCCCGGCATGGTATAGGATCTCATCCGCATAGGAGTTTCCGATTCCTCGCAGAAGGTGCTGGTCCATTAGCAGGGTTTTAATTACCGTTCTTTTTTTAGAAAGAAGATCCAAAAAATAACCCAATTCCAGTTCAAGCGCGTCTGGGACCTCTATGTCTTTGGGATTTAGTGTCGTGGTAGCCTGTTTCTGAAGATCGATGAGCGCGAAAGCTTCTCCGCCCTCAAAATGAAAGGCAGGATCCAGCAACCTAGGCGCTCGCTCATTGCTGTATATCAAGTACGAACTATACCGCAAAACCCCAATCCCGCGAGCTAGAAAGCTTACTGTAATCCTCTCCAAACAACAGGCTCAGTCTTGAGAATTCTGCCCTTTAAGAGTAAAGCTCTCTTGTAGCTCACCGTGACCGGAAGTAACCTCTCCGCTTTCGTCATCAAAAAAAAGTGCCGCCGATTTAGATTAAAGCCTTCCATAATCTCAGTTTTTTTTTTACGGAGAACTCCCGAACCCAAAAAAGGTTTGAGCTTGCGGGCGAAGGGTTTGCAGCCCATTGCCGGAAGTTTTACTCGGGGAGCCAACAGGAACTGGCTTTAGGGTCAAAATAAAAAAAACACAATCCAGGATAGAATGTTGTAATGGAAAAAACCTTAACTAAAAAGAAATGCAGCCATTCAATGTCAAAATTTGCAGGGGCGATTCTTCGATCACCTTTACCGTCCTACCTGAGAAATCTCACTATTCAATCCTTTTCAACGACAGGATCATAGGCGCAATTGCAGAAAAAAACGGAAACTGGGTTGAGGTTCCCCTCGCCCTGGTCCAGAGCCATGATCTTGAGGTCATCTCCAGCGGACTTCACGAAAAAGGATCCATTTTTGAACTGCCTGTGGAGGAGCTAGGTAGAGAAATTTCGCTGCTGAAGGCAGGCCTTCCGGAAGCTGGACGCAAGGATATATGTACATAAGCAAGGGCTGGAGCAAAACGCCAACCTGCAGACATGCAGGCCAACTTTCCGCTCTGGAGCTCCAGAGCCCGCCAACACCAGTAAAGGGCAAGGATATATTTAACACATCAAAGATTACTCAATGGTCATAATCAATAGTTTTAAAGAATATGAGGCGTTTCTGGGCATTGAAATAGGCCAGTCTGGATGGCATGAAATCGGTCAGGACCAAATAAACAGGTTCGCAGGGGTCACCTCTTCCCAATATGGAAACAGCTATGGCCAGTACCAATCGGAAAAGGATCATAATATTGCCCTCAGCAACCGTACAACCTTATTTTCCCATTTCGCTCATTCCTTTCTTATGGAAGCAGATTGCCGACATTAGGAAGGTAAAGATGGAGGTTAACTACGGCATTGAGGGGTTCTGTTTTAATCAGCCCGTTGTGGCAAACGATAAGGTACGGCTCCGCGCAAAGCTGATCTCGATCTCAGAGTTACGGAGAACAACCAAGGTAGTTATACAGGCTGATCTTGATATTCAAGGCAGGGCAGACACAGCCTACACGGGTAATGTCGTATTTTTATACCATTTCAAATAACCAAAAAATCTGTAAGTGCATCGTTAGCGATAAAGGAAAATTGTCATACGCAAGTGCTAAGGCTTTGAATTTCAATAATTTTTTGTGTATTCGTCGATAATTAAATAAAATATAATGCAACAAGGAACAGTAAAATTTTTCAATGAGACAAAAGGTTTTGGATTTATCGTACCAGCTAATGGCGATGCAGAACTTTTTGTACACGTATCTGGCCTACTTGACAACATTCGCGAGAATGATTCGGTAAGCTATGATGTAGAAGAAGGCCGTAAGGGTCTTAATGCAATCAATGTTAAGATAGGATAAGAACAAACCTTCATATATTGTTAAAACATCCGCCTCAAGCGGATGTTTTTTTTTGCCCTGCTACTCCCTGATGAATCCTGTAATATAACTAGTCACTAGCGGCTCCAATAGCCGATATACCTATTGGAAACCAAGCTAGCCTGCCTTATTTGGGTATGGTAAACCAGAATTCACTGCCCACTCCAGGTTTGCTCTCCACTCCAATCTCACCCTTATGTTTTTTGATAATTTCCGAGGATATATAAAGTCCAAGGCCGAGTCCTGAATACTGGCTTCCTTCTGAATCCACCCGGTAGTAACGGTCAAATAAATGCAGGGACTTCTCTTCGTCGATCCCTGGGCCGGAATCGATCACGGCAACCCGAATCTTCTCGCCCGCATCTGTTGCCCGTATCCGAATGTCCCTGGCATCGGGCGCATATTTAATGGCGTTATTGACAAAGTTCACGATAACCTGTTGGATGCGGTCGGAATCCGCATAGAGATCGAGCGCGGTGTCTCCCTCTACAATAATTCTGTGCTTGCCTTCCCGGTCAATCTGAGAACAGCACTCCTCGACTGCCTGGGAAATATTGAAGTTTCTCATCTGCAGATGAAGCTGTCCTTCGTTCATCTTGCTGGCATTGAGCAGATCTCCAATCAGCTCGTTGATCTTTTTCATGCTCTGGTTGGCCTGGTCAATCAGTTTGGACAGCCTAGGGTTTTCCCTCGGATATATACGCTCCATAAGCTGGAGCGTGCCGCTCAGCACGGTTACAGGCGTCTTGAGTTCATGGCTTGCGATGCTGATAAAGTCGTCCTTGTAACGATCGGCCTGCTTTTCTGCGGAAATATCCTTTGCAGTTCCCATCAGCACTTTTGACTGAGTGGGCCCCTCGCCAAGTTTTGCATGGAGATTAACCCATTTGCTGTCAACGCCAGAGGTGACCACCCGTCCAGAAAACTCCAAGTGGCCAGTCTGGCTTACCGAATTTATGAGCTCGGCAAGCGCCTGATTACCGCCATCGATAAAGCAGTCGATCAAGTCGGATTTCTGCAGATCCCCACCTTCTTCGGAACGGCCAAGAATATTGGCGAGGTCTCCGGTATGGATCAATTTGCCGGAATCCAGATCGAGCTCCCATACCGCCATTTTGGAATATTCCAGCGACATGTTCAGCCGCTTCTGGCTCTCTTCAAAATCCTTAAGATAAGTAAAATCATCGAGCACGGTATACGCATATTTGTTTCCAGAATCGGTAAACAGTATAGTTGTAATGTGGACCCAGACTAGTGTACCATCCTTCCTCTTCAGGCATACGTCAATCTTGAAATCAGGTTTTCCATGCAGCCACATGGCCTGCTGAAGCTCTTTCCATGCGTCCTTATATTCCTCGCAGGCATACTCCATGATTTTGGTGCCGCATATCTCGGATCTTTCGTAACCCATCAGATCGACAAACGCATCATTTACCTCTATGATGGTAAGATTAGGGTCAATAATTTTCGTTGCCGCAGAGGTAAGCGAGAAAATCGCTTTGAAACGCTGTTCACATTCGTTGAACTTCCCCAAAAATTCATCTGATTTATCTTCTTTTTCCATATCGATGTCGGAGAAAATAACAATTCTGCAAAAGCAATGTTTTAATTAACAAGATAATTAGCCAGTCAAAGCGTGGTTTGGTAATTTATATCTTTCTAATAGAAAATGCTTCAATAGATTTTTTCGTAAAAAAATACTGTTTAACGCATACTGCTTTTTCAACTGTTAACCTTCTTATAAAGAAGGTGAAGAGAAAAATTATTTAAAAAACGAACCATATCTTACTATTTAAGGTAATTTGCAACTTTAGCCATTCCACCAAATCGGATAAAAAAAATTCAAATCTCCACAGTAATAGCCACTGGACCAGCAAAAAAGCTAGATGTTTGAAGCCTCACTCTGAAAGGAGCTCAAATTCACGTCTGCTTCTTTTTAATAACCAATAATCAAGGTTGCGGAGATTACTCCACTTAATCTCCGTATATTATCCTTAGCTATTAATAGATTTCATTTTAACCATACGAAAACAATCATAGGCCACGGTTTAGTTGAAACTGCATACCAGACATGTCCTTTTTCAAAAGTAATCCGAGTAATTATTAATGTGCAGATTAATGTTTCAGAATAATAGCGTTAGGCGATCAATTTGTACTTGTCAGCGGAATAATCTCACTCAAAAAAATGAAAACAGATAAGCATTAACTAAAAAATCAAGAATATCAGATTTTAAAAAAGATATAAGAACTACGTGAAATCACAATGGTAAATTTGTTTATATGAAGATTCATCGATATTGGAACCATATTTGTAAGAACAAGGAGAAAATAAATATGAGCACTAAACAAAACTTATTCGCCTTAACCTTATTATTAACTGGATTTTACAGTTGTACGGAATCAAAAAAAGAAACAGCTTTAAGCAACGTACCCGCCGTTGACAGCACAGAAACTTCTATAAAAGGATGCTACCTGTATACAGTCAATAAGGATACTTTCCAACTTGCAATCACTAGCGTTGATAAAAGTGACGTAGAGGGATCTTTAATATATAATTTTGCAGAAAAGGATGATTCCAAGGGCGCTTTTAAGGGAAGTTTTGATGGGGAAATCTTGAAGGGAGATTATACTTTTCAGGCTGAGGGCAGCACATCTGTGCGTGAGGTAATATTCAAAAAAACCCAGACAGGTTTTGTAGAGGGAAGCGGAGAAGTAAAAGACGCAGCAAAAGTTTACCAGCTCCCGGATAAGTTACAAAATTTACGCTGGAGTAATCCCTTTAAAATGAAGAGTCATTACCAGAATTTGGCAAATTGATTGTATTAGTGGTTCAATCAACTGATAGCTGGTATGGGAAATATTTAAAACTTAATAGTATGATGTAGC
>Ga0247805_1000568_pt1 | contig 18849 bp, 13 predicted proteins | sample UWRJL044104R1_FD_180930 | JGI IMG/M metagenome (GOLD analysis project Ga0247805, IMG submission 180930) | Plant litter microbial communities from Arlington Agricultural Research Station in Wisconsin, United States - UWRJ-L044-104R-1 | ecosystem: Environmental > Terrestrial > Plant litter >... | reverse complement strand
TGCTTTACCTTCAAATGAATCTGCATACTCAAGATGGCTATCCTGATTGAGTTGTACCGAACTTCCATCTGGCAATTTGATCCATTTGTGTGCCGTATTTTCGTTTTTAACCTGGTTTTCTGTCTTCAACATGGCTGTTTCAGTCTGCCGACCAGCAGGTTGATTTAAGCATACCGCGAGACTGCCCACCAGCAACACCGCAGCAGCAATGCCCAACCATTTCGAGGAATGTCTTTTTACAGGATCGGGCTGAAGGGCAATTTTTTGTTTGATCTTCTGAAGTAGTTCAGCTTCATTGAGCTCAGGCTCTGTAAATTTACCATCGGTAAATAATGCCTGTGATGTTTCCATTGCCTCACGCCATTCGGCTTCATAACCTCCTGACCTGATCAGCTCCTGTACCTGAGCAATCTCTTCCGTACTGCAACGGTTAAGAATAAAATTTTTAAATAATTGTATGACCGGTTTTTCCAATTTACACCCTGTTTAATAGTAATACAATTAACATAGGGGGTACATGTACTCCGTTTAAAAATAATTTATCCTTTTTTAAGGTGTGGCCTGAGCAGATTAGCTGCGATGGATAAATAGCAGCAATAAAGCGCCATTTTTAACCATAAACTCTTTGATTGTACGGATGGCCTTTACCATCTGACTATTTACAGTGCTGTCTTTAATGCCTAATTTCTCGGCTGCCTGCTTATAGGTATAACCCGAATTGTGGCAAAGGTTATAGATAAGTTTACGCTGCGGTGGAAGCTGGTTGATGGCCTGATTGATGAATGCCCGCGTTTCCTTGTGTTCTGTATACTGCAAGCCATTTTCTGATTGATGAATCGCATTTTCAGCAATTTCATCCGAGATCCAGACTTCACGCGAAGCGCGTTTGATGACATTCAAGGCCTGGTTTTTTGCAATTGTGAACAAATAAGCCTGGATTGACCGGTCTGTATGGATCAATGCACGATGTTCCCACAGTTTAACAAAGGTATTTTGAGTGACATCTTCCGCCAGTTCAGCAGATTTGAGGATACTTAGCGCATAGGCATAGATTTTCCTTACGTACAGGTTGTACAATTGCTCAAAGGCATTTTCATCCTGTAGTTTAAGTTTTTCCAACAATGCGATTTCACTGGTACTCCCCAACCCCATAGTCTACAAATCTAGTAGATTTTAATTCAAAAGCTTGACTTTTCGATTATTATTGGGAAAGTTACATAAATTTAACAGTATTCAAAAGTCAGCACCAAATTGTGGGTGGCCGCTCATTAGTGCGACTCCCCACAACCTGGCTGACCCTAGAGGTGATTCATGCTTTATGATCAATTCAGCAACGCTGCAAGTTTTTCATTCAGCACTTCACCCATCAAATGGGAACCAATAATTTTTCCGTCCGGACCAATCAGAAAGTTAGCAGGAACTCCGGTAATTCCATATACTTTCCTTGCTTCATTATCCCAGCCCTTCAGATCAGAAACCTGAGGCCAGGTTAATCCATCTTTTTTAATGGCTTCAAGCCACTTGGCTTTATCACTATCTACGGATACGCCAAGGATTTCAAATCCCTTTGATTTGAACTTAGCATATTGTTTTAAGAGATTGGGACTTTCTGCACGACATGGAGAACACCAACTGGCCCAGAATTCTACCAATACATATTTCCCCTTAAAGTCTGATAAAGCCAAGGGCTTTCCATTCACATCATTCTGGATAAAGTTGGGTGCACTTACACCCAATGCAGTTACAGCATGTGCATTTAACAATTTGTATAAACTCTGCCCACTATAAGAAAGGCGGAGCTTGTCATTCAATTTATTGAATATAGGAAGCGCGACTTCCGACTTTACTGAATATCCGCCCACAAGCTCAGATAACGCCTGTAAGGAGAAATAAGCGTTTGGATTTGCTTTGGCAAAAGCCAGCATTTTCTCGCCTCTGGATTTTCTGAATGCCTGCACTTGTTTATCCAGCACCTTAAAATAAAGTGTATCGGCTTGTTGTTCGGGAGTAGCACGATGAATGGCAACGTTCGCATGATGGTGCACGGTCATCACAGTTGGTCCAACTTCCTGATCAAAAGCTTTCATTTCTTCATAAACTTTTGAGCCTTTCCAATGCGCATTATAAAGTGAATCTGCAGAATTAATCTGGATATTTTCCTGACCAAAACTCACATAGATTACATCACCTAAGCCTTTAGTACCATAAATTTCCTTATCCCTGATCCCTTCACGGGACAAGGTCATTCTTCCGCTGGCATAACCAGCGATGTTGCCTGTAAATTTAAATGTCCCGTTCAGCAATTCACAGGAATCAGTCCCCCCCTTACCTTCTGAATTGTAGTCCAGGTAAATTTTTGCTGGTTTATTTAAGTTCCCGATTTTACCACTGATGGTAAAGTTGGGTGTTTGTGCTATGGCCAGGATGGGTAATAAAGTGGCCAGCATTAAAATTTTTAGTCTCATGATTGTTGTATTTTTAGCTATTTCTTGTTAGAAAAGTTAATTTGCCCTGATTAAAAAGTCGACAGGTGAGCCCGGTATGCCATTTATGGTACTCAGGATATTTCCTTTTTTAGTACCAGAGATGTCAAGCGTATGTAGGGCACCCGCTACACCAACATATAGTTTGTTCCCGTCATCGCTGATTTTAATCATGGAAACCTTCTTTCCGGCAAAATCTGCCTCCTGCAATTCTAAGCTCTGCCCGATGGGATTGTAGCGGTAAATCTTATCATTGCTTGAAAAATAGAATACGTTAATGCTGTTTCGTACCCATTTGGAATCTGCCTGAACAAGCGAAGACCCTGCAAAAACACGCTTTTCTTCAGCTACGATTGACTTGGTATCTGCGGTAAGCTGATTGTTAAATTTCAATTCGTAGGTATTGCCATCAGGTTCTTTGAAAAAAGCGTAGGTTGTTCCAGCAGAACTTGCTTTCATATAAATGGGATTTGTGAGCCCGATATTTTTAGGATCAAATGGAGCTGTGGGCAATGTACTTGAAGTATAGGTTTTACCAAGGTAATTTCCACCACCGTCAAACGTAACAAGACTTTTAGATTTAAGGTCATAACCCAAATAAAAGGCACCACCATAAGTAAAATAAGGCGATAAGGTGTAGTCGCCATTTTGCTCATTGGCAAATTTACCATAATCAGGGGCGAATGGTGCGGTAGACTGCACGCCTATAAACAGCTTTCCATTAATCACCCCCTGGGCAACTGTACCCATTAATGTCTCTACACGTCCTGGTGTAATGGTACTTGCCGGCAGAAAAAATTGAGACCTGAAATTGTCCTTGTACAATAGCGTGCTTGGATTAACAATCACACTTCCTGTGGATGGATCATTACATAATATCCAATATTCCTCTTTAGACAGCAATTGGTAAGGAAGTGGTTTTGAATAATATAGCTGCACCGGATTTTTAGGCAGAGATCCCGTTTGAAGGCTCTCATATATATTTGCCAAAACGGTATTGTCAGGCTTTACAAAAGAGAGTTTAGCGGTTCCGCCATCATTACTGAGAATGAGCGTTCCTTGGGAAAACTGTGTAGTTCCAGTGATTTTAAACTTGTATTTATAGATCAGGCCATTCCTTTTATCGGTAATAATTAAGGTTGAACTACGCTCACCAGTCCCCAGATTAAACAGCATTTTTAATGGGTAGCCTGTATAGCTAACCTCTCTTAAATCTTCCAGCAACAAAATACGCCATTCAAAAGTAAGATCCTTTAAAGGGTCTGCTCCGGCCAGGCTGACTTCAGGCTTAATGATGAGCGAGTCGCCTATTAAGGCAGGAATGTTAGCATTCAAAATGCCTTTCACGACTGGCTCTGACGGTGGGGAATAGGTATAGTTACCCAGGTCCTTTTTACAGGAGGTATAAAAGAAGGCTGCTAAAGCCAGTAGATATAGAAGTTTTTGTTTCATGATGGTAGGTGCTTAATTCATGATAATTTGATTGCCATTCTCATTGATGAAAAAGTAGCTATTGACTTGCGGGAAAAATTTAAGATATACCTTAATCGTTGGCGCATCAACATGATAAAAGTCGTAATCTTCAGTCCCGTCTGTTCTTTTCGTGAGCACATATCCTTTTTCAGGATACCTTGCTACCCAGGCAAAAGGGTTCCTAGTGAAGTTACGTGCATTTTCGAGGTAATAGAGAGACCTTGGAATACCAAGAAATCCATTCGGAGCGCTGGTATTAACGAGTTCTCCACCACCGGAAATCAGGTACAACTTGTGTGCGGTTCTGCTGTAAGTACCCAGGTTTCCCTGCCACCATCCCCACCATACCGGCTGTTCCAATCTGTTGGAATATATAATTCTCTTTGTACGAATGGGAACCGGCAAAAGACCTTCAAAATCTTCACCACCAACAACTCTCAACCCGAGAATAACCGAGTTATTGGCGAGTTCCGGATCTATATTCTTGAGGACAACTGGAACCATTATCTTTCCTGAATCTGCAGGTAGCACGTAGTAAGGTTTTAACGCCTCATAATGTTGGTTAACGCGAGCAGTGGTTAAGCTGTCGACCACAGTTAAAACAAATTTTCTGGCTGTCGGCAATCTTTTACCTGCTACGGTAACGGGTACAAAAATCGTATCGCTGGACAGGCCAGGATTTTCAGCAAAAGAATAGGTTATCGCCGCCGTATCCGGATTGCCTTTGACATCTAGATAATTCAGGGAAATATTATCCTTAAGTCCTTCGTACTGAACGATCTCATTTTTTTTGCAGGCCAACAAAAGTATGCTCAGCAAAAGTATGTAGTTGATATTGGTTTTCATGGTTCTTATCAATTTAATTTCTGTAACCCAACTCATCGAGTGGCATTGGAAAAACAAAGATTTTATCAGATGCGGGATAGATCAATCCATTGGTGCTGATTATATCCCGGTTTAATCTTTTGTGCATATAGAAAATCTGGCTTTCTCCGTAAAACTCTTTCCTGGCATCTTTGACCAATTCACTAATAAAATCTCCTTTTACGATGGTTTTCGGTAAGAGTATGCGAATCCCACGGTGAAGCCGTACACTATCAACGTATGCTGTTGCCTGGTTGGGGTTGCTGTCGAAACTAGCCTCGGCAGCTATATAAAACATTTCAGAGAGACGGATGGCGGGCGCAACTACCGGATGCAGGTTGCGGAGTGGGGTTGAGTTCCTGGTATATTTTTGAAGGTTGGAACGTTTAGCCCCAACGTTATCTAAAAACCACTGTCTATACCTCCAGTCTTCTCCCCCCAACCCAGATTCATAAATCAAATCTTTTTGTGTAATTGTAGGTACAAATGCAGCATTAACATCAGAAAAACGATTTTCGAAATGTTTCATTGCGTCAACACCTAAAGCCCATGAGGAAATTAATTCGGGATAAAAAAGCTTATCCCGCTGTTCTTTGTTGGTGTTAAATACATCTACCTGCTGGGCCCATGGGAACTTCTTAGAGTCAATCACTTCCTTCGCATTGCTCAGACTATTGATCAGGTCCTGCTTGTATAAATAAGCCCTGGCCAATTCTCCGCAAGCACTGAAATAATTCATCCGGTGCCTTCTGTTCTGGAGGAAAAGCGATGGATTTCTGGTTTCTGTAGATTTTGCACTTTCTGCAGTACCTTCCGGATACGTTTTATCAGGATAGCCAACTTTGTAATCTGCAGCCAGGATCGGATCTGAAGCCTTCAACAATGTTTTGGCCTCATTAAGATCTGCAACGACCTTATTCAACACTTCTGTAACATTGGAAAATGGGGTAGCCTTAATGGAAACCGCTGTTACATAAGGAATAGCCTTAGCCGTTGGATTATTTTTGTAAGAAGGTGCGTACATTCTTAATAGATCAAAGTGCAGGTATGCCCGCAAGGTGAGTGCTTCGCCTTTGATCAGTTCGTAGTTTTTACCCTGGAAGAGAGATTTCTTTTCATCGATAACTTCGAGGATTGCATTGCAATACCCGATTGCTTTATAGGCATTGGTCCAGATCTGTGCAGCTTTACTCACCCATTGCGGGTCGTCATATTTAAAGGTAGCTATGTTTTGCGTATTCAAATCGGTAAACTCGTAATTCTGCGCAATGATATCAAGGTTGCTCACCGTCAGGTTACCCCCATACAAATCCAGGGTACTACAGTAGGTATAAACTCCATTTAGTGCCTCTTTAAAGCCCTCTTCAGTACTAAATAACTGTTCTTTGGTCACATCTGATTCCGGCTGAACATCCAGAAATTTTTTGCATGAGGTAAATACCAGTATGCAAGCGATGATGTATAAATATTTTATTTTCATCAGTATATCTTTGTTTTTAATGGGTAATGAAGCTATCATAAACATATTGATTGTGTTAAAATGAAGCCTGTAGGGAAAAAGTAATATTTCTTGCAAAGGGAGAATCAATACCACGCTCTATTCCTACACTTGAGGTCCTGAATATATCGTTCATGGTAATACTTGTCCTTAATGTCTGGAAGCCCGCTCTGCGGATAAAGTCCTTTTTAAAATCGTAGCTCATGTAAACAGATTGCAGTTCAATTAGGTTTTCCTTCTGTACGAACCTTGAACTTACCTTTGTTGCCGTTAAATCAGCAATATTTTTATACAAGGCCCGATCGCCTGGCTTCACCCATCTTTGTGATAGTGCCCGGCTGTCTACGTTGAAACGGGGATCTGCATTCTCGATCCTATCTACCAAGGTCTGATTGTAAGTCTGCCCACCGAAGCGGTAATAAAGGCTGAAGCTTAGCATAAAGCCCTTATAACTGATATTACTTCCTAAATTTCCAGAGATTTTTGGAGTGCCATCACCAATCGGCTGCGTATCTGTAATGTCATAGTCATAAGTTAAACTACCATCCTTTTTAACATAAATTTCTCTTCCGTTCTCAGGATCAATACCAAGTGATTTAACCCCATATATCGTGTACAGAGATTGGCCTTCAGCATAGCGTACGATAGGGATCGTCGCCAAACCGATCTCCCCTTCTTTATTATTGTCCGGGCTGTTTTGTATGCTATTGATCTTATCATTGAAGGCCTGCAGTGAATTGGACAGCTTGACTAATGTATTGGTATTATGTGTTGCATTTGCCGTCACGTTAACATTCCAATCCGCATTTCGGAAGGCATTTGCCGTCAGATATAATTCAAACCCTTTATTGGCAATATCGCCCAGGTTTTCTTTGTAGGTTGTAAAACCGGTAGATGGGGGGAGTGTGATATCCGTAATCAATCCTTTAGTCAGTTTGTAATAATAACGCGGAGAGATCACGAAACGATCCTTTAGTAGTCCTAAATCCAGACCAGCATCATAAGTTGTTGTTTTTTGCCATTCCAGGTTGTCATTCCCGTAACCAACAAGTGTAGCCCCAATGCCTGTAGAATACCAGTTGCCTGTCTGATACTGATAAATAGCACGTGACATGTAAGGATCAAAACCAACTGATCCTACCTGCCCTGTACTTGCTTTTAACCGCAACTGGCTGATGATTTCAGATCCCTGCAGAAAGCTTTCGTTATGTATGTTCCATCCCAAACCTGTAGCCCAAAAAGGAGCGAAACGCTTGTTTGATCCAAATGAAGAGGAACCGTCCATTCTGAATGAAGCATCTGCCAGATATTTGTTTTTATAAGAATAGTTCCCGGAAAAGAAAGCACCCAGGGTACGGTTGATAAGCACATTACCACCAGGAGCCGATTCCTCTTTATAAATGCGGGCAAAGCCAATATTGGTAAATTTATCATTGGAGAACCCTTGGGCCGAGATAGATTTGAAATCTGATTTTCTGGCAATCACATTTGTACCGAGTACCAGATTGAAAAAGTTTTCGCCAAGTTGTTTGTTATAATTCAGCGTTACATTTCCATCAATACCGAGTGCATTGGTAGTGGTATAATCGTAAGTTCCCCGATTATTTAGTTTGTCTGTGGTATAGTCGTAAAACTGACTGCTCAAAGGAGAAACAAAACGATCAGACTTTGATGTGGTTTGATTCAGGCTCATCAAAGCTTTTAACCGGAAACTTTCAGACAATTTGTAATCTATGGTGAATGCATCTATCAATTCCAGATAGCTGTCCTTGTTAAAATTGTTCAAACCCGCCTCAAAAAGAGGGTTAAATACGTATGCCGTTCTATACTGACCATTTACTGGATCTGTGTAGCCACGATCGATGCTCCATCTGGCCAATTCCTGTACAATCCTGCCTGTACTGTCCGTTTTCGGGTAATAAGGATTCATCAAAGCATAAGTAGAAAAACTTCCGTAAGGTGAATTTGCCCCGTTGGTTTGATTGACGGAAAGGTTGTTTCTAAAAATTAGTTTTTTAGACGGCATATAAGTAAAATCCATGCCCCCACTGTACCGGTCTCTGGTTACCCCTTTCATTACGCCGGGTTGAGTCTGGTAACGCATATCAATACCATAGCGAAAACTTTGGTCTCCGCCTTGAATATTCAGGGAATGCTTCTGTGCATATGCGTTACGAAGTGGCTGAGATAACCAATACGTATTTACACCACTGGCTACGTTTTTCAACTTGTTAAAAAGTTCCTGATCAAGGGCATCCTGAGTAAGATCTCCAACCCCTGGCGTAAGTTTGCGGTACAAGCCGGCCATTTGTTCATAAGCAATTTTATCTTTTGCATTAAGCACATCGTAACCAGATAAATCCGGAGCAGAAAGTGTAAGTTCCGAATTGTAAAACAACTGCAGTTTGCCAGATACAGGTGCTTTAGTGGTGATGACCATTACACCGTTGGCAGCTCTTGAACCATATACGGCGGTCGCCGCCGCATCTTTTAATATATTTATTGACTCAATGCGGTTGATGTCCAGGTCAACAACCTTTTGTAAGGACACCTCAAAACCATCCAGGATAAAAGCAGGTAGGTTAAAAGAGCTGGATAGGTTATTGCGGTCCAAAACGTCGTCTTTATTCAGTGGCAGTCCCGGCAAAGCGGTTGCACCTCTTACATTTATTCTGGGCATCGCATTTGGATCTGATCCGGCTAAGTTGTTATCTAACAACCTGAAAGAAGGATCGAAACTTTGGATGGCCTTGAGCACATTTTGCGGATTTGTTCTTTTTAAGTCATCGCCTTTTATGGTAATGGCATTGCCGGTGTAACTCTCCTTTTTAATGGTTTGATACCCCGTAACCACGATGTCTTTCATTGCATTTACTTCCGACTCCATCAATACGGTTAAAGTTTTGCTATCTGTCACTTTAACCTCTACCGGCTTATATCCAATGTAAGTAAATAACAATACCTCACCAGGTTGTGCTTCCAACTTAAACCCACCATTTTCGCTGGTCTGGGTTCGTCTTCCCGGTATCCCCTTAACCGATACATTGACGCCGGGGATAGATTGATTGGTTTCTTTATCAAATACCCTTCCCGTAACCGCGAGCAGAATTGGCCTGGCTTCATTTCCGGAAGCGCCCCTATCTGTTTGTTTTGGACTGAGCACAATGGTTTTATTTACAATGATAAAGCTTAGATTGTCGTTTTGCAGGCACACCTGAAGCGCTTCATTCAGGGGTACGTTTTTTAATTCAACATTGAGGCGCTGATCTGAGGTTTTAACTTTTCCTGTATAGAAAAATAAGTAACCAGTTTGTTGTTTGATTTCCTTTAATATTGTTGCCAGCGTAGCATTTTTGTTCGAAATGGTCACAGTCTGGGAAAAACTTGCGGCTGATAAATGTAAGGTTCCGATCAGTAATAAAATAGCGGTTAATTTCATCACTAGTAATAGTTTGTACTTTACCTGCTGTATCTGAAATACAGGGTTGTAAAGAAAAGTTAATTTCATATTTTTGGAATAGAATTAAGTGAATAAATAGCAACCCGGTCTCAACATCTGGCTGCTGACTTTTTTTGAACCGGAAGTGGTGAGATACTTCCGGTTTTTTAGTCAAATCATTTTATCGTTTCCCGATCTATTGTAGTTTTCTTATCATCTGATTTGGTTTAGTTGGTTAAAGAATAGGTTCATTATTTATTATTCTGCAGATTTGATACAGGTATTCGTTGGTTATACGAAACCTTAATGGTTTTCCCTGCTACATCAAAATGTACATTTTCAATTTTCAATATTTTAAATACTTCCGATAACTTGCTGTTTCGAAAAATCTCTCCATAATATTTCTCCTCGCTTACCGGGCCTACGTAGATCACATTGACGTCATACCACCTCGAAACCTGTCGCATGACAGACCTAATGTCTTCTCCGTCAAATGAAAAAACACCATTGATCCAGGCCGTTTCCTGCGCTGTATTCACCCGATGCTTAACCAGTGCATCCCCATAAGCCTTATTCCATACTGCCTGCTCACCCGGTTCAATGGTCTCAGCCGCTCCAGGCGTGAAAACTTTCACGGCTCCTTCAAGAAGCGTTGTTTTTATTGCTTCTTCGTCAGCATAGGCGTTGACATTAAAATGGGTACCCAATACTTCAATCGTTTGTTGTCCCGAAATTACCCTGAAACGACTATTTTTATGCTTTGCCACTTCAAAATATGCTTCCCCTTTAAGCTCAACCAGCCGGTCTTTCTGATTTAAAGCAGTGGGAAAAGTTAGAGAAGAAGCCGCGTTGAGCATTACTTTAGTACCATCTGAAAGCATAATGGTGTATTGTCCGCCGTTGGGCGTAGAAATTGTATTGCGTATGGTTGTTGTAGATTCTTCTTCGGCAGCAACTGCTGTGTAAATCAACTCGCCATCTTTGGATTTGCTGACCGTGATACCTGACTGCCTGTTAATTTCACCTTTCGCAGCATCATTGAGTACAATTTTTTGCCCATTTGCCAAGGTAAGAATTGCTTTGTTTCCACCGGGTGCAATATCAGCTGCAAGCTGGTTACTCAAGGAGCGGTTACCCTGATAAAAATATAAACCCAGGCCTACCACCATCAATATCGCTGCGGCTGCAACAATACGTGGCCATAATGCTAACCGTTTCGGGGCTGAGTTGCCAAGTCCGGACTTCTGCAATGTGGCAATCCAGATCTTCTCCTTTAAATGTAGAAAATCTGCTTCCTTTTCAGAAAACTGAAATTTACGCGATTCGTCCATGTACCAGTTTTCTACCCAGGCCCTTTCTTCAGCATTAGCGAATCCATTGTTATACCTTTCTACGAGTTCTTTTGCTTGTTCCCTGTTCATTATTGCTTGATATAGACAGCCAATTTAAAAGAAGAACAGGCGAAACTGCCTTTGGGGGTATACAAAATGAAAATAAATTTCAAAAGCCAGCAATTCTAACAAAAAACACACTTATCGCAGAAAAAACATCATCAAAATCCCTGATCCTAACATTGGAACTTTGTTTTTTATGATTTTCAGTGCATTCTGAACCTGCTTCTTAACAGTTTGAGGTGAAATGTTCAATTTTTCTGCAATTTCTTTGTGAGACAGATTATCCTTTCTGCTCATTTCAAAGATTTCCCGCATCCTTGGTGGCAAGTTCCTGATCTCAGCTTCCACAATTTCCAAGATTTCCTGCTCGTCAAAAAATGTAGAAGAAGTAGTAGACTGTGAAACAAAAGTCGCTACGGAGCTCAAGTAGTCGTTACGCACTTTGTTTTGGGCTACAAGATTGAGGACCTTATTCCTGACCGAAACATACAGATATCCTGATAATTTCGTATTCACATTCAATGAGGATGACTTCAGCCATAAGCTGCTAAAAACGTCCTGTACAACGTCTTTGGAGCTGTCTTCATCTTTGAGCATGCGAAAGGTATGATAATACATTTCAGCCCAGTATCGATTGTAAATTTCAGTAAATGCAATTTGATCCTCCTGTTTCAACAAAATGGTCAGTTCCTCATCACTAAAATTGTTATAGACTAACATGGTTTAACTGAGCTGATTGGAGCAGAACGAAAATAGGCTTTTTAATTGAATTTCAAAAATCCGGCCTAAGTAGCCTAACATTCTTCTTCATATTTTCTATAGATTTGCCAAAGGACATAAAAAACTGAACATATGACTTATCAGGAAAAATTAAGCAAAATACGCGAACAAATGAAAGCCGACAACGTTCAGGCTTACATCATCCCTTCCGCAGATCCGCATATTAGCGAGTACTTACCTAAACATTATAAATGCATTCCTTTTGCCTCAGGATTTACAGGTTCTGCAGGCACATTGGTCATCACGGCCGACTTTGCCGGTCTGTGGACTGACTTCCGTTATTTTGAACAGGCTGAAGAACAGCTTGCCGGAAGCGGTTTTGAACTGGTAAAACAGAAAGTTCAGCATGCACCGGAATATATCCAATGGCTTCAGGAAAAATTGGAAAATGGCGCAGTCGTTGCCAGCAATGAAAAATTGTTGTCGATTTTACTTGGCGACCTGCTCACCCAGCAATTGGGCATTAAAAACATCACACTGGCCAACAAGGATTATCTGGATCCGATTTGGGAAAACAGGCCAGCCTTGCCTGCTGAGCCTGCATATTTAATTGAGGACAGACACATCGGACAATCGGTAAGCAGTAAAATTGCCGCGGTAAGAACCAGCCTGCAAAAACATGCGGCGGCTTATCACCTGATTTCTTCTTTAGATGACATGGCCTGGTTGTTCAACATCCGCGGCAAAGATGTCAGTTACAATCCCGTAGTATTGAGCTTCGCCCTGATCAGTCAGGACCATGCCAAGCTATTTGTAAATCCTGACAAACTGGATACCGCAGCTAAGGAACTTTTGTTGAAAAGCGGCGTAGAAGTTTTCGCTTACGAAGAAATTGAAACGGCATTACAACGCATTCCTGAAAACAGTAGCATCCTGATCGATCCAAAGCGCAATTGCTTTGCTTTCAGCAAACTGATTCCAGCTTCTGTGAAACTGATTAAGGAAACCAATCCCACAACCAATTTTAAAGCTGTTAAAAATGAAACAGAGCTGAACAATACCCGCACAGCAATGCTTAAAGATGGCGTGGCCATTACCCGGTTTTTAAAATGGTTATCGGAACATATTGGCAAAACAACCATTACTGAATTGTCTGCCGCAGCAGAATTGCGAAAATTCAGAGCAGAGCAGGAAGGCTTTGTTGGCGACAGCTTTACCACCATCAGTGCTTACAAAGCACATGGTGCCCTCCCTCATTATGGTGCTTCTGAAGAAAGCAATGTGGAAGTGAAGGCCGAAGGCTTATTCCTGGTAGATTCAGGTGGTCAGTATTTTTATGGAACCACAGACATTACCAGAACTATCCCTATGGGAAATAATACGGAAGAAGAAAAGACAGATTATACGCTGGTTTTAAAAGGTATGATTGATGGTTGTAAAGTCCGGTTCCCTAAAGGTACTTGTGGCTATCAGATTGATGCGATTACACGCAAGCCATTATGGGATTATGCCATTAACTATGGCCACGGCACAGGTCATGGTGTAGGTTATTTCCTAAATGTTCATGAGGGCCCACAGGTCTTTAATGCAACTGCGACTCCCGTAGCCATCGAACTGGGTATGATTACTTCCGTAGAACCCGGGGTTTACCGCCCTGGCAAACACGGCATCCGCATCGAAAACCTGGTAAACACAATTAAGGATGTGAGCAATGCGTTTAATGAATTCTATGCTTTCGAAACTTTGACCATTGTACCGATCAGCACCACCATTGTTAAAAAAGAGCTGCTGGAGCAATCACAAATCGACTGGTTAAACAGCTACAATGCTTTGGTATTTGAAAAACTTAGCCCGCTGTTAAATACAGAAGAAGCAGCCTGGTTAGAAACTGAAACGAAAGCGATATAATTGGCCTTCAGGTCAGCAAAAAACCAGCTATGTTAGGAGAAGTCCCAGGCCCTGCAACTACAGGGCAGCAGATGCCGGACTTCGACTAATACAGCTGGTTTTTTATGTAAAAGGAGTACTATTCCGGACTAATCGATCGGTCTAAATGCACATATCCCCCATCTACATATACCAATTGTCCAGTAGTATGGCTGGATACCTCAGAAAGTAAAAACACTGTAGCATTTGCCAGTTCTTCTGCCGTTGTCATCCTTTGTTCAAAAGGAATCTTCGCTTTAATGGAAGCCAGTTTCTCCTCCGGATTTGGAATGGAGTTGATCCAGTTCTGATACAAAGGTGTGTAACACTCTGCAACAATAACTGCATTTACGCGGATGCCATAAGGCAATAATTCTACAGCCCATTCCCTGGTCATGGCATTTCTTGCACCATTTGAAGCGGCATAAGCAGAAGTGCCTCCTTGTCCGGTATCTGCTACTTTAGAACTGATGTTGACAATTGAACCTCTGGACTTTTTAAGTGCAGGTAAAGCATAATGAGCCATCATGTAATAATGGATCACATTTTTATGTAAGCTAGCTACGAAGCGGTCATAATCACCGCTCTCCAGACCAACCCCATCATTAACACCTGCATTATTGATCAGTCCGTCAATCCTGCCATATTTTTCCAGAACCAGGTTAACTGCTTTTTCACTTTCTTTAGGGTCCGTCAGTTCTGCTGCGACCTGGAAAGCCTGACCGCCATTGGCGACCAACTCATCAACTACCTTTTGGTTATCTGCAGCATTACGGCCAACAATCACAGGAATTGCACCTTCTTTTGCCAATACCTGGACGATGCCTTCGCCAATTCCTTTTGCCCCACCGGTAACGATTACGACCTTATCTTTTAATCTCAGATCCATATTTTTGTATTGCTTAAATTAAATTGTAAAAATGAGTGGCATTGCCGCCCCAAAATAAATCACGTTCGTTTGCAGACAGTGCTTTTGTATATTCATCAACAAGGTTCAGTACAGCTCCGTAGCTACCTGCAAGCAGGCAAACTGGCCAATCTGAACCATACATGACCCTTTTAGGACCAAATGCTTCGAAAACTACATCCAGGTAAGCTTTAAATTCCCCCGACTTCCAGTCCGACCAATGCGCTTCGGTAACCATTCCAGAAACTTTGCAGGATACATTTTCCAATGCGGCCAGTGCCTGAATATCCTGTTGCCAGTCAGCGATCTTTTGATTTTTGATATCTGGTTTAGCGATATGGTCCAACACAAACTTCTGATCTGGAAAACGGGCTGCCAGCGCTGTGGCAAACTTCAGCTGATCCGGAAAAATCAAAATGTCATAGGTATAGTCAAAAGCTTTTAAGGCCTGAATACCGTTTAAAAAAGCGGGTTTCAGCATCAGCGCCCGATCGGCTTCACCTTGCAGAATGTGGCGAAACCCTTTTAATTTTTTAAAACTACTCCAGGCAGCAAGCTGATCCTTGATATCTGCGGCTTGTAAATCCACCCAGCCTACAACACCTTTGATGCAATCATAGGCATCGGCATTTGCGAGTTGGAAACGATTTTCTGCGTTCGACTGATCGGATTGTACCACAATACAGCCGTCAAACTGATGTTGTTGAAGTACCGGAAGTAAATCTCCCGGTAAATAATCCTTACGGAGTACGGCCATCTCTTCCGAGATCCAGCTGTCCCTTATTTCATCATACACCCAGAAATGCTGGTGTGCATCAATTTTTAACATAGTTCTTCACTTCTTGCTTCGAAGTACCCAGTCCGTCAATACCCAGTTCTACCACATCGCCATGTTTAAGATATACCGGTGGGTTGAAGCCCAGACCAACACCAGCTGGCGTACCTGTAGAAATTACATCTCCAGGCAATAAGGTCATAAACTGGCTTACATAAGAAACCACAAAAGGTACATTAAAGATGAAGTTAGACGTATTTCCATCCTGCATCTTTTCACCATTTACAGTTAACCAGAGACGCAGGTTATTGACATCCTTAATTTCGTCTTGTGTAGCCAGGAAGGGGCCTAAAGGCGCAAAAGTATCACAACCTTTACCTTTGTCCCAGGTACCATTTCTTTCAATCTGGAACTCACGCTCAGATACATCATTGTGCAATACATAACCAGCAACATAGTCCAAAGCCTCGCCCTCTTCTACATAGGATGCCTTGCGGCCAATCACTACAGCCAATTCAACCTCCCAATCTGTTTTTACGGAGTTTTTAGGGATGGTGATGTCATCATTCGGGCCTACCATTGCGGTAGTTGATTTCATAAAAATCACAGGTTCCGGTGGTATAGCTGCACCGGTTTCACGGGCATGATCAGCATAGTTTAAACCAATACACACTATTTTTGAAGGACGTGCAATTGGCGAACCCAAGCGTGTTCCTGCCGGAACTACAGGCAAATTACCTTCATTCGCTTTTAAAAATTCTCCCAGTCGTACCAGACCGTCATTGCTAAAAAACTGCTCGTTATAATCACCGCCAAAGGACGACGTATCGTACCAGGTATCATTAATTATTACACCGATTTTTTCCTGATCGGCTGCTCCCCATCTGATTAATTTCATTTGTTAAGTATATTTTTTTTGAAGATAATAATTCTTTTCCAACCAGACTAGTTGTTCAACTTGATAAAACCACCATCCAAAGGATAATCGTTTCCAGTTACAAAACCAGCTTCGTCGGAACACAGATAAAGCGCAAGGGATGCGACTTCTTCTGGTTTTCCCATTCTGCCTATCGGCTGACTCTTCGATAATTTTTCAAATATCTCTGCTTCTTGCCCGGCATAGTTCTTGGCAATAAAGCCATCCACAAAGGGAGTATGTACCCTGGCAGGAGAAATGCTGTTGCACCTGATGCCATCGGCCATGTAATCCCTGGCCATAGACATGGTCATGGCATATATCGCACCTTTACTCATCGAATAAGCAAAACGGTCGGCAATACCAACTACAGCGGCAATAGAAGCCATATTGAGTACCACGGCCGAGCTGCTCTTTTTCAAAGCGGGTATCGCAGCATATAAACAATTATAAGCCCCTTTTACATTCACATTAAATACCTTTACAAAATCTTCTTCACTGGTATTTTCTACTTTTCCCACATGGGCAATTCCTGCGTTATTAACCAGGATATCAATCGCACCGATCTGATCAAAGATGGCAGTTACCGTAGCCTGGTTACTCACATCACAGCCATAAGCCGTTGCGGTACCACCTGCCGCCTTAATTTCTCCCACAGCTTGTTCAGCTGCTTCAGCGTTTAACTCAATAATATTGACATGCGCACCTTGCTTTCCGAAAAGCAGGGATATTGCTTTTCCTATACCGCTACCGCCCCCCGTAATAATTGCTGATTTTCCTTTTAAACTAAACATGGTATATAATTATAATGAAACTCCTCTTTTCCATGGAATAAAGTCGTCCTGATTCAACAAAACTGCTTTGGGGATGATCTCACCACTTGCAGCCTTAATGCAATATTCCAGGATTTCTGCCCCCATCTCTTCAATCGTTTTCTCGCCCCGGATAATTCCGCCCGTATCAATGTCAATAATGTCACCCATCCTGGTAGCCAATGCCGTATTGGTCGCAATTTTAATTACCGGACACACCGGGTTTCCTGTTGGCGTACCTAAACCAGTAGTAAACAAGATCAGGGTGGCACCACTGGCCGCTTTTCCGGTAGTGGCTTCCACATCATTGCCGGGTGTGCAAACCAGGCTTAGACCCGGTTTTGTTGCAGGCTCTGTATAATCCAGTACATCAACCACCGGAGATGTCCCGGCCTTTTTCGCAGCTCCCGTGCTTTTTATCGCATCGGTGATCAAACCATCTTTAATATTACCTGGCGAAGGATTCATGTGAAAACCGGAGCCCACTGCATGAGCCTGGGCATCATAATCCTGCATCAAGGTAATGAATTTTTCGGCTGTTGCCTGATCCTGACAGCGGTCAATGATGTTTTGCTCTGCCCCACACAATTCCGGAAACTCTGCCAGCAAAACTTTGGCACCTAAAGCAACCAGTAAATCGGAGGCGTATCCCACCGCAGGATTGGCTGAAATGCCGCTAAACCCATCGCTACCGCCACATTTAACACCCACACATAGGGCACTTAAAGGGGCTGGTTTTCTTTCTATTTTATTGATTTCCTCTAAACCCACAAAGGTTTGAAGGATAGCTTCTTTAATCAACTGCTCTTCACTCTGACTTTGCTGTTGTTCAAAAATAAGCACCTTTTTTCCGAATGAAGGGTTGCGGGATTTGATGTCGTCCAATAGGTTTTGTGTCTGCAAATGCTGACAGCCTAAACTCAACACCGTAATACCGGCAACATTGGGATGATCCGCGTAGGCAGCGAGCAATTTACTCAGCAAGTCCGAATCCTGCCGGGTACCACCACATCCGCCCTGGTGATTTAAGAATTTGATTCCGTCAACATGTTTAAACACGCGGTGTTTATTCAGATCGGCAGTACCAATGGTATCTATTTTAAAGGAGGAGATTGATTCTCCGGCTTTAAAAGCTTCCAGTAGTTCTGCTGTAAACTGTTTGTATTTATTGGTTACATTGTAACCTAAAGTATTATGTAACGATTCCCTGATCACATCCAGGTTCCTGTTTTCACAGAAGACTGTCGGTACAAAGAGCCAGTAATTGGCTGTTCCAACCTTACCGTCAGCACGGTGATAGCCCTGAAATGTACGGTCCTTAAAAGCACTTACATCAGGTGCTTTCCATTGATAGTTTACATTGCGATAAGCGTAATCCTGCGAAGCATGATGGACGTTATCTGTAGTCATTAATCCGCCCTGAGGTATAAAGGCCGTTGCTTTACCAACCAATACCCCATACATGATCACTTCTTCCCCGATATTTAAGTCATTGATAAAGAATTTATGCTTGGCATGGATATCATCTTGTAAGGTAATTTCCGTCTGGTTCCAGGGAATGACCTGCCCTTTAGGCAAATCCTGTAAAGCCACCAAAACGTTATCGTTGGGGTGGATTTGTAAAAAACTTTTATTTGTTAGT
>Ga0247805_1000567_pt1 | contig 18866 bp, 13 predicted proteins | sample UWRJL044104R1_FD_180930 | JGI IMG/M metagenome (GOLD analysis project Ga0247805, IMG submission 180930) | Plant litter microbial communities from Arlington Agricultural Research Station in Wisconsin, United States - UWRJ-L044-104R-1 | ecosystem: Environmental > Terrestrial > Plant litter >... | reverse complement strand
TGCCGCTATGTCATCAACTGCACCTACAGCGGGCTGAATCAGTTCGCAGGGGATTTCAACGGCACCAGCGCCGAGCTCAAGCAGGAAATCACCGAGATGCCGCTGCTCAAGCTTCCTCCGGGGCTGCATGAACTGGGCATCACGGTGATGGACGGACCTTTTTTTTCAATCATGCCGTTCCCGGCGCGTGGGCTGCACAGCCTTTCCCACGTGCGCTACACACCGCATCTGCACTGGTCTGACCAAAACGGCATGTGCCCCTACGACAAGCTGGCGCAGTACCACCGCGAAACCCGGGTGGATCACATGCTTCGCGACGTAGAGCGCTACATACCGGCGATCCGCAAGGCTGAATACGTCGAGTCGCTATTCGAAGTCAAAACCGTACTGCAGATGAGTGAGGGCAACGACTCGCGGCCGATTTTTTTTGAAAGGCACTCAACGCTGCCGGGCACCTATTCGGTACTGGGCGGCAAGATCGACAACATCTACGACGTGCTGGAAAAGCTCGATGCAGAGCCATTTACCCGCCTTGATTAAGCAGGAGCTTTCATGACCCATGCACTGATCGGCTACTCCGGATTTGTAGGCAGCACCCTGCTCGCCCAGCAACCTTTCCAGCACCTGTATCGCTCCAGCAACCTGGGAGAAATCCAGGGCGGCACCTTTGACCGGGTCATCTGCGCGGCAGCTCCGGCGCAGAAATGGCTGGCCAACCAAGACCCGCTGGCCGACCTGCGAAACATCGAAGTCCTTATCGAGAATTTGCAGCGCCTGACCTGCAAACAGTTCGTGCTGATCAGCACGGTCGACGTCTTCAAGAACCCCCAAGGCGTGGACGAAGACAGCGAGGTCGATGAGGCCGGACTGCATGCTTACGGCCTGCATCGGCGCTGGCTCGAACGATTCGTGCAAGCGCAGTTTCCCGCATCCCTGATCGTGCGCTTGCCGGGCCTGGTGGGGCCTGGCCTGCGTAAAAACGTGATCTTCGATTTCCGCAATGGCAACCAGTTGCAGGCCGTTGATAGCCGCGCCATCTTCCAGTTTTACCCGATGGTCAACCTCAGTGCCGACATCCAGATCGCTCTGGATGCGGGTCTGCCGCTGGTGCATCTGACCGCCGAACCGATCAGTGTCTCGGACGTTTCGCACAGTGGTTTTGGCCAGCCGTTCGACAACGTGCTGCCGGGCACACCGGCGCGCTACGACCTGCAGACCCGTTACGCCGAGCTATTCGGTGCACAGGGGCGTTATCAGTATCAGGCTCGGGAAACCCTGATGGCGATCCGTGCCTACGCGCAATCCGAACCGCTGACCATCAAGGACGAAGGAGCAGGTGCATGAGGCTGGCCATTTCCAACATCGCCTGGGACGTGGCGCATGACGAACAGGTCGCGGCCCTGCTTGAGCGCCATTCGGTTGATGCCATCGACATCGCCCCCGGCAAATACTTCCCCGACCCGCTCAATACCAGCACACAGGACATCATGCGCGTCAAAAGCTGGTGGGCGGCGCGCGGCATTGCGATCACCGGCATGCAGGCGCTGTTGTTCGGCACCCATGGGCTGAACATGTTCGGCCTGCCGGAAAGCCAGACAGCCATGCTGCAACACCTGGCAGCGGTCTGCCGGATAGGCGCAGGCCTGGGCGCAACCCGACTGGTGTTTGGCTCACCGAAGAATCGCGACCGCAGCGGTTTGAATGACCAGCAGACGGCGTATCAGGCCACGCAATTCTTTCGCCAGTTGGGGGATATCGCGCTGCAGGCCGGGGTGACGATCTGCCTGGAACCCAACCCGGTCTGCTACGGCGCCAACTTCATGACCGACAGTGGGGAAACCGCACGGGTTGTACGCCTGGCGTCCCATCCGGCGATTCGAATGCAACTCGATACCGGGGCGCTGACCATCAATGCTGAAGACCCCCACGCGCTACTCAAAGCCCGCTCAGACCTGATCGGCCATGTGCACATCAGTGAACCGCAACTGGTCCCGCTGGGCGACGGCACCACCGAGCACGCCAATATGGGTCAGGCCATTGAGCAATACCTGCCCAATCACGTGGTATCCATCGAAATGCTTGCGCCGCCTAACGAACCGCCCGTCGTGGCCATTGAGCGGGCCTTGCGCGTTGCATCCTGGCATTACCGAAAACCGCGCCGGAGTCGTGAACAATGAAGTGGCTCATCCTGCTGATCGGCATTCTGTCTAACGCGTCGGCCAGTGTACTGGTGAAGATGGCGATGATGCCGCCGCGTCAATTTCCGTCGTTCAAGGACCCGGCCAGCGCCTTGAGCAACTGGCCGTTCTGGCTCGGTTTGAGTCTGTATGGCGCGGCCTTTCTGCTGTACGCAGCCGCTCTGGCCAAATTGCCGCTGAACGTCGCTCACCCGGTACTCACCGCCGGGGCGATTGCTGCCGTGGCCTTGTCTTCGGCAATGATTTTCCGCGAGCCGTTCTACTGGACCACCATTGCCGGCATCGTGCTGGTCATGGTCGGCGTGGCGTTGATTACGGTGCATGTGGCGTGAGTATGGAAGACGCATTCGGTGAATCTGTGGGAGCGGTGCTTGCCCGCGATAAGGGCGACGCGATCTAAAGTGAATCGAGTCCAGCCTTATCGCGGGCAAGCACCGCTCCCACATTGAGATCGCATTTTCCCCGTTGAAGCTGATGAACTGTTTAACGAGAGGCCCCCATGACAGCTGCTGACACTTCCCCAGCCCAGCGTGCCAGCTGGCAAGTACCGGCTTTTAACACGTTGTTCTGGCTGCAACGCCAGCATCGCTGGTGCGTGGTGATCCCGGTGATCAACGAGGGCGCGCGGATCAAAAGCCTGCTGACCCGCATGGCCACGCTGAAGATTGCCGATATCGCCGACATCATCATCATCGACGGCGGCAGCACCGACGGCTCACTGGAGCCAGCAGCGCTGCAAACCCTGGGAGTGCGCGGGCTGCTGCTCAAGACAGGCGCCGGCAAACTGAGCGCGCAACTGCGCTGCGCTTACGCCTTTGCACTCGATCAGGGTTATGAAGGCATCGTCACCATCGATGGCAACGACAAGGACGATCCGCAAGCCATCGGACGATTCATCCAGGCGCTGGAGCAAGGCGTCGACTTCGTCCAGGCCTCGCGCTTCGTCGCAGGCGGCAAAGCCGAAAACACCCCACGCTCCCGTGACCTGGCCATTCGCCTGATCCATGCGCCACTGCTGAGCCTGGCTTCCGGTTTCAAGTGGACCGACACCACTCAGGGCTTTCGCGCCTACAGCCGCAAGTTATTGGTAGACCCACGGCTGGCGATCTTTCGCGATGTGTTCAGCACCTATGAACTGCTCGCCTATCTGTCCTATCGCGCCCCGCTGCTGGGCTATCGCTGCGTCGAACTACCCACCGAACGGCGTTACCCCAAAGGCGAAGTGCCCACCAAGATCAGCAGCGTCAGGGGCAACCTGTCGATCATGCAGGTGTTGTTCAAATCTTGCCTGGGTCAATACAACCCCTGATACACCGCTGCAACACTGTCTACGGGAAAACCCAAGATGCCTCACCTGAGCCTGATGCGCCGAGACTGGAAGGTTGTCGGTTTACTGTTGCTGGTCTGCGCCTTTTTTATCCTGATGCCGAACCTGAAGGGCAGTACGGTCCTGACCGACCCCTTTCATGACGGCGAATACTTTGCCGTGGCGGTCAACTTTTTCTCCCTGCAACCCCAGTCTTTTCAGCCTCTGAGCATCCATGGCGCGCTGGATTTCATTCCGGCCCTGATCGCCCGGCACTGGTGGGGCGATGAGCGTTATTTCCTGCCAACGGCGGCGATCTATGTCGCACTCAACATCGCCGCCGCGGCACTGCTGCTGCTGATCACCTATACCCTGGGAAAAACCCGCCCTTTTCAATGGATCGTGCTGCTGGGCATAGCTGTGGCCGCGCCGTTTTTCGTGGGTTATCGCGACCTTCTATTACTGGCCTCGCTTTACTGCTTTCTGGTCCTGAGTGAAAAGCCCAGAGACACCGGCCATGTCGGCTTGCTGGTCATGCTCGGCGCGCTGGCCGGTTTCGGTATGTTCTGGTCGTTTGATCGCGGCATTGCCACCGTCGTATGCCTGGGTCCGGCCATGCTGTTGATGGCGTGGCACAAACGGATCAACTTGGTGGCTGCGGCTGCTTTTGGCGTGACCGTACTGGGGCTTGGCCTTTTTTTCCAAGGCTTCTCCATCAGCGGCTACCTGGAAAACCTCAGCGTGCTGTTACAGACATCCGGGCAATGGAGTTACGGCTGGCGGCTGGACGCAGTGATCCTGACAGCTTTCGTGGCGCTGATTAACCTATGGGCAATCATTCTCACGATCCGCGCGTACCTGCTTTCAAGTATTGGAGGACAGGAACTGGCGCGGACCCTGGCACTGCTACTGCTCTCGGCCATCATGTTGAAAATCGGCGTTAACCGGGCGGATGTGGAGCACGTATTTAACGGGTTATGGGCACCGTTGTTGCTGACCCTTAGCCTCGCCCGCATGACATTGACGATCAGTAAATTGATCCTGCAGGCGTCGCTGATCATCGCGATCGCGGCGGCGTTATCGTTCAAGTTTCATCATGTAGGCTTTTTCCTGATCGCCTGCCTGATGGCTTACATCTGCGTGCCACACCGCGATCTGGGCGACTTCCGTCCGGGCCATCTGCTACCTGCGATACTCATCGGCGTATCCGCATCGGCGCTTACCTACAGCGGGCTCAAACATTTGCGCGAGGGCCAGTATCAGTGGTTGAGCCACCTGGTCTCCCCGCCCGGCAACGCCGAGGCCGTCACCCCGGGCGTGAACTGGGCTTCGCAACGGCTGCAACAGAGCCACGCCCGCTGCGTGTTCGACCTGTCCAATAACGGCGTGATCAACGGCCTGCTAAGTTTGCCGAGCTGCACGCGCTTCACCTACCCGGTCTACGCCGCTGCGCAACATGAAGCCGAACTGATAAGCGCCATCACCAACGCCGCCCCGTCGGCCATCGTCTACTCCTCGACCTTCCCTTCGTACAGCATCGACGGCAAAACCATGCGCGACCGTTTTCAGGCGCTGGATAGCTACCTGACTGCCCGGTATCCGCGGGAGGAATGTAATGATGGGTATTGTGTGCGGTATTTGGGGGCTGCAACCTTGTAAGCGTCACTGCTCGCTCACATTCAAGCCTGGCTAATGCCGGGCTTGATTGTTTCTGGCAGCAAGCAATCGGCGTCATTCAGTTTTTTGGGCTATCAGATAAATAATGTCGCTGGGCAGCAACCTCAATATCGGCAGGGAAAGTGCCACCGCACAATAAACGACAATTTTCGAAAGGCGCCCCATGTTCCCCGTGTAGGAAATCCGGGTATACAGACCTGCCAGACCGAGGGTTGGCAAGCGGCCCGATGCAACGTTCTTGTAGCCTGTGCTCTGTAGAAGCTCCGCGAGATTGGTCGCGTTGAAGTAATGGACATGGGGAGACGGCAACCCCTTCTGCCAAAGTCGCTCAAAGAACCCACTGAACCCTAGACGAGAAAACAACTTGGAAAGCCGGTAAAACACGCCGTCGCTGCTAGGCAGGTTCACTACCAGATAACCGCCGGTGTTAAGTCGTTCATTACAGGACCTCAAGATATCGATGACGGGGGGAATGTGTTCAAGCACATCGTTGAACACGATCACATCGAACGTCTCGTTATCCGCCAGGGCATCAGGAAAATACCCGTTGCGCACCGGCAGGCCGCGGGCAACGCTGGTAGCGTAAATCGCTTTATCCGGTTCGATGCCCAGCACGTCGAACTTGCCCATGGCGGTTTCCACAAACCAGCCATGGGCGCAACCCACATCCAGCAGGCGGCCACCGTCGGGTTTTAGCTGTCTGATAGCGCTCAACAGGCGCCCGAAGTTTTTCAGTCTGAGTTCCCGTAAGCCGCTTTCCCTGGCAACTTCATCGATATTTTCATGAGCAACTTGCTCGTTAATGGTAGGCGTCAGATTTGACTGCTCATAGGCACAGGCGGAGCAGAGAAAGTGCCATTGCTGACAAGATTCTTTCAAGGGACCGTCGCAAACCGGGCAAAAATGTCGGGGCATATATCTTCTCTCCTGATCCAATACTCCCATTCCCTTCCCGCTGAGGACACGTTGTAAACGAGCCATTACATATCAGGGGGCCAGCGCGTTAAATATGTTTTATTGGAAAATAACGAGGGCCACCTCGACAATAGCACCAGTTGCCAGACTTTCCAGTCTCACCGTATAGTATTAACTTAGTCCACAGATTATCGCTCGTCAGTACCAGCGTTGTTTTTCTGGGTCGATTGTCGATCACACAACAGAAGGCAGCCAAATCAATGACCTCCACACTGGTCTATCTAGAACCCAGGATTGCGGTTGTTATCCCTTGTTTCAAGGTCGCCAAGCATATTCTTGGAGTGATCCAGCACATCGGAAGGGAAGTCTGCCAGATCTACGTGGTGGACGACTGCTGCCCGGAAAAGACCGGACGATGGGTCGAGGAACACTGCACGGACCCCCGAGTGAAAGTGCTGTTCAATATCAAGAATAAAGGCGTCGGAGGAGCGGTGATGGCAGGCTACATCGCCGCACTGGCCGATGACATGGGTGTAATCGTCAAAGTCGATGGCGACGGGCAAATGGACCCAAGGTTGATACCCTACTTTGTCGCACCGATTCTTTCCGGACAGGCCGACTACACCAAGGGCAACCGCTTTTTTGACCTGGAAGAAATCCGCCAGATGCCCACAGCACGGATATTGGGAAATACGGTTTTGTCGTTCATGACCAAGCTTTCTTCCGGATACTGGGATCTGTTTGATCCTACTAATGGCTATACGGCGGTTCACGCAGAGGTGGTGAGGCATTTGCCACTTCATAAGATCAGTACCCGTTATTTTTTTGAAACCGACCTGTTGTTCCGGCTCAATACGTTACGGGCTGTCGTTGTCGACGTACCGATGGATGCCCGATACGCAGATGAAGTCAGTAATATGAAAATCTCCCGGATCGCCGGGGAATTTCTTATCAAGAATCTTCGCAATACGGCCAAACGGATTTTCTATAACTACTACCTGCGCGACATGTCGCTCGCCTCCTTTGAATTGCCTGCCGGTATTATCCTGTTATTGTTCGGCACCCTCTTCGGCCTATGGCATTGGGCAGAATCCATGTACTCCGGCATTATTACATCGGCGGGCACGGTGATGTTATCGGCACTACCTGTACTAATCGGAATCCAGTTCATTCTCGCGTTCATCGGTTACGACGTGCAATCCATCCCTAAGCGCCCGCTGCATTTAAAACATCAACATATGCAGCAACTTGAACACAAGAGCATGACTCTCCCATGACTTACCTTATTGCGCTGTTTTGTGTTCTGGGGCTCGCAGCCGGGCAAATTCTGTTCAAACTAAGCGCCTTGGCTATGAATAGAGCAGGAACTGTCGTCGATCAGAGCGCTATGATCTTTTTCCTTACTGCACTGGTGTTGTATGGGGTAACAACGATCGGCTGGGTCTGGGTTTTGCAGAAAGCAGAGCTGGGAAAAATATACCCCCTCATGGCCCTGGCCTTTGTGGTGGTTCCACTAGCCAGCCACTTGCTGCTGGGAGAGAGATTTCAGCCCCAGTACTTTATCGGCATTGTCCTAATCATGACGGGAATCATCGTGTCAGCGGGCGCATGACCGCACAGCTCAAAGACTCCTCAATTCGAACCAGCTCCAGCCGTCAGTATCCATCACAAATCGCAAGCCTGGATTTTCAGCCAACAATGCTTTTTGCTGCACCGGGGCCACGACAATTTGAGCACCTGAAAGGCGGAAGTCGAACAGCCGCAAGTTCACGCTGATCGTCACCACGTCTGCTTGAGGTGTGGAGATTTTAAAACTGCTGACGTTCGATTCTGCAGCGATATAGTGAAGGTGCTGATAGCGATTGTAGACATCGAGGTATTGCGACTCAGGATCAAGGCGCCGCCACAGTGATTTTTGCGGATAGTAAAATGTACCGTTGACAACCGGCACCCCCGCTGCAACCAAAAACATCGGTGCAATACCATTATTCAACGTCAGCACTTTCCTTCCCTGGATTAACTCTTTCAACCCAACTGCTGAAAAGCTGACGACGTCTGGCGCAGCACGGACTGGATTGAAACTTATGGTGGTGGCCAGTGACAGGCCGAGACTCAGCACAACGAATACTTTGACGTTTTCGACGACCATGCAATAACTCATGCCCGCAACCATGAACAGGAGGGCAACGAGGACGCTCGCGTTAAACCCTTGGATCATGGCTTTATCCAGTTGGACTACGCTGCGATAGACCACGTACACCCAAGCCAAAGCAACACAGAAGGCAATCACGCGCGTTGTGAAAGATGCAGGATCAGTACGTGGCGCTTTTGAAAGCAGTAAATGTGTAAGTATTAGCGAGCACAGTCCAAGCGCTAGATCGGCACGACGGCTCGGTACCTGACTCCACATTGAATACTTGGCAACTTCCACTGGAAGTCCGACATACATGTAGACAAGGATAAAAACCAAGAACAGTGACACTGTCCACTCTAACGCTGTGAGCGTGTTGTGTACCGCACGAATACCCAACAATGTTATTAGCGGTAACAACAAATAATAAAACGAAGCCATTTCGCTCTTATTGCTGAGCGGGCTCGGCAAGTCGACCATTGTTATGATGTTGGTAAAGCCTCTGAGCAGCACCTGTGTCGACATACCTCCTCCCGTTTCGAACCGCAGGCCAGGGTATATCGTTTGTTCCATGGTATGAATTGCAGTTTTGGCGTCCATCCACCAAAGACCGACAACGATCATTACGATAATCAGCGCTAAAACATAGGTAGCTACTCTGCCCAACGTCAATGATCGGTAGAGCTTATCCCTGATGATCATACCGACGGCAACTGCTATGAAGACATACCCTACGGACACCTGCCAAGCGGGATATAAAACGAAAACAAAGCCCGCGCCAGACACGCCGAGTAGTGCGCCGAGCAGGATGAGTTGCAAAGCAGATCGAGTCTTGAGGATCTGCAAGACACACAGGAAAATCATGCACGGAAAAAACACCGTGTAAGCCGGCCAGTTTGACCAGGCGGCGACATAGGGAGCACAGGAGAATAAAGCAGAAAATAGAAAACCAAGTCTCCAGTTAGATTGAGTGAGGCTGTTCAAGACAAAGGCAAGCGCCAGAAAGCACGCAGCAATGGGAAAACACCAATTCCACGACAAGCCCCGTTTCAAATCAAATAAAAAAAAGCCCCAGGAGGCGGGTTTGGCAAGGGCCGAAATATGAGCGACCGGGACCCCCGTCATACCAACGATCAGCATGTTTTGACCGTCCTCGCCCAAGTTTCTATTCAGTACTGGGAACCGGGGATTATGGTTGTATTGGGCAATAGCGAGAGGCGTGAGTACCAGCCATTCATCGCTGCGAACTGCTTGGTCGCGGGCAATAACACGGGCACTGTCAAGTTTGATGAAAGGTGCACTAGCCCGGCCGAGGCTCAATGACGAACCTGTAAGCCCGAAGCCGACAAAGACCAGAGAAACCATCAAAACAGAAGCACCGAATAATAAGGGCTCCGATACTTTGACGTTAAGCTTGTCTCGAAGCCAGTCAGTTATCGACTTGGCTTTCACAAAGCATACGGCTAAAAAAAGGATGGAGAGCCCAATGACTAGCTTCATCCCGCGGATGAAGCCGCCCCCGTCCTTGGTTGACTGCATTACCGGCAGCTTCTCGGCCGCTTTCGACGGCTTCAGCCTGATCTGATCTCCGCTGCTCGTTTGCGCGATTGCCGCTACCTCATAAGTACCTTGGGCCAAGCTTTCAGGAAGTTCGAAAGAAACACGCCATCCTGAACTCGACCATTGTGGACGGTTCATTATTTTCGCTACGTCGGGCCGGGACCAATGCTCGAAATCACCTTCATATACAAGTATTTCATTCAGAAATATATTTAATATTGTGACTGGCTTAGCATCCCTATCAGTAGCGACCCAGCCCTGCGCATGTACTTTACCCCCTTCAAGGGTAACTGAATCAATATAGCCATCACTTGGCGATAACTCAGGAGTTTTCTCGAGCGCCGTCAAGTTCAGAGAACTGAACACCACCAACATAATAATGAACACCCTCGATATCTTTCGCGCACTGATACTGAATAGCTTCATCTCTGTTAATCTCGGCGATAGCTAAAATGTCAGCCACATTGATATTGTGTTCAGCACTCAGAGTCACAATCCATAGTAACGGTCCAACAGAGCCTCTATTGTAACCATTTCTGAATACCCCCCTATCGTCATCAGCAGCGCAATATTCAACCATATCCTTCGAGCATGGAATTCGGGACCTACACCATTGAGGGCGTAGGCCACCAATATGAATGGAATAACCAAATATCTCCCTTGAACGCCTTCGACCCTGACTGCGGGAAGAGCTGTCCACGTTAACAGCAACAACATAAATACTAATGCTACCGAGCATAGCGCGGTGATGAGCAGTGCCCAACGCGCCTGACTATCTTTTCTGAGGGTTCCGGTATTGAGAACAGCAATCAGCATTAAAAATAGCCCTAATACAATATAAGCAGCTTCATGAAGAGACGTATCCAGCCAACCCAAAATCCCGATAAAAGAAAAGCCGTAAAACTGCAGGAGACTGGCATCGCTCATGGTGGCCCACATCACTCCCATAAGAACTCCGGGATGCGAGAAATAATAATTAAACTTATCCACTGTTCCGAGTTCAGTGGACACGCGAATATCCGCTGTGTACAGGAGCACGAGCGTGAACCAGCCGATGACAAACACTGCCTGACAACCAATGGCGAGCGCCAGAACCCTACTCGGTCTTATAGAAAAAACCACCAGGGACAAACCCAGCAGTGGTAGTAAATAAGGGCGACTGGTTATCAGGAGAGTGGAAGCCAGAAGCAACAGATAATAGTCCCGGGAAGGACGGGATCCGCTATCTTTCGCGATCCGCATGAAAACGGAAACCGCGAAAATGCATAGTGCCATCGCCAGTCCATCGATACTCGTCGCTGCCAGCTGGAACAGTTGCATCGGCAGCAGCATGCAAGAGATTGCCAAGTAGCTAGGCGGGCTATAGGAAAATGCCCATATTAAGATCAACATAATGACAATCAAATTCAGATACCGCGCCCCTCGATAGGACATGTCTATGCTTAACCCCAGCCATTCTCCAACTCTCAACGCCAGCGCTTGTGGTGTATATATGATTGGAAAATAAGCGACGGCCCCTGCGGCAGAATCAAATACCTTTTGATGAGACCACATCACCCCTTCAGCACCATACCGCATGGCCGGGGTTAATTTGACATCTCTGTGAAAAGGAAGCGTGGCATAAATACTCATGTACTCTTTCAAGCCTGTATCAACCATCCCCCCAGACGAGCTTCCCACGGGCCCATCCAACAACACTTTGCCATGCCCCCACAAGTAAGCTCGCTTAAGGTGATCAAACTCATCCGGTGATTGCAAAGGGGGGATGAGAATGCACAACGCTATACCCACAAAGAGTACTACCACCAAAACTAGGTAATGGCCTTTATACAAGAGGAGATTTTTCAACTTTGACATCTCATGCTCCCTGCGGTCCGTTCCCTATCCTCGGCGGCCACGCCAGACTGAAATCAGTATGCGTCAGTGTCAGGTTCGGGTTATACGCGGGGTCGCTGGCGAGGTCTGGCCAGCGTTTCTCCATGTAGTGAACTTCCTGATTGAACCGCGCTTGCTTCGCAGGAGTGTCTTCCGCCCCGCGCGTCGCGGATTCGTAGTGATACATCTGCGCGAAAGGCGTCCAGACATTGGTATAACCCGCCTCTTGAACACGCAGACAGAAATCCACGTCATTGAATGCTATCGTCAGATTGACTTCATCCAGTCCACCGACTTCTTCATAGACAGACTTGCTAATGATCAGACACGCTGCAGTGACGGCAGAATAGGACTGTATCAATACCGCGCGGCCGAAATATCCGTGCTCGCCCTTGGGTAAAAATTTATGGGCGTGGTTGGCGATGCCGCCCACCCCAAGGATGACCCCGCCATGCTGCAATCGACCATCATCGAACCACAGGCATCCCCCAACAGCGCCTACACCAGGCTGCAGCGCAATAGAAACCATTTCCTCCAACCACTGCGGGGTAATGATTTCAATATCATTATTGATCAACCCTACCAACTCGCCGCGCGCCTGATTTACTGCACGGTTATTCAATGCTGAATAGTTGAATGGACCGTCATCTCGCATTACCAAAACATTGTGTTCGCTTGCTAATTGAGCGAAGTAGGCCAACGACTCGGCCTCGTCCGAACCGTTATCAACAAGAATGATTTCGTAGTTCTCGTAAGTGGTCAGTGCGCGGATACTATCGATGCACTGCTTTACCAACAGGTGGGAGTTGCGGGTAGGGATGATCAAACTTACCAAAGGCTGGCGCTCTGGAAGTCTGTAATGCACTCGATACATGAGGATAGGCAGCAGCTCTGCGTAAGCATCTATGCCTTGGCGGATCAGGTGCTCATCAAGGGCCTTGGCGCCGGCCAGTGCCGCATAGGGCTTTTCACTTCCCGCCACAGCAGTACTGCCCGGATGGGCGCGCCAATGGTAAAGCACTCGGGGAATATGAATAATCTGCGTCGGCTCGATGTGTTCAACACAACGCAACGCCAGGTCGTAATCTTGCGAACCTTCAAAGCCTTCGCGAAAGCCACCAACCTGCAACACCAGATCCCGCCGATAGACGCCCAGATGGGAAATCATGTTCTGCGAACGAAACAGAAACTCGTTCCAGTCCGGCTTGAAGTAAGGCTCGTTACGCCTGCCCTGAGTATCAATCTTGTCTTCGTCGGAGTAGATCAGGCTGGCGTCGGGATGCTCGAGGATGGCCCTCGCTACCCAGTACAGGGCGTGTTCGGCAATTAGATCATCGTTGTCCATCAGCGCGAGATACTCGCCGCTGGCGATGGCGATGGCCGAGTTACTGGCAGCGCAGATATGGCCATTGACCTCACGAAACACTACCTTGATTTGCGGATCGTTGAGTTCAAGCTGTTCAAGATACTCACGCACCTCCCGCTTTGTAGATGCGTCATCCGCAATGCAGAGCTCCCAATGCGGATACAGCTGATAACGAACGCTGTCGACCGCAGCGCGGAGATAGTCCAGTGGCGGGTTGAACACCGGCATGATGATGGAAATCAGTGGCTGGTTTTCCCAGGTGCGGATGTGCTCGGTTATCTGCCAGCGAGCATCGGCGTCCAGAGTGTCGAAGCGCTCGATCCAGGCGGCATAGTCATGACGCTCAAGAGGCTGGAGTGCTGGAGTCACTTGCGCAGGATTTTGATCGATGCCACTGAACCAGCGCACCCTGGCAATCAACCCTCGTATGCCCTGCTCGCGCAACACACCTACAGAGCGTCGAAACGTCGCGTTCAGCCCGCCTCCCCGACGGATCATCGCCGGCAGCAACTTTGAGACCTGCTTGACGCGGCCGGCCGCAATGATCGACTTGCGTACTGGCGCGGTCAGCCTACGGCTGTATGACGACTCCAGCACGCCAATCCTCAGGTTCAGATGATGGATGTGGGTATCTTTTTCGACTTGCTGGCAGTGAAGCGCCTGTTGCAGCTGCTGGATCTGTGCATCCCGGTCGTTGGCAACGTCACTGTGGTTACTTAACAGTCGTTGCACGGTCTCGATGGTTTCATGCTCGGTCTCGATAACGCTGTCGGCAAGGCTATGGGTGACCTTGTCCAGCTCGCCCATTTGCGCAGTCAAAACCTGCCGATGATCCACCAGCAGGCGCTCAACCAGCCCGATGGTCTCGTGCTCGGACTCAATCACGCTGTGCACCAGCGAGTGGGCGACCTGATCCAGCTCGGCGACACTGGTGCTCAAGGCCATGATCTGCGCGGCCAACGGTGCGAGTGATTCCTGGAAAACCTGCTGGTATTGATTGACGGTGTTGAGCTCGACACTCACCAGCCTTGCCATGACTTCATCGGTATACAGCACCAGATCAAGGCTCAGGCTCAGCCCGGCGATGCTGTCTATGGAAGACAGGTCTACCGGCAGCTCAAGGTAGGGGTCGTCATCCAGGCTCAGGAAAAAAACCGGTGAGCCAGACTTCTCGACCTTCATCAGGCCGGAGCTGGACACCAGGCTGTCGGTCTGACGATCCCACTTCCACACTTCCTGCTCGCCATCGAGGAGCCTCAGGTTATCCACAGCGAACGACACTTTCCGATCTACCGGGTCAAACCTGAGCCGCCGAGGTCGAGTGGGCATGCTGGCGAACGGAAAATGCAGTTGCTGGTGACCGGGCGTCAGTTCCACAGCGATGCTGGCGTCCTCTTTGAACTGCCCATCACCGTTGCTGTAATAGAGTTTGGCGCGCAGGGGCGGCTGAACGATCGTCACTTTCTGATTGATGGGCTCGTCGGGCTTCCAGTCAAGAAAGTGACTGACAGGACGCCCACTGACACTTGATTGAAACTGCGCTTCGCGGGCAACGTAGCGATTAACGTCATCGTCGCTGATCTCCAGTCCGGCTGCTCTTACCGTTTCGAGTACAAACTGCATTTGGCTGGGCGGCATGATGCTGGGGTAGAACGGTTTGGCGGCGGCTATTAGCGGTAGCAGCCCGCGCACCAACAAATGCCCGAGCTCCACCCCATCGGCCATATTCCACTCAATATCGATAAGTGAAGGCGTACCGTCAGGCCTGATCAGGATGTTCTGGGGTACGGCATCGATAAACAGCCCGGGAAGTTTTTCATCGACGCGCGCCAGGGAAAACTCTGCGCCAAAATCCCCAAGCAGATCGCTCAAGGCCTGCAGATACTGCCGGATGAACTCTCCGAAATCCTGAATCATCCAGTCGGGGCTAGTGGCGATTTTCAGGAAACCAAGACTCAGGGGCTTGCCGCTGACGTAGTTATCAACATCAGAGAGAATGTGCCGAAAACCGTTTTCATGGGCTGATGTTGCGCCGGGTCGTAGCCGTTCGTGGCGGACTTCGATGCCACCTGTCGGGGTCTGGATAAACCGCGACAGCTTGCAGAAGGCCGGGATGCGACTGGTGTTGTAGTGGTAGGCCAGAACATCCCGCGCCACTGCAGGTTCAGCCGAACGCGAAGCGGCCACCAGAAACGAATTGGCCAACTCAGGTCCCAGGCCATTATCGATAACGACCGGCCAAGCGCGCTCCAGGCTAAAGGTGGTGGCCTTGGGTAACTGCAGGTCCTTTTTAGCGCCCTGCCAGGCCAGCGCTGCGGCATCGAATGACGACGACGCAAACCCCAGCTCGGTGGTGATCGATTGGGGCAGTTTGTAATCTGGTGCCGGATACAGAAACTCGGAATGATGAAACCCCGCCTGCTCGATGAGCCCCTTTAATTTATTGCGGCCGAATGTCTGCGCCTGACCTTTGCTGTATCGCCCTTCTATGCCATACATCGGCACCCCGACATGATCCTCGGGCGCACCGGCGAAGTACTTGAGCCCCAACTGATTTTCGATGGCAATAAACAGCTTGCCGTCAGGTAACAGCAGATCGTAGGCACGCTTGAGCATGTGCAGCGCGGGGTTTGGATCGTCGCTAAATGCGGTGGCGTATTCCAGAACACCGATAAGCGTCACGACATCGAAGCGCTGGTCGGTCTGAAAATCGTTAAAGCGCTCGGCAAGCACCGTGACGTTATCCAGGTCCCGGGTTCGGCTGGCGGTGATTTGCGCGCGTCGGACACTGCCTTCAAGGCTCAGGACGATACCGCCGCACTCCCCTAAATACCGGCTGATTGCACCGCACCCGGCGCCAATCTCCAGAATGCGTCCGGAAAGAAAACATTCAAAAGGACGCAGGATGTTTGCCCGCGCACTTTCAAGATGGTAGATCGAAGCCCAGTCAATGCACTGGTGGGTCAACTCGGTAGACAACACTGACAAATCTTGAGCTTCGCGGATGATCCGTGCCACCCGCTGCTCGCTTTCATCGCCATCGTTGTAGGCCAGGCCCAGATAATCATCGCGCATCCAGATGCGGGTTTCAGAGTTGAAGCGATAGCCCTTCTGTTGAAGCTCGATCATCGTTAAGCACCTGCTGGATATCCATGGTGAGGGCCAGATCTATGAGGCCAAGCAGCTGTGGAGTGGGCGACACGACAAAGTGGATCGAGTCGTAACGGCGATCATGGGGAATGATGTTTTCGCCATCCCGTGAGGCAACGCCGACGGAAAGGAAGTAGTCACCGGTGGCCAGCCGATTGATGAATTTGAGACACGCCTGAGCATTTGAGCCGGCAGTGCCCAAAGCTTGCGCGGCCGAGCAATCGAGCAACCAGGAGTTGGTCCCGTAGACCGTCACGCCCTCCTTGGTCTTGATCGTGAAGCCAAGAATCGGATTGACCACCAATCGATGAAAGTGGATGGCCAGATGCAGAACGATCTCGTCACCCGGCGCAACCAACGCCGGAAACTCACAACCGTTGGCCGAAAGATGAAAATCCTGCACCGCTGCCGCGCCATCTCCCCAGCGGTACTCATGAGCGTTGAAGCCACTGCGGGTCGCGTAAACATCGCGCTCGAACACCAGAGTCGCGCTTTCCCGACGGTTGGAGGCTGTAGTCGAAGCGCTGGCATCCAGCGTGGATGGCTGCTCCATACCTGAATTGGATTCCGGCTTGCCTCGGCCAAACAGGATGTCCAGGTAGCGATTGATAACCGTCCTTGAAGGCCCGATCATTTCTACCCGGCCTTGCTCCAGCAGCACGGCACGGTTGCAGTGAGTCACCACCTGCTCGCTGGCATGGGTCACCAACAAAATGCTTGTGCCATTGCTTTTAAGCTGTCGCAGCCGCTCGAAACACTTGGCCTGGAACCGGGCGTCGCCGACCGAAAGGGCTTCATCGACAATCAAAATGTCGGGATCAACCTGGGCCTGAACGGCGAACGCAAGACGCACCGCCATGCCACTGGAATAGGCTTTGACCGGCTGATCAATGAACTCGCCAATGTCGGCAAAGCCTGCAATGGCATCGAAACGCTGATCCACTTCATCACGGCTCAACCCCAGCAGCGCCGCATTGAGGTAAACGTTCTCTCGCCCAGTAAATTCCGGGTTGAAGCCAGACCCCAACTCAAGCAAGGCGGCTACCCGGCCATGGGTATGCACTTGGCCAGCGCTTGGCGTGAGGGTGCCGCAGATAATCTGTAGCAAAGTGGATTTACCGGAACCGTTGCGCCCCACGATGCCAACGGTTTCACCGCGCCGAACGTCAAAATCAACGTTGCGCAAGGCCCAGAATTCTTTGCCATAAGTACTCAACGGCGCCCCCAAGCTGCGCTGCAGCCTAGGGACCAATGAATGTTTGAGTCGATCAAAAGGCTTGTCATAGGTGTAGAAGCACTTTGAGATGTCGCGCACGCTGATGGCATTGTCCTCAGATGACATCGGCAAACCCCTTGCGTGTTCGTTGGAAGAACCAGAATCCGGCTGCCGCAATCACAAGACCGATCAGCATGGCCAACGCCAGGCTGCCCCATTGCGGGAGTAGGCCGAACAGCAACACATTGCGGCTCTCTTCAATGATGTAGGTCAGGGGGTTGAGCTTGAGCCAGGGTTGATAAATCTCTGGTAGCGCCGCGACCGGATACAGCACGGGCGACAGGAATAACAACACCGTGGTCAGCACACCGATGACCTGCCCCACATCACGCAGGTATACGCCCAATGCCGCAAGCCACCAGCTGATACCAAGAGTTGCAATCAACAGCGGCATCAATATGAGCGGAAATAACAGCGCAGACAGGTGCAATTGGTGGGTCAGTAGAAACTGCGCACCTAACAACACAATCAAACTAATGCAGGTATGGAACAGCGCAGAACCGAGCGTAATGACAGTCAGAATTTCGAGCGGAAATATTACTTTTTTGACGTAATTGCCATTGGTAATAATCAGTGATGCGGAGCGATTGGCGCATTCGGAAAACAAGCCGTGAACAATCATGCCGACGAATAAGAGAATGGCAAATCCACCCTTGCCGCCATCCTGCCCTGGCCAACGTGACTGGAAGACTTCAGAAAAAACAAAGGTATAAACAGCAAGCATCAAGACAGGATTAAAGAAAGACCATGCCAAGCCCATGATTGAACCGCGATAGCGCCCTACGACTTCTCGCTTGGTCATGGCAACTATGAGCTGCCGATAGTACCAAAGGCTATGAATCAGACTCAGGGGTCCAGCCCCAAGAACACGTTGAGCATTCACGTCGATGATGCACCTCCGATTGAGTCAGCTATGAACAGGGCATTACGGTCGTGACGCTCAAACACCGTTGATCGCCGCAGCCAGGAGCAACCCAAGGTTACCCAGCAGGGTCTGGCGATAAACACCTGAGCGCCTGAGGCTTAGCAACCGGCCTAACAAACGTCGGGAGCGCAACGTCTTGAACTCATCGAAGATCAGTAGGTTTTCGGGAGTAAGACGATGGCGGATCGTTTCCAGACCCGCGATATTGACTGCATTCCAATGCCTGAAGCGGCCTTGAAACAACATGCGCATCCGCGTGATCCGGGCAGCCCAGCCACAGTTGGAGCCGACGAGATTTCCCCCATGTTGTCGGTAGTGCACGTAAGGAGCGGGGTCGTAAAAAACGTTACCGCCCACCCCGCTGACCAGCAGATAGGCCCACCAGTCATGGGACACCACATCCCGCTGCTCCCCGGCTTCGCCCAACAGAACCCGTGCGGCATGGTTCAACACCATGGTGTTACCACCGCCGATGTTCTGAACCAGC
>Ga0247805_1000566_pt1 | contig 18903 bp, 18 predicted proteins | sample UWRJL044104R1_FD_180930 | JGI IMG/M metagenome (GOLD analysis project Ga0247805, IMG submission 180930) | Plant litter microbial communities from Arlington Agricultural Research Station in Wisconsin, United States - UWRJ-L044-104R-1 | ecosystem: Environmental > Terrestrial > Plant litter >... | reverse complement strand
AACAAGCTTCACCAGCAGCTCATCAACGATCCCTTCAAGATCCTTGACCTGCTCGGCAGCTACGACGTGATCGCGAAGATCACCGGCGGTGGCCCCTCCGGCCAGGCTGGCGCTCTTCGTCTCGCAATCGCTCGTTCACTCAACGAGATCGACCGCGAGAACAACCGTCCCGCACTCAAGAAGGCTGGCTTCCTTACTCGTGACGCTCGCGTCATCGAGCGCAAGAAGGCCGGTCTCAAGAAGGCCCGCAAGGCTTCGCAGTTCTCGAAGCGCTAATCAGCGTTCGATAGGCGGGCACAATGCCACGGCTGTTTGGCACCGACGGTGTTCGGGGCTTGGCAAACAGCGACCTGACGGTCGAGCTCTCTTTGGGGCTCGCCCAGGCCGCTGCCGTTGTGCTCGGTAGGGGACAATTCGCAGACGGCCGGCGCGCTTCGGGGCGCCGGCCGATCGCGGTTATTGCCCGAGACCCGAGAGTGTCGGGCGAGTTCATCGCTGCGGCGGTCTCAGCCGGACTCGCGAGTTCCGGCGTCGACATCTATGACGCCGGCGTGATTCCGACCCCAGCTCTCGCGTACCTTGTCGCAGACTTCAAGGCCGACTTCGGCGTGATGATCTCGGCGTCGCACAACCCTGCCCCCGACAACGGCATCAAGTTCTTTGCCGTCGGCGGCACAAAGCTTCCCGACATCGTCGAAGACCGCATCGAAGCGGCTCTCGGCGAAGAGAAACTCCACCCCAAGGGTGTTGAGGTCGGTCACATCCGTCGGTTCTCCGACGCTGAAGACCGTTACGTCGTTCACCTTCTTTCGACGCTTCCGCATCGTCTCGACGGCATTCACGTTGTTCTCGACTGCGCGCACGGCGCCGCGGCCGGAGTATCGCCCGAGGTCTTCACCGACGCCGGCGCGAAGGTCACGGTTATTGGCGCAGACCCCAACGGCTACAACATCAACGACGGCGTCGGCTCGACCCACCTCGACAACCTCGCGCGCGCGGTTCTCGAGCATGGCGCCGACGTCGGAATCGCGCACGACGGCGACGCCGACCGCTGCCTCGCTGTTGACCACGAGGGCACGGTTGTCGACGGCGACCAGATCATGGCGATCCTCGCCGTCTCGATGAAGCAGCGCGGTCTTCTCGCGAAAGACACTCTCGTCGCAACGGTGATGAGCAACCTCGGCCTACAGCGCGCGATGGCCGACAACGGCATCGACGTTGTGCAGACTGCGGTCGGTGACCGCTACGTTCTCGAGGCGCTCAACGAGCACGGTTACAGCCTCGGCGGTGAGCAGTCCGGTCACGTCATCATGAGCGACCACGCGACGACCGGCGACGGAATCCTCACGGGTCTTCACGTGCTCGCCGAGATGGCGCGCAGTGGCAAGTCGCTCAAAGAGCTTGCCGCGGTGATGACCGTCTTCCCCCAGATTATGGTCAACGTTCGAGGCGTCGATCACCACAAGCTCGGTGGCAATACCGTTATTGCTGATGCCGTCGCGGCAGCCGAGGCCAGCCTCGGCACGACCGGTCGGGTGCTTCTGCGGCCGTCGGGAACCGAGCCGATGGTGCGCGTGATGGTCGAGGCCTCCGATCAGGCCACGGCGAACCGCATCGCCGAAGAGCTCGCTGACGTCGTTCGCGCGCAACTCACGCTGTAGGTTCGGTCTTATGCGGAGATTGGCGCTCGTTGCGGTGGCGCTCGTTGTCGCGCTGTTCGGCAGTGTCGTTCCCGCAACCTCCGCCGAGGCATCCACTCGCGTTTTGTGTGTTGGATACAACGCGTGTGCGAAAGCCGGCTATACCAACCACGGCTATAAGGCGAAGCGACACAATCTGTTTTGGCGCATGGCGGGCGACCACAACTGCACAAACTACGTTGCCTACCTGCTCGTCAAAAAAGGCATGGTCAACGTTCGTCCGTGGGTCGGCGACGGCAACGCTTACGCGTGGGGCGATTTCACCGAAGACATCAGCGACTCGACACCCGTTGTGGGTGCCGTCGCCTGGTGGGACAAAAACCGCGCCCCCGCGAGCGCAACCGGCCATGTCTCGTATGTCGAGCGCGTGATCTCGAAGAACGAGATCATCGTGTCTGAAGACAACTGGAAGGGGGAGTTTCGGTGGAAGCGCATCACCAAGTCAGGTGGCGGCTGGCCGAGCGCGTTCATTCACCTAAAAGATTCGCGCACCCCGAAGGCTCCGGCCTACGAAGCAGCGCTCGTGAGTCAGAAGGTCTACACCGACACGTCGAAGTCTGCTGAGGCGACGAGCGCGACTATGAACCCCGGGTCAACCGCGTGGGTCGAGCTGAAGTACACGAACACGGGCCGCAAGGCCTGGACCTCGGCGACGCTGGGCACGCAGGCTCCCGCCGATCGCGCGTCAGAGCTCGCCTCCGGCTGGATCTCACCAAGCACTGTCGTCAAGCAGAGCCCCAAGACTGTCGCACCGGGCAAAACCGCGACGTTCGGCTTCGCCGTCACCATTCCGGCGGATTCTGCCCCGGGCACCCTGTGGGCCGAGCAGTTCGCGCCGAGAAGCAAAACAGGCGTATGGATGCCGCAGGCCGATCCTGGGCTGCTCTTCGGTGCTGACTCCCGAGCCCCGCAACTGCTCACGCCGACTCCCACGATCGCCGGAACCGCGAAGCAGGGGGTACCGCTGGCTGCGGTGCCTGGCACGTGGGATGACGGCGTTACCCTCTCGTACGTCTGGAAGCGCAACGGAGTCGCGATCGGTCGCGCAACGGCGCCGACCTACACGCCGACCGCCGAGGATGTCGGCACTCGACTCACCGTGACGGTCAGCGGAAGCCGTGATGGCTACCTTCCTTCTGTGCAGACCTCGAAGCGAAGCGGTCTCGTTGCGAGCGTATTGAGCAATCGAATTGTCGTCGGCGACACTCTGACCGCTGGCGCAGAAATCATCTCTGCGAACGGGGTCTATTCGCTCACTCAGCGCGCAGACGGCAACCTCGTCATCTACGACCGACGCACCCAGATCCCGATCTGGGCCAATGCGGTCGAGGGCTCAAAGAGCGTGACGAAGCTGCTCAAGACCGGTGCGCTCAACACCTACGTTTCTGGCGGCAATAAGAAATGGACAGCCGGGCCGACGAAGGCAAAGGCCGTTTCTGCGGTCATCGGAAACGATGGACGACTGGTGCTTGTGACCAAAAAGGGCACAAAAGTCTGGTCGTCGTACACGAGCGGTCGATAGAACTTTTTCCCCACCAGCACTAGCGGTATCCATACTCCTCACGGATACTGAGTTTGGGGTACATACTTTCGCATTCTTCCGGGGGACGTTTTTCATGAGGCTCACCAGAGCTCGCAGGGTTCTGCGCGCGACAATTTCGGCGGCAGTCACGGTTGTGCTTGCCGCCGGGCTCGCACTCGTCTCAACCGCGCCCGCGCAGGCAGTCTCAACGTCGGCAGTGCTGTGCAAGGGGTACTCGGCGTGCGCGAGCTACGGCATGACGAACCACGGCTACGCAGCCGTCAACCAGAACATGTACTGGCGCATGTACGGCGGTCACAACTGCACAAACTACGCCGCCTTCATGATGGTCAAGGCCGGGCTCAAGAACGTACGCCCGTGGACAAACGCAACCGGCAACGCCTCCGGCTGGGGCGTCGGAATGAAGAAGAAGACAAACTCGACCCCCGCGGTCGGCTCGATCGCCTGGTGGACTCCCGGCTCCGGCCACGTCGCGTACGTCGAGGCCGTTATCTCGCCCACCGAGATCATTATTTCTGAAGACCAGTGGGGCGGCGACTTCTACTGGCGTGTCATTACAAAGGCGAACGGCAACTGGCCGAAGGGCTTCATTCACTTCAAGGACGCCGCTTCGACAAAGGTTCCGCAGTACCGCGGAAAGATCAACTCGACGAGCATCTGGCTCGATTCGACTAAAAAGACCGCCGCACTCACGACAGTTATGAACCCGGGTCGCACATACTGGGTCGAGCAGTCGTACATCAACACCGGCACGGCAGACTGGGTCGGCCTCGAACTCGCCACACAGTCACCCAATGACCACGACTCGGCGCTCGCGACCAACTGGCCGTCCGCTTCGCGCGCCGCAGTGCAGCAGCAGGCTGTTGTTGGCCCGGGGCAGACCGCGACGTTTGCCTTCCCGATCACCATTCCCGCAGGGCTGAAAGACGGAACACAGGTCGTCGAGAAGTTCGCGCCGGTGCTTGCCGGCACCAACACGCGAGTGTCGTACTCGTCGTCAACGATCTCGGTCACCGCCGACTCCCGCAGCATCTTCGTCACCCAGCCGACTCCCTCTGTGTCGGGCACCCTCGTCGAGGATGCAGTTGTGACAGCGAAGTCTGCGAGCTGGAAGCCCTCTGGGGCGACGCTCTCGTACACCTGGAAGCGCAACGGCGTGACGATCAAGAACGCAACCGCGTCGACCTACGCTCTCACCGAGTCCGACGTCGGCCGCACGATCACCGTCACGACGACCGCGAAGGCCGCCAAGTTCATCTCGGCATCGCGCACCTCGCTGCCCACGGCTGTCGTCAAGAGCAAGCTTCCCGCAAAGGTCGGAGCGGGTGTTGCCCTCAACTCCGGCGACGAACTGGTCTCGACTAACGGCCGCTACAGTCTCGAACAGCGTTCGAGCGGTTCGCTCGTGCTCGCCGATCGTTTGAGCGGAAAAGTGCTCTGGATCAACGGTGCGAAGGGCAAGGCCGCCTACACGATCCTGACAGCTAAGGGCTCGCTCGCGAGCTACAGCTCGAAGGGCAAGCTCGTCTGGAGCTCGCAGACCACAAAAAAGGGTGTGTCTGAGGTCGCAGTGACAACAGACGGCAAGCTTCGCTTGCGCACCCCCGCGGCGAAAACAGTCTGGTACCGCGACTAGATCTTGCGCAGCAGCACGCTGCTCACCGCGTGATTCGAGTCTTTGCGCAGAACGAGTGAGGCCCGCGCGCGGGTCGGCAGCACGTTCTGCAAAAGGTTGGGTTCGTTTATCGACGTCCAGATTCCGCGGGCCTTCTCGCGCGCCTCGTCTTCTGTAAGCGACGCGAAGCGGTGAAAGTACGAGCGCGGGTTTGTGAACGCCCCCTGCTGCAGGCGCAGAAAACGCTCTTCGTACCAGCGAGCGATATCTGACGTCCGCGCATCCACGTAGACGGTGAAGTCGAAAAGGTCGCTCACGGCGAGCCGGTGGCCGGCGCTCGCCGGCTGCAAAACGTTGAGACCCTCGACGATAAGTACGTCGGGCTGCCGCACAACGATCTCGGCGTCTTTCACGATGTCGTAGTGAAGGTGTGAATAGAACGGAGAGCGCACCTCTTCTGCTCCGCTCTTCACCTGGCTCACAAAGCGCAGAAGCGCGCGACGATCGTACGACTCCGGAAAACCCTTGCGATCCATGATGCCGCGACGCTCGAGCTCGGCGTTCGGCAGGAGAAAACCGTCGGTCGTCACGAGCTCGACGCGGGGGGTGTCGTCCCAGCGCGAGAGCAGTTCGCGAAGCAGGCGCGCGCTCGTTGACTTGCCAACCGCCACTGAGCCAGCGACGCCGATGACAAAGGGGGTCGATCGTGACGATGCGCCAAGAAAGTCGGTTGTCGAACGGTGCAGTTCGCGGGCGCCCTTTGCGTAGAGCGACAGAAGTCGAGACAACGGCAGGTAGACCTCGCGCACCTCGTCGAGGTCGAGCACATCACCGAGACCGCGCAGCTGAACGAGCTCCGTCTCAGAGAGGGGGAGGGGCATGCGGGGTGCGAGTGCCGCCCACTCCGCGCGATCGATCTCGAGGAACGGCGACAACTGCCCTGGGTTTACAGCGGAGTCGGTCATCGCGTTCAGCCTAACGGGCACACGTTCCCAGCCCGCGTGCCGTAAAATCGCGTCCATGTGTGGAATCGTGGGTTACGTCGGAGATAACAAGAGCATCGAGGTGCTTCTTGGGGGCCTCAAGCGACTCGAATACCGGGGCTATGACTCGGCAGGCGTCGCCGTCATCGACAAAGAGGGCAAGATCGACACGCGCAAGCGTTCCGGCAAGCTCCAGGTGCTCGTCGACGACCTCGAGGCACGCCCGCTCGGCAACGGCGCGACCGGAATCGGTCACACCCGCTGGGCGACCCACGGCGGACCGACCGACCGCAACGCGCACCCGCAGCTCGGTGACAACGGCAAGCTTGCGCTGATTCACAACGGCATCATTGAAAACTTCTACGCTCTTAAAGAAGAGCTGCTCGCTGAGGGCGAGACCTTCACGAGCGACACCGACTCCGAGGTCGCGGCAATTCTCGTTGGCCGCGCCTACCGCGAGTCTGGCGACCTGACCGAGGCCCTGCGCCAGGTCGTTGACCGTCTGCACGGCGCTTTTACTCTTCTTGTTATGCACGAAGATCAGCCCGGCGTTGTTGTCGGCGCTCGCCGCAACTCGCCGCTCGTCATCGGACTCGGCGACGGCGAGAATTTTCTTGGCTCGGATGTCGCGGCCTTCGTTGAGTTCACCCGACGCGCCGTGGCGATCGGGCAAGACCAGATCGTTACCATTCGCCCCGACTCTGTTGTTGTGACCGACTTTGACGGCAACAGCGTCGAGACCGAAGAGTTCGATATCGCGTGGGACGCCTCGGCAAGCGAAAAGGGCGGCTGGTCATCCTTTATGAAGAAGGAGATCAGTGAAGAGCCAGAGGCCGTCGCCAAGACGACCCTCGGCCGTATCACCGAGGGAACAATCACGCTTCCCGAGCTCGAGCCCATCGGCGACGACGTTCTCGCAAACATCGATCGCATCATCGTTATCGCGTGCGGCACCGCCGCCTATGCCGGAATGCTCGGCAAGTACGCGATCGAGAAGTGGTCGCGCATTCCCGTCGAGGTCGAGCTTTCGCACGAGTTCCGCTACCGCGACCCGATTCTCAACGACCGCACACTCGTAGTCTCGATCAGCCAGTCGGGCGAGACGATGGACACCCTGATGGCCGTCAAGTACGCGGTTGCCGCCGGCGCACGCGTTCTGTCGATCTGCAACACGCAGGGCGCGACGATTCCGCGCGAATCACACGCTGTCATCTACACGCACGCAGGCCCCGAGGTCGCCGTCGCTTCGACGAAGGCGTTCGTCGCGCAGGTCACGGCGCTCTACCTTCTCGGCCTCTACCTCGGTACCCTTCGCGGCGCGATCTCGGCAGAAGAGGTCGCAGAGAACGCGGCAGAGCTTCAGGCGATTCCGGCAAAGATCGACGAGGTGCTCATTGCCTCAGAGTCCATCGGTCAGATGGCGCACTGGATGACCGACACGCAGTCGGTGCTCTTCCTCGGCCGCCACGTTGGCTACCCCGTTGCTCTCGAGGGTGCGCTCAAGCTCAAGGAGCTCGCCTACATTCACGCAGAAGGCTTCGCCGCCGGTGAACTCAAGCACGGACCGATCGCGCTCATCGAGCCCGGCCAGGTTGTCTTTGTTGTTGTGCCGAGCCCGCGCGACCCGAACTCGCTGCACCCCAAGGTGGTCTCAAACATTCAGGAGATCCGCGCCCGAGGTGCCCGTGTCATTGCAATCGCCGAAATCGGGGATGTCGCGGTCGTGCCATTCGCCGACGAGGTCATTCGCATTCCGTTCGCCGGTAGCCTGTTCGAGCCCCTTCTCGCCGTTGTGCCGCTGCACATCTTCGGTATGGAGCTCGCCGCGGCAAAGGGACTCGACGTCGACCAGCCGCGCAACCTCGCGAAGTCCGTCACGGTCGAGTAACACGGTGATTGTCGGCATCGGCGTTGACGTTGTAGACCTCGCCCGCTTCGAGCGGGCGCTCAGTCGCACCCCGGCGCTGAAGCCTCGCTTGTTCACAGAGGCAGAAAGCGCCGGCAAACCGCTGCGCTCGCTCGCCGGCCGGTTTGCGGCGAAAGAGGCGCTCATCAAGGCGCTCGGTGAGTCGACCGGCGTGCAGTGGCACAACATGCAGGTCGTCGCCGATGATCACGGCAACCCGTCGATCGAACTCTCGGGAGCGGCGCTCACGCTCGCGAACGACCGCGGGGTCACGCGCGTTCACCTCTCGATGAGCCACGATGCCGGCATCTCGATCGCGTACGTTGTCATCGAATCCGAGGTGGGCGAGAAGTGAGCCTGCGCGAAGCACGCGTCTCACTCGGTGCCATCAGCCGCAACGTCGAGACCATTCGGGCCGCGACGACGCCGGCTCAGACGATGGTCGTCGTCAAGGCAAACGCCTACGGACACGGCGCGGTGCCCGCCGCTCGCGCCGCTCTCGACGGTGGCGCAGACTGGCTCGGGGTCGTTGACCTCGACGAGGCCTTCGAGCTGCGCGACGTGGGGATCTCCGCGCCACTTCTTGCCTGGTTGTACGGGGCCGAGGCCGATTACGCCGAAGCGATAGCGCGCGACGTCGAGATCGGCGTGCACAACCTCGAGCAGCTCGAGCGGGTGGCCGCGACATCCAACCGGGCGAAAATACACATAAAGGTCGACACGGGTCTCGGTCGCAATGGCGCGAGCGTCGACGATTGTGACGAGCTCTTCGCCGCGGCGGCGCGGTTCGAGAAGCAGGGGGCGCTGCGCGTCACCGGTTTGTTCAGCCACCTCGCCAACATCGAAGACGAGGCTCAGGTCGAGCGCTTCGAGCGCCTCCTCGCCGCGGCGAGAGCGGCCGGGCTCGACCCGGAGTTCACCCACATCGCCGCGACGGGCGGCGCCCTGTCGCTCAGCAACAACTTCTCTCTGCAGCGCATCGGCATCGGCGCCTACGGGCTTTCGCCCTACGACGGCCCCGCCGGCATCGAGCTCGAACCGGCGATGCAGTTGAGCGGCGAGATCGTCTCGGTCAAGCGCGTTCCCGCGGGCAGCGGCGTTTCGTACGGCCACACCTACATCACGCAACGGGAGACGACCCTTGCGCTTGTGCCGATCGGGTACGCCGACGGGGTTCCGCGGGCCGCTTCCAACAGGGGCCCCGTGACGATCAACGGGCAGCGCTTTATGGTCGCCGGCCGCGTCGCGATGGACCAGTTCGTCGTCGACGTCGGTGACGCAGCGGTGAAGACCGGCGAGCGCGCTGTGCTCTTCGGCGACCCAGCGACGGGAGTGCCCTCAGTTCAGGACTGGGCGACCGCCGCCGACACGATCAACTACGAAATCGTCGCACGCATCGGCGCCCGAGTGACCCGACGGTACGTGCCGTGACCGCGTCAAAGGTCGAGCTCAGCATCGCTACGCCCGACGCGATGGAAGCCCTCGGCGCACTGCTCGCAACACGGCTCGACGCCGGCGACCTCGTGGCGCTCAATGGTGAACTCGGTGCGGGCAAAACGACCTTCACCCGCGGCCTCGGAGCTGCGCTCCAGGTGCGCGGAGCTGTGACGAGCCCCACCTTTGTGCTCGCGCGCACGCACCCACGCCCCGCGGGTGGCGCACCCCTCGTGCACGTCGACGCGTACCGCCTCGGTACCGCGATGGAGCTTGACGACCTCGACATCGACTTCGCGACATCCATCGTTGTCGTTGAATGGGGCGCCGGAAAGCTCGACGGAATCACCGACGAGTGGCTCGAGCTCGACATTGTGCGGCCCATCGGCGGTGTCGAGACCGATGAGGGCGTTGAACCGCGTCGCGTGACAGCGACGGGCAATGGACCCAAGTGGGCTGATCTCGGCTGGCTGCGCGCGTAGGGTTATTGCCGTGCTCCTCGCAATCGATACCTCCGCCGGAACCAGCGTCGCCGTCGTCGACCGTGAAGGGGGAATACTCGCCGAGTTCTCGTCGGACGACACCCGACGTCACGCCGAGGTCATCGACGGTCTCATCACCGCGTGCCTCGAGAAGTCGGGAGTCGCGATCAGCGAGCTCTCGGGTGTCGCCGTCGGCATGGGGCCCGGGCCATTCACCGGCCTGCGCGTTGGTATAGCGGCGGCCCGAACCTTTGCGTTCGGCGCGGGCAAACCGGTTGTGCCGGTCGTCAGTCACGACGCCGTCGCGCTCGGCCGCGAAGCCCCGACCCTTGTTGTCACCGACGCGCGACGTCGCGAGGTCTACTGGTCAACCTATTCGGGAACCGACGAGCAGGGCCTACCGATTCGCGTCGCCGGCCCCGGGCTGTGTGTGCCGGCCGACCTCGAGAGCGTCGTTGCCGACTACAACAGCTACGAGCGAGTGGATGCGACGGAGATTCCCGCGGGAGCGCTCGGCTTGCTCGCCGAAGGTCTCTACTTTCACAAGCGTGCGTTTGCGGGCAGTGAAGCTCTCTACCTGCGCTCGCCGGATGTCACGCCGTCCAACGGCCCGAAGCGGGTGAGCTGATGGTCTGGCAACTGCGCAGGGCGAAGCCCGACGACTGCGACGCGATAATGCTCATCGAGTCGACGACGTTCGGCAGCGATGCCTGGTCGGCCGAGGCGATGGCGAGCGAACTCGCCGGGCCACACTCGTATTACCTCGTGGCGATGGAAGAAGGTCGCGTCGACGGCTATGCCGGGCTGCTCGCGGCGCAGGGTTCTCCGCAGGCCGACATCCAAACCATCGCCGTTGCATCGACCGCCCGTCGCCAGGGGCTTGGGCGCGTGCTGATGATGAGCCTTATTACCGAGGCTCGACAGCGCGGCGCGCTCGAGGTGTTTCTCGAGGTGCGCGCCGACAACCCGAGCGCCAAGAACCTCTACGACGACCTGGGGTTTGAGGCGATCGCCGTTCGCCCGCGGTACTACCAGCCCGACAACGTCGACGCGATAATCATGCGGCTGACAATCGAACCGACAGAAACTGTGACTACATGACCGCCGCTGCTCCTCTTGTGTTGGGCATTGAGACGAGTTGCGACGAAACGGGAATCGGCATCGTGCGCGGCACAGAGCTTCTCGCCAACGTCATCTCGTCGTCAATGGACGAGCACGCTCGCTACGGCGGGGTTGTGCCAGAGGTCGCGGCGCGAGCCCACCTCGAGGCGCTCGTTCCGGCTCTCAAACAGGCACTCGCAGAGGCGGATGTCGCGCTCGAAGATCTCGACGCGATAGCCGTGACGAGTGGCCCCGGCCTCAGCGGCGCGCTTATGGTCGGCGTTGGCGCGGCGAAGGCGCTCGCCCTGTCGCTCGACAAGCCGCTCTACGCGGTCAACCACCTCGTGGGCCACGTCGGAGCAGACGCTCTCGACGCTTCGCCGCTGCAGTACCCGACGATCGCTTTGCTCGTCTCTGGCGGTCACACGTCGCTTCTTCTTGTGCGCGACCTCGTCTCCGATGTCGAACTGCTCGGCGAGACGATCGACGACGCCGCCGGTGAGGCCTTCGACAAGGTCGCGCGCCTGCTCGGCCTTCCCTACCCTGGCGGTCCGCAGATCGACCGCGCGGCAATCGGCGGCAATCCGAAGGCGATCCGCTTTCCGCGCGGACTCAGTCACGCCAAAGACATGGAGAAGCACCGCTACGACTTCTCGTTCTCCGGTCTCAAGACCGCTGTCGCTCGCTGGGTCGAGCAGAAGCGCGACTCCGGTGAAGAGCTGCCGGTCGCCGATGTTGCAGCGAGTTTTCGTGAGGCGGTCACCGACATTCTGTTGACGAAGGCGCTCGCAGCGTGCGAGGCCTACGGCGTTCCTCGAATACTTCTGGGCGGCGGCGTCGTCGCAAACGCACGCGTGCGCGAGGTCGCTGCCGAACGCTGCGCGGCCGCCGGAATCGAGCTGCGCATCCCGCCGCTCGACCTCTGCACCGACAACGGCGCGATGATCGCTGCCCTCGGCGCACAGCTCATTTCGGCGGGGCATCCACCGTCGCTTCCGGGCTTCGGCGCAGACTCAACCTTGCCCGTTACAACAATTCAGGCGTGATAACAGCGTGAAACAGTGGCGCGGCGTCGTTGACTAACCCCTGTTCGAGTGCCACGCTGGGTACCGCTCACACGTTCTGCACGATCTAGGAGATTTTCCATGACTGACACCACGCCTCCCCCCGCACCGGAGCCCACCCCTACTCCCACTCCCGCACCGGAGCCCACTGCATACGTCGCGCCCGCGTCACCCGCGGCCCCGTACGCAACGCCTGGTGCCCCCGCCAAGGCTCCCGTCCTGAGCATCATCGCTTTGATCACAGGCATCCTCGGCCTCATCGGCGCAATCTCCGGTGGTTGGGGACTCCTGTTCTCCATCGCCGGCGTTGTTCTCGGCCACCTCGGCCAGAAGCGCGAGACGGCTGCAAAGGGCTTCTGGCTCACCGGCCTCATCACGGGTTACGTCGGCATCGCGATCAACGTCGTTGTGCTCGCCATCGTGATCATCGGCCTCATCGCCCTTGGCACTCTCGGAAGCAGCTACGGCTACTAAACCGCAACTTTTTGCCTTCGGCTGTGGACCCCGCTTGATAGCGTGGGTCCACAGCCTTTTAACCCTCAGGAGCACACCGTGGCAAACGACATTCCTCCCGCAGTTCCGCCGATCCCGCTGCCCCCCGAAGGAGCTGTTCCGCCCGCGACCCGCGCGCCGGCGCGCCCCGTCGGAGCGCCAGAGCCGCCAGAAGATGTCACGCCCGAGCCGGCAACGCCCCCGGCTCCGGAGGCACCGCCCGCACCTCCCGCCCCGCACACTCCTCCCGGCCCGCCGGTGCCGCCGTCGGTGTCCGAGGCTGGTTATGCAACGTCGCCCGTGGCGCCGAACCCGTACGCAGAGCCGACTCCTTACGTCGCGCCCGGTGCCTACACGGCACCCGCCGCGTATGGAACGCCCAACCCGTACGCCTCAGCGCCGTCGGCGTATGGCACCGGCGCGACCTACGGTCAGCCGCAGGGTCTCGCCATCGCCTCACTCGTAACCGGCATTGCCGGAATCCTCGGAAGCTTCATCTTTCTCGGCTTCCTCCCCGGCGTTGCGGCAGTTATCCTCGGCCACCTCGCGCAGAAGCGCCAGCCGTATGCACGCGGCTTCTGGCTCACGGGACTCATCACCGGTTACATCTCGGCGGCGATCGGCCTTCTCATCGGCGTGATCTTTATCATCTACATCGTCGCGGCCAGCGCGTACACCGCGCCCTACAACTAGAGGCGATCGGCAAGAATCGCCAGGCGCTTGCCGGCGACCCTCGTGAGAATGAGGGTCGCCGAGCGGTCGCCCTTGAGCGAGAGCTTCTTGCGCAACTGCGCGGGGTCGACATCGATCCCGCGTTTTTTGATCTCCAGGGTGCCGATGCCGCGGGCCGCAAGTGCCTGCTTGAGCTTGCGTTCGTCGAACGGAAAAGTCTCTGCAACACGAAAGCCCTGCGCGAAGGGCGTGACCTGCGCGTCGTCCGCGGTGATCCACGCGATTTGCGGATCAAGCATGCGTCCGCCGAGAGTTCTGGCGAGATCACCGATAAGGCGGGCCCGGATGACGGCACCGTCGGGCTCGTAGAGAAACTCACCGAGCGTGCCGGGCGCCTCGTCGGGGCTGTCCGCCGGTGCCGTGAGCTCCGCGGTGCCGTGCTCGCCGATGACAAGAGCCGCGCGTGTGATGCCCTCGCGCGCAACAGCGCCGAACCACACTCCGACCTCGACGACGTCACGGTCGACAGAGATCCACTGCGCCTCGGCCCCGTCTGGAATGAGATCGCGATCGATGCCCGGACCGAGCTTGACGCCCGTGGGCTTGTCTGCCCCGATGCCAAAGGCAAAATCGAGCGAGGGAGTCCAGTCAGCGGGGTCGGCGAGGCGCTTGGAGGCACTGCGTCGCGCGGGGTCGAGATACACACCGTCGAACGGTGAGAGGTCAACGCTCATCGCATCCGCGTGCACAACCGTCGCACCTGGCCACGGCGCGAGGTTAAAGCTCGCAACCGCGGCAGTGACCTCGTCGATGTCGACTGCCGTGACATCCATCTCCAGAGAGGCAATTGCGAGAGCGTCAGCTCCAATGCCGCAGCCGAGGTCGACGATGTTGGTCAGCCCAGCATCGCGAAAGCGACCCGCGTGCATCGCCGCGACGCGCAGACGCGTTGCCTGCTCGAGCCCGGCCTCTGTAAACAGCATCGACTCGGCGAAGGGGCCGAACTTAGCGACGCCGCGAGCGCGAAGGCGCGCCTGGCTCACCACGGCTGCAACGAGTGCGGGGGAGTGCCCGGCCTTGCGCAGGGCGGTGACGATGCGCATCACGTCGTCTTTTGAGTTCCAGGCGGGTACCTCGTCGAGCAACCGCAGCCCCTCGGTAGAGAGGATCTCGCGCAACTCGGAAGCGTCCATTCACCCACCGTACAACCGCCGCGGCTCTGGCACTCGGATTGCACGAGTGCTAACAGCGCACTACGATTGGTGACTGGCACTCTCGTACCGATTGTGCCAACCCACGTACGTGAAGTTCTAGAAAGAAGAGGTCAACCGTGTCGGTCTCCATCAAGCCGCTCGAGGATCGCATCGTCATCAAGCAGGTCGAGGCAGAAACGACCACTGCTTCCGGACTTGTCATTCCTGACACCGCGAAGGAAAAGCCCCAGGAGGGTGAAGTTGTTGCAGTCGGCCCCGGCCGCATTGACGACAACGGCAACCGCATTCCGCTCGACATCGCCGTTGGCGACAAGGTCATCTACTCCAAGTACGGCGGAACCGAGGTGAAGTACGGCGGAGAAGACCTTCTCGTACTCTCGGCTCGCGACGTGCTCGCAGTCGTCGTTCGCTAAGGCTGACAACACTCAACGTTTAACTGCCAGAACGCCCGGTGAGGTAACTCACCGGGCGTTCTGCTGTTGTCGCGAGGCATAGGCTCGATCCCGTGACTTCAACTCCGCCGCCCACCAGATCGGGCGTCGGCATCACCTACGCCATCGCTGCCTATGGCCTCTGGGGCTTTCTCCCCATTTTCTTTGTTCTCCTCGCCCCGGCTGGCGCTGTCGAGATCGTTGCGTGGCGCATCGTTCTCTCGCTCGTCTTTTGCGCATTCCTTCTTACAGTGACGCGTGGATGGCGCGCGCTTGGCGTTATCCTTCGCGACACTCGCACGACGCTCATCATGGGGCTCGCGGGCATTTTCATCCTCGCCAACTGGCTCGTCTACGTGTTTGCGACTCTCACCGGTCACGTCGTCGAAGCATCGCTCGGGTACTTCACCAACCCGATCGTCACGGTTCTGCTCGGCGTCTTTGTTCTTCGCGAGCGCCTGCGCCCGCTGCAGTGGGTCTCGATCGGCATCAGCGTCGTCGCGGTTCTCGTACTGGCCGTCAACTACGGATCATTTCCCTGGATCGCCGTTGTTCTCGCGTTCTCGTTCGGAATGTATGGCCTCATCAAGAAGCAGGTCGGCGGACGCGTTGACGCCGTGAGCGGTCTCGCGCTTGAGACGGCATGGCTCACCCCACTCGCCATTGCGGCACTCGTGGCAATCGGGGTCACAACCGGGCTCACGATCGGCACGGTGAGCACCGCGCATACCCTGCTGTTTCTTAGCGCGGGTGCCGTGACGGCTATTCCGCTGCTCTTTTTCGCTGCGGCCGCGCGCCGACTGCCACTCACCTACATGGGGCTGACGCAGTACCTGGCGCCCATCATCCAGTTCATCATCGGCATCGTTGTGCTGCACGAAGAGATGCCCGCCGCCCGCTGGATCGGCTTCGCCCTCGTCTGGGTGGCGCTCATTGTGCTGACGGTCGACATGTTCGTCGCCAACCGCCCGCCGCGCCGCGCCTCGCTCGAACCCAAGTAGCGCGGCGGTAGGGTGCACTCGTGAAGCGCGCCAGCACCACCCTTGCCCTGACGGTTGTTGCGGCACTCGGTCTGGCAGCGTGCACGGGCACCGAACCGCAACCCGCGCCCACCCCGACCGTCACTGTCGCTCCATCGGGCGACGGAGTGCTGCGCCTGGGCACCGCCTTCAGCCTCAAGAAGTCGTCGAAGACCACAGGGGCGGCCCAGGTCGCCGGGGTCGAGCTCGCGGTGCGTGACATCAACCTCGCCGGGGGAGTCAACGGCGCGCCCGTCGAGGTATTTCATCGCGACGGCGCAGACGCGACATCCTTCCCTTCCCTTGTCGAAAAGAACGTCGATGTCGTCATCGGCCCGAGCTACTCTGTGATCGCCGACGAACTCGAGTCGCTTGCAACAGAGGCGGGCATTCCGCTGATCTCGGCTGCCGCCACGTTTACCTACCCGACGCCGTTCACCTTCAGTACAGCGCCCTCGCGCGCGGCAATCGTCACGGGCATCGTCGATGGACTCGTCGCGGCGGGCGTCACGAGCGTCACAATCGTGCGGTTCGACAGCGACGCCTACGTCAACCTCGAGTACGACCTTGGAATGGCCCTGCGTGACGCAGACATCACGTACGAACCCGTGCATCCCTTCGGCCCCACGAGCGCTGACGCCGAGCTTGTCACTTTCGAGGTCGAAACCCTGCAGCCCGAAGCCGTGATCTTCGCCGGCCCCCCGACGTCCCAGTCGAGCGCAATCATCGCCGCGCTCGGCAAGACGGGCCATGGCCGTGAGCAACTCTGGTTTGCCGGCGACGCGGTACGACAGTGGAAGAAGCCGGTCACCGCCGGGTCACTCGAAGGCGCCCACGGCATCACAAACGAATCGCCGGTGGATGTCGCGTTTGCCGACCTTCTCGAACAGACAGACCCGTCGCTGAGCTCGACCCAGTTCGCGGCGGAGGCCTACGACGCGACGGTGCTCGCGGCCCTCGCGGCAACCCTCGCGGCTGACGACGGTGGACCGTCGATCGCTCACAACCTGCGAGCGGCATCGGCGGGCGGCATCCAATGTTCGAGTTATGCAGAGTGCCTCGACGTGCTCGCCACTGAGTCAGACATCGATTACGTCGGGCGTTCCGGCCCTGTTGACCTCGGTGATGACGGAAACGGTGGCGCGGCGACCTACGCCTCGTTCGTCTTTTCGAATGCCAACAAACCGACACTTGTCGCAAAGTAGCGCGATCCGCGCCCCGTTCGGGGGTGGAATCGATGTCACGAACTGTAACGATTGGATCGTGTTACAGGGCTGTAACACGAGCGTATTGTGCCGGAACCGTTTCGCCCGTAGCTTGACATAACGGCCGTGCGCCAAGCACGACTGTGTCCCAACACATTCATACAAACCAAGGAGCAACATGAGCGCATTCGCGAAGGCCCCGGCCTCACGCTCACGCACCCTTAAGGCAGTCCTCGGCGGCATCGCCGTTCTGAGCGCCAGCGCACTCGTTCTGAGTGGCTGCGCATCGACTCCTGAAGAAGACACAACCGGTCCTCGTGAGGACCTCACGCTGAAGATCGGTACGGCACTTCCCGTCACCGGTAACCTCGCGTTCCTCGGCCCGCCCGAGATCGCTGGTGTTGGCCTCGCAGCTGAGGAAATCAACGCAGCCGACGTCGGAATCACAGTTGAGGTCACCTACGGTGACTCGGGTGACGCTGACAACAAGGCGTACGCAACCGAGGTTCCTCGCCTCCTTGCTGATGGCGTTTCCGCCATCATCGGTGCAGCTTCTTCGGGTACCTCGAAGCTCTTCATCGACGACGTGACCGGTGCTGGCGTAATCCAGTTCTCCCCGGCAAACACCTCGGCTGACTTCACCACGTGGGACGACGACGGACTCTACTTCCGTACCGCCCCCTCCGACGTCCTCCAGGGCGAAGTTCTCGGAAACCTCATCGCTGAGGATGGCAACGCCACACTCGGCATCATCTACCTCAACGACTCCTACGGCACCGGCCTCAAGGAGTTCACCTCCAAGGCATTCACCGCCGCTGGTGGCGAGGTAGTCGCAGAGGCTTCCTACAACACGGGTGACACCTCGTTCGACGCTCAGATCTCAGCGGTTACCGCCGAGAACCCTGACGCGATCGCGCTCATCGCGTTCGAAGAGACGAAGACGATCGTTCCCGGTCTGTCCTCGTTCCCCGCTGACAAGCTCTACTTCGTCGACGGAAACCTCGCTGACTACAGCGCAGACTTCCCCGAGGGAACGCTGACCGGCGCAAAGGGAACCCTTCCGGGTCTCGACACCGCAACGCTTGGTGACTTCACCGAGCGCTTGAACACGTACTGGACCGGCACCGGCGAAGACGAGCTCAAGGACTACAGCTACGCAGCTGAGTCGTACGACGCAGTTATCCTCCTCGCTCTCGCAGCGCTCGAGGCCAACTCGGTCGACGGCAAGGACATCGCCGCAAAGCTCCAGGAAGTTTCTGGCGGCTCGGGCGACGGCGAGAAGGTGAGCGACTTCGCTTCAGGCGCAGCGATCATCATCGACGGCGGCACTGTTGACTACGACGGAAACTCCGGCCCGGTTACGTTCGACGAGAACGGCGACCCGACCGAAGCTACGATCGGCATCTTCCAGTACGACGCTGAGAACAAGTACGCACGCATCAACTAGTCACTAGTTGACGCAGAGGGACCCCCGGCCATCACGGCCGGGGGTCTTCTCGTTTAAGCGGTCACGCTCGCTCCGGCCGCGCCCCCGCACATCATGCGCGCTAGTGGGTCACGTGCGCGCTACGGCGCCCTGGCGCCGGTGTTCCCCAGTGGCGCGCAGCCGGCAGAGGGAGGCCGCACATGGGCTTTGGCGCCCGTCGAATCGCCGGTTCTGCAGCTGCTGCGGATAACTCATCAAAATAGTTTGGAATTTGGTCACCGAGTGCTCAAACATGGTGCTAGATTATTCAAGTTGCCCGCCGCGAAAGCGCGGGTAACCGCCTCTCTAACTTAGAGAAAACCCCCGTGTGAGTTCGTCAAAAAACTCTCGTGGTGACTGGCCTTCGGGCCGGAACCGCGGATTTGACAAACACCACAGAGGTGCTAAGTTAGACAAGTTGCCCGGAGCGAGAGCGAGGGTAATAAACACTTAGGTAAGGCCCTGGGTAGCAGCCGTTTTGCGGTGAAAACCAGGAGCGTCCGATCCTTGAGAACTCAACAGCGTGCACAATGTCAAATGCCAAAAACCCGTTTGTGGCTAACTAGTTTCTAGCTAG
>Ga0247805_1000565_pt1 | contig 18959 bp, 9 predicted proteins | sample UWRJL044104R1_FD_180930 | JGI IMG/M metagenome (GOLD analysis project Ga0247805, IMG submission 180930) | Plant litter microbial communities from Arlington Agricultural Research Station in Wisconsin, United States - UWRJ-L044-104R-1 | ecosystem: Environmental > Terrestrial > Plant litter >... | reverse complement strand
ATTTGTATGTGTTGTTTGATGAGCTGTTTAAAGGAACGAATGTGAAGGATGCTTATGATGCCACCTTAGCCGTAACCAAAGCTTTCTCTGAAAACAGGAGCAGTTTCTTTGTGGTATCCACCCACATCATTGAAGTAGGGGAAGCCTTAGGTCAAATATCAGATAATGTACAGTTCTCTTTCTTACCTACAGTGATGAAAGATGGGATACCTACTTATCCGTATACCCTGGCCAACGGTATCACCACCGATAGACAGGGGATGATCATTATTGAGAACGAAAAGATTGTGGACATCATTAAAGGAGAACAATATGCCAATTAAATATAAATTTCTAGGACTATTGTCCATTGTTACGCTTTGCCTGACGCTGGCTTGTAAAACGCAGTTAGATACCCAGGCTTTGCCCTTAGATCCGGAGTTGAGGATGGGCAAATTACCGAATGGTTTTACCTATTACATCCGTAAAAACAAAACACCGGAAAAAAGGGTAACCATGTACCTGGCAGTTAAAGCGGGATCTATTGTTGAAACCGATCAGCAAAGGGGGGTAGCCCATTTTGTAGAACACATGAGTTTTAATGGAACCAAACATTTTCCTAAAAAGGAACTTTCCAACTATTTAGAGAAAGCAGGTGTGCGTTTTGGTGCGGACATCAATGCAACTACTACATTTGATGAAACAGTTTACCAATTGCCCTTACCTTCTGACAACCCGAAATTGCTTGCGGGTGGCTTACAGATCATGCGTGATTGGGCACAGGAAGCCAGTATTGAGGCTGAGGATGTAGAAAAGGAACGCCACGTGATCCTTGAAGAAAAGCGGGTGCGCCAGGGACTTGCACAGCGTTACGATGAAAAGGCTGTTCAATTGTATACCAATAAATCCCATTATGGGTCCCGTTTGCCAATTGGAACCGAGGAAGTCGTGCTGAAAGTTACCCCGGAAGAAATTCGCAGTTTTTACAAAGACTGGTATCGGCCAAATCTGCAGGCTTTACTAGTTGTAGGTGACATTGATGTAGATCAGATGGAAAAGGACATTAAGGCGAAATTTTCTGACCTCAAAAATCCGGAAAAAGAGAAAGTGCGGCCGTCATATCATGCAATATTGACAGGTAAAAATCAATATATGCAGTTTTTGGACCCGGAATTGGGCGGGATTTCGGTTGATATCCTGATCAAGCAGCCAGGAGATACGGTAAGTTCGGCGGCAGATTATCGGACCGACCTGGTTAAGAAACTATTCAAACAAATGCTAAGTGCCAGATTTAGGCAGATGTCTTTTGCCGGTTTAAATTCCATGTCCGGAGGTTTGAATTCTTTTTTTGTAAGTATCACGACTAAGCCTGCCGAGACAGAACCTGCATTGAAAAGTGTTTGGCTGGAACTTCGTAAGATAGAGGAACAAGGGTTTAGCCAGGCAGAGCTGGACCGAATCAAAAAGAGTTACGCATTAACCATGTCTAAGGCGCTGGAGGAAAAGGATAAAACGGCTTCAGATGTCTTGATCAAATCTTATTTACAACATTTTCTAACCGGAAGTGCGGCACCAGGCATTGCTAAGGAATACGAATTGACACAACAACTGCTCCCGGAAATCAGTCTGAAAGAAATGAATGCCCAAATGAAGTTTTATTTAAAAGATACCGATCGGGATATCATTGTGAAGGCATCACCTGCTAATCAGGCTTTTTTACCTACAGAGGCTTCGATCCAACGCTGGCTTGAAGATGTTTATGCACAGAATTTACCACCCTTTGTAGATGATGCATTGGACCTACCCTTGCTCAAAACAGAACCTAGAACTGGCAAGATGGGTAGCATGGAAACCATAAAGCCCGGCGACTTACAAAAAATCATGCTGAGTAATGGTGTAAAGGTTATCTTGAAGAAAACGAATTTTCAGAACAACCAGATTCTTTTTAAAGGATTTGCTGAAGGTGGTGCTTCCCTGGTCAGCGATGAGGATTACCAAAGTGCCATTAACGCTGCAGCGATCATTACGGCAGCAGGTGCCGGGAATTATGATGCTTTGCAACTGGGTAAATTACTCGCTGGAAAAGACGTACAAGTAAGCCCTTTTATTGTGGATAATTACCAGGGCTTCAGTGGCAGCACTACTAAAGAAGATTTGCCTGTAGCTTTAGAACTCCTGTATGCTTACTTTACTGAGCCCCGTAAAAGTGAAGAGTCTTATCAAACACTGATCGGCAGAACCCGCGAAGAACTGGCCAACAAAACCAATGATCCAAGCCGGATTTTTGCGGATACAGTAAGTCAGGTATTGTCGAATTATCACCTGCGCAGAAAGCCACTGAGCAGCAATAGCATTGCTTCGATTAACCTGGAAAAGGCCTATAAGGTTTATCAGGAACGTTTTGCAGATGCTTCTGATTTTACTTTCTTGTTTGTGGGGAATATAGATGAAGCGAGCATCAAGCCTTTGCTGGAAAAATATTTGGGTGGGCTACCTACTCATGGTCGGCGGGAAAAGGCCCGGGATTTGGGGATTAACATTCCTGCAGGTCGTATCGTTAAAACGGTATATAGTGGCACAACACAGAAATCAAGTGTGATGTTGGTTTATTCTGGTGATTTCAATTATAACCTTGAAAACACCATAAAAATGAATGCGGTTGCCGATGCCTTAAACATACGTATGAACCAACGTCTTCGCGAACAGGAAGGTGGAACCTATACGCCAAATGTACAGTTAAGTCTAAGCAAATACCTCAAAGAAAGGTTTAGTCTGACAATCTCATTCGACTGTGATCCGAAAAATGTAGATAAGTTAATTGCAGCTGCACAGGATGAGGTGAATAAAATGAGAACCGCAGGTCCATCGGCAGAGAATTTGCAAAAATTTAAAGCCGCCCGGAAGCTGAGTTTGCAAACAGGCGCTACCAATAATGTTTTTTGGTTGGATTATCTGCTTTCACAGGAGATGAACAAGGCTTCCCTGACCGAGTTTTTTGACTACGATGCTGCATTAAATAAAATAACGGCAAAATCGGTTCAGGAAGCTGCAATGAGATTTATTCAGGATAAGAACTACATCAGGCTGGTGCTGATGCCAGTAGAAAAATAATCAATTAGATATGAAGAAAATTATACAAATAGCCAGGTTGGAACTCAGCCTGCTATTTTATTCCCCGGTTGCCTGGTTACTGATCATTGTACTCTTCGCGCAAATGAGCATCATCTTTACCGCAGCCATGCCACAAGTGGCGCGCGGAGCTATTCCTGAATTTTTAACGAGAGATTTGTATACGAACCCGAACGCTATTGGTGTACTATCCAGAATGCTGGGAAGCTTATACCTCTATATTCCGTTGCTGACGATGGGTATCATCAGTAGGGAAACGAGTAGCGGTAGTATTAAGCTCCTATATTCGTCGCCAGTAAAATTAAGCCAGGTGGTTTATGGTAAATTTATGGCTATGCTGGCTTATAACCTGGTGATTATTGGCGTGATGAGTTTATTTGTACTGATTGGTGCAATATTTATCCCGCATTTTGATTATCCACACATATTGGTGGCACTGCTTGCCGTTTTTTTACTGCTGAATGCTTATGCTGCCATTGGGATTTTTGTATCCAGTTTAACTACTTATCAGGCAGTTGCAGCCATCAGTACTTTTGTACTGCTTGCCTTTATGAATTATATTGGAAAGGTTGGACAGGGACTTGATGTTGTCCGCGATCTGACACATAGCCTTTCTATGCCTAGTCGGACAGAGCGTATGATAGCTGGCTTGTTAAATACACGTGATGTGATCTATTACCTCGCTATGATTGGGATATTTCTGGGTTTTACTATAACCAAACTGGAATTGGAGCGGGTATCCAAAACATTTGTACAGCAGGCGATGCGGTATCTGTTGATCTTATTCATTGGACTGACTATTACCTATATCAGCTCCCGACAACGCATGATCGCGTATTATGATGCGACAGCAACGAAAGTGAATACGCTGACCAAAACCTCTCAGGATTTGCTGAGAAAAATGGGGGATGAACCTGTTGAGATTACCGAGTACATCAATGGAATGGATGGGTCTTACTGGGAATCTCCTCCGCAACGGCGTATTGCGGATATCGCACGTTGGGAGCCTTATTTACGTTTTAAACCAAATATCAAACTGAAATGGGTCTATTATTACGACACCATTCCGGGAATGACGGCAAGTTTGATAGAGAGCAAGAGGACGTTAAAAGAACTTGTGTACTATATGGCAAAGTTGCAAAAGTTAAATCTCCGGAATTTCTTGAAACCAGAAGAAATCAGAAAGCAAATAAACCTGAATGGTGAAAATGGTCGTTTGGTGATGCAGGTGAAATACAAAGGTAAGACTAGCTTGTTGCGCACATTTCCACCACCTGACAAGGATTTTTGGCCTAACGAAGGAGAAACAGATGCGGCATTGAAAAGGGTAATGATCAAGATACCAAGGATTGTTTTTGCTAGCGACGGTTATCAGCGTAGCATGGATAAAGTGGGTGACCGGGATTATAAAACGCTTGCCAATGATAAGCTGGCCAGATATTCCATGATTAACCAGGGATTTGATATTGACAGCATTTCGTTGGAGCGTCAAGAACTTCCTGCTGACATTGCCGCCTTGGTTATTGGTGATCCGAAGGTTGCCTTCAGCACTTTAGCTAAAGCCAGGCTTCAAAAATACATCGCCGAAGGCGGTAACCTGGTCATTGCAGGTGAGCCTGGTAAGCAAAATGTGCTTAATCCTTTATTGGAATCGCTTGGTGTAAAAATGCTGGATGGAACGGTAGTTCAGCGAAGTCAACAGCATTCCTTTGACCTGGTTGCACCTGAACTGGCGGCCGGATCTGTAGCGATGGCTCCTGAGTTACAGCCGCTTTTTCAGCAAAAGGCAGTGGTTTCAATGCCTGGGGCCGGAGCTTTAGGGTATGAAGAGTCCGGGCCTTTTGCCATTCATCCGCTTTTAACTACGGACGCGCAAACTACCTGGATCAAAAAAGGAAAATTCACAATAGATTCCGCAGCGCTATCCATTGATGTCAAAGCTGGAGATCAGCAAGGATCCTTTCCCACTGCATTGATGCTGACCCGTCAAGTAAATAATAAGGAACAACGGATTGTGGTAGCCAGTGATGCAGATTTTTTTAGTAATACAGAGTTGTCACGGGCAAACATGACTACGATTAACGGTTATTTCGCCATGAGGATGTTTAGCTGGTTTACTTACGGGGAGTTTCCGATAGATGTGAGCCGGCCAAGGCCAAAAGATAATGGTACAACGCTAAGCAAGGCCAGTGTAAAAACGATTCAGGTGCTGTATTACGGTATCATTCCGGGGGCAATATTCCTGGCCGGTCTGATTGTACTCATCCGTAGAAAACGCAAATAAAAGACCCTCCGTTCAGTCCTAAATTTTAAAAGCCTGCAAGCGAATTGCAGGCTTTTTTTGTTCATTTTGTTCAATTCGTTTATTTTTTATTTCCCTTGTATAATTTTTGTCATCTTACAGTTGTGGATTAACGACGCTGTAAAATAATATTCATTTTCTTGCAGCTGAATGATTCAATTTAACATCAATATTAAGTGTGTATGTTCAGTTTATGTTCAGGATTTATTGATAAGAATTATGGGAAACTTCGAGCGAATAAAAATTGCAATTATTGAGGACAATCCGATTGTGCGGAGCGTTCTTAAAGTCCTGTTGTCAAGTTATTCCAACATCATTTTTGAAATCGTTTTGGAACTGGAATCGTTAATAGATTTTGACAGATTGGATACCTCAAAGTACCAGTCGCCGGATATTATTTTACTCGATATCCGAATGCCTGAGATCAGTGGTCTGGACGGGATTCCCATGCTATATAAAAGCTTTCCGGATAGTTTAATTATCATGATCACAGATGTTGAAGATAAAGATGTGGTGATGAAATGTATACAGGCAGGGGCAAAGGGTTACCTTTCTAAAGGATTTGATCAGCAGGAATTGATCAATGGGATTACAAGCGTTGCGCATGGGGGCTCATTTATCAGTCCGGCCATAGCGCGAAAGGTGTTTGATCATATCCGGAACAGGAACAACATGATTGATGAGTTGACCCGGCGCCAGCAGGAAATCGTTGAAGGAATTGTCGAAGGTTTAAGTTATAAACTTATCGGTTACAAATTCGGCATTTCTATAGATACCGTAAGAGAACATATCAAGAATATTTACAAAAAATTAAATATCAATAGTAAGGGCGAACTGGTCGCATTGCTTAAGTTTTAATGGATCGGCACCACATCTTTATGTGACTGCCCAAATGAGGCTTTTTATATAGATAAATGCAACATTTGTAGATAGCAAGAACGGGTATTTTATGTGTAAAAAGTGGAGCGATGTGCTGATGAAAAAGAAGGGGATGATCCTTCTGATCCTGCTATCGGTTTTCTTTTGTTTATCCGGCAAATCCCAGGTTTCCAAACCTGCAATTTCATATGGTTTTAAGGTAGATACGGTCGATGTAAATACCGGACAGACTTTTTCCAATTTGTTGTGGATCGAGAATAAGAGCAGTGAAGCCGTTCATCTGAAACAATTTCTGCCAAACGGTGAGTTGAAGGCTGGTTTGTTGAAGCTACCCGATACGATCAGTCTGGCCGCGGGTCAGAAAAAATGGCTTCCATTAAAATATTTGGGCAATAGTGCAACAATTCACAAGCGTTTACAGGATATCAATATCTCGCTCCGGGATATCGATGAAAAGAAATCTGTCCAGCAAATGGCAACGTTTTATGCCAAACTGAGCGATGGACCGGGCCTGGTTATTGACGTTGATCAATCGGAAATTTATCTTGATCCAATTACCAACCAGGCCAGGGTAATGGTGCGTTGTTACAACAATGGATTGGTACCTGTTTATTTCAGATTGGAGTTGACTGAAATTCCTGATGGACTTGATTTTATAGGTGAAAAAACGAACCTTACGCTTGAGGCCGGGGCACAGGAGACTTTACCTTTTATTGCTAAAAACAAATTGAATAGTAAGGATCCTGCAGATTTTTCTGTTACCATCCGTGCACTCGATGTGAGCGGTAATGTGATGCAATTGAGGCGTTTGCGGATTATGACGGTTTCTAGTGACCGGCGCTTGTCCTTAAATCCATCGCCTTTTTACCAAAACCATCCCAATACCATTGCCTTAAGGTATATGAATGTTGACAATGCTTCGTCGCTTTACCAGGTTCAGGGAAATGGTAAATACAAGCTGGCGAATGACCAACAGCTCAACTATCAGTTTAATGGAGATTATTATAACAATCCGGGTCAGAATGGCACTAATATTTATGACAGTTATATTGAATACCATACTAAAAACTGGGGCATAAGAGGCGGAAGCATTTATGAAATCCTGGACTTTAATTTGAATGGGAGAGGTGTTAAAGGAACGTTTAACATCAATGAAACCAGTTCACTTAATTTTTATGGGGTAGAAAATAATTATCTTTTGTATTCAGATTTTAATGTTCCGGGTCAGGGGCAAACATTTGCATTGACTTATAAGGACGGCAAATCCAACTCGGATAGTAAAAGCCTGGTGCTGCTGAGAAATCACAATACCTTTACCGGGATCAACACCACCATGATTTCTGCAAGCTCCAATGTTCCTTTAGCAAATAAGCAAAGCTTAAGTTTAGAAACAGGGTATAGCCTTGTCGGCTTAAGCGCGGATAACAATGCGCTTAAAAGCGGTTTTTCATTGGGTGCAAATTATGGTATCAGTCGGGACAAAATTAGTTTTTACAGCAACAATTATTACTCCACGCCTTATTATGGTGGCTTGCGTAAGGGACTACTTCAATTGGAAAACCAATTGTTCTTTAATCTGAAAAACAAGGACAATTTGAGTTTAAGGTTTAGCCTGATGAACAATCAACCTAAAACCTTTGATAGCCCCGAACTTTCTTTTTTGTCTGTTAGCAGTAATTATGGAAATACGGCCTATGAGTTTGGATACGGCAAGCGGATCAAGCAGTGGTCCTTAATGATCAAGCCTTATTACTTTAGGCAATATATGGAAATTGCGAACGCTGGCGTTTGGAAATCGGCTTCGTTCAGGACTAAGCTGACCGTCAATTACAACAATGCCTTCCATGATTTTTCGCTGGATGCTGACAATGGCTATACCTTCCAAAATACTTCGGGTATCCCACCGGCACCTTTCTTTTCGTCAAGGATAAATGCCAATTATAAAAATCGTTTTGTAGGTTTTACAGCCTATGGGCAATACAACAGTTATTTTTTGACCGATGCATTGGCCATCTCTGAAAATCCTAAATATTTTACCTATTCATTTGGCCCAAACACGCGATTCTCTATTTTGAAAGAACGTTTGGATATACACGTGAACACGATGTATAACTATTTTGGCTTTAATAATAGTGAGAGCTACTCCTTTAGTGGAAATTTTAAATGGGCTTTGAGAGGTGACTGGGCAGTCTCTGCGGATCTTTTTTACAGTCTGAGTAAACAAACGGCGTCGACAATTTATAATCCTTTCATAGGGGTCGAGTCTCAGGTTCAAACGTACAAGCAGGAATTTTCGCGGACTTTTAATAACCATCAGATTCGGATAGGCATTGAAAAGCGATTTGGTCGTAATGACAATGCCGAAAATAAAAAACTGGAACTGGTTTATTTTGAAGATCGCAACGGTAACGGCTACCATGATCAGGATGAGGCATTTCAGCCCGGTATTTGGGTTAAGATTGATGGTTTAGCTGCAGTAACCAATGCGAAGGGGCTGGCTAAATTTTTAGGTGTCAAAGATAAGGTTTACGCTGTTTCTATCATCAATGATAAAGGTTGGACCGCAACCCAGGAAACGGATGTCTTTTTAAGTAAGGATATGCGGTTAGAGATCCCGCTTGTTAAAACCGAGCGACTGACAGGGCAATTGGCTTATGTTGCTGACCGGTATAGCGAAGGTACGCCTTCTTCGGCTGGGCTAAGGGTAAAAGCTGTTGCAGAAAATGGCCGGATTTATAATACCGTTACCAATAACGAAGGGGCATTTAGTTTTTACCTACCGGAAAGTAAATACAGTGTGAGTGTGGAAACCGAAGGCATGCCTTATGCAATGATCAATCCAAGAGAACGTGTAGAAGTTAAGCGGAACGAGGTTGTAAATATTGAATTCAAATACAAATATGAACAACGCAAAGTTGATGTCATTAAATTCAAATGACCTTTAAAGTCCGGTTAAGGTATAAGTTATGGTTGTACTATAGATTCCTGCTGGTTTATTAAGCAGCGCTTGTGTTTGTGACGCATTGATGGCATACCTGATGCCAATGTTCCGGTCTATTGTCGGAGCGCTGCCGTTTACCAGTTGCTGCGGACTGGTGGTAAGAGCGCTGATCGTGTTGACATTACTCTGGCCGGCAGCGGGGCCGATACTCAGTATGCTTACCGGAATGGTGCTGGTTGTGCCCAGTTTTAAATTGGCATCAGTTGCCATTACAGTAATGCTGTACGGGGTAGTTTTGCTGACTGTCAGGTGATTGGAGACATCAAGGAAAATACCGTTTTTATAATTGGCAGCGGTAGAAAGCTGCATATTTATGCTCGACGTGCTGATAGACAATTCTGAAAGATCACTGACCACCACTCTCATGTTAATTGTTTTATTGGCAGTTGCAGCAGGATAAGCAGAGGTGGCATCTGATAACTCCATATTTAATGTTCCGGAATAGGTTCCTTTATTGATGAAGCCTGCCAGGATATTTGCTGTTGAAATGGTGTATTGTGCAGTTACATTGCTGGTATTACCTGTTGGGACGGCCAAAGTAGGTAGAAATGCCTGTGCTGTAGTACTCAGGTTAATTTGAGTGTTTACCGGCGTCGTTGTTTTGGCGGTAACCAGGTTGAAATTTGTAGTAGGAGCAGGAACATTTGTATATCCGTTAGTAAATGTGAATGTTGCCGTATTACTTTTCAGGTTAATCTTTAAGGGAACAGTAAATCGGTAATTTGTGGTTTTAGTTAAGGAGATGTCTGTATTTCTGAGGTATTTGAGGTCATTTATCAGAAATTCCAGATCACCTGGATCTGCAACGACAGAGATAAATGCAGGTACCGTAACGGTTAAGGTTGCATTTTTTGGAGTAATGTCTGCGCCAAGTGCAACTCCCGAAATGCCAAACTTTAGCGCTTTGGTGTAGCTCCCTGCTGTCCAGGCTATAGGTGAAAGCGAGGCAATGGAATAACGCATAGAAAACAGTCCTCCACCGGCACCTAATAGTGCCAATAGATCGGTCTGTAAGGGTGTTGCCGTGCTACTTAATGCAACGGGAGTACCTACGGTACTTCCTTTTAAAGTTGCTGCTGTAAAAGAAGATATAGGGATTGTCCCTGGTGTTAGGGTGGAGCCCGTACCGGCTATGGTAATAGAGGGGAATAAGCCCAGGGTTGGTGGCGTATAGTTATATCCGGAGGCATCAACTGTAAGTTGTCCGGCTATTAAGGCGGCCTCGTTAATGGTAAATGTAGGATTCTGGGCCAATAGTATCTGGCTCAACAACATAAGAAATGACGTTATAAAGCTACTTTTTAACATGAATGTCTTTTTCTGCTACTTTTAAATCATTATTTCCCCCGGTATCCAGAATGGCAACAGCGAGATAATCGCCGGTACTCAGGCCAGCTGTCAAGGCACCATAAACCCACTGATAATTATGTGGCATAATGGCAATGGGTATTGGCTGTAGTTTAATCTCTTCGCCGGTTTGTTTATTGGTCAGTTCAAATCTGACAAAACCGTCTTTATTTAAGTCTCCGGTGTTTTCAAATTTCACCGCGAGGCGTCCTGTTTTATACTGTTCATTAATCGTGGTATCGTACTCAAAAGCAAGGAACTTCATTTCTCCGGGCCTGGCCTCTGCGGGTGTATAAAATAGCTGGACACCCAGTTCAATACTTAAGCGGATCCCGATGCCCATCGCATCACTTTTGCCAGACTCCTTAGGATTAGCCTGGGTAAAAAAAAGCATGCTGTTGGTCGATACGCTGTTGTTTTGAGACTCAGGAATGCGCATGCTGATCGTAAAACTTTTTTTCTCACCAGCAGCAAGGCTGAAATTGGTGCTCGAAAGGCTAATTGTTTTTCCATTCGAATTGGGAAGAGTTCCCATTGGGAAATAAACTTTTGTGCCCAGTGAATCACGTTTCCAGTCCTGAAGCCTGGTTACAAATTCATACACATCCGTTCCGGAATTCACCACAGTGACATTCTCTGTAACCGTCTCCCCGGGATTACCCTTAAAAAATATACGGGTTGGAGAAAAGGATAATGCTTGCGCACATACCACATTAAAATCGCATGTAGCAATGAGGGTAAAAATAATTAGAAGAAATTTTGAGCGGATTTGCATTTGTAAAGATCGTTAAGAAAAAAGAAGAGGTTTATATGAATATACATATAAACCTCCGGTTCCCCATTAAAAAAATTAATTAGTGAGCCGCAACTGATAGCGTAAGTGTAGTGGCATATTTTTGTTTTACTGATGTTAATAAAACAGGATTCTTTGCGATTTTGTAGCTGACATCAAAACTTTGGTCAAGGGCAGCTGGCGAATTTGTAATCAATAGCTGATCTGAAGTAGTAGGTACTACAGCAGTCTGAAGTGTACCGCTAGGGCCTGGTCTTGCGCTTACTGCCAGAATATTAAGATCAAGTGTGTTAGAAGACGTAGTTTGCCCTACAAAAGGGCCTGAACCTTTTAAAAACACATCATATGCCTTGGTTGCTGTAATTCTGAACTGATCGGTAATTGTGGAGGTCTGGTCGCTATTGTATTGTGTGGCTGTTTCATAGAGGAACTCCACGAGTGAACTCCCTGCAGGGGTAGTCGGACTTATGCCAATAATATCCTTTAGTTCAACTGTTACAGCAATTGACCGTACTGTTGTTTGTGCGTGAACGGAATTGCTTAACCCGAATGTTATTGCTAATGCAGCAATCATAGTGAATAATTTTTTTTTCATTTTGTTTAAGATTAATTATTTAAGGATCTTTTATTTCTTTGTAATAGAGCGCCTGTTTTCTAGGTTGTTATCACAATACAAATATTCAAAAAAGGCACTTTACGAAGAAATTTTGGGCATCACATGATGATGTGACTAAACAAAATAGCCCGGAAACATTTTTTTGTTCCCGGGCTATGCTCCGCTATAATTAAAAACAACTGCTATTTCTTTTTAAAACGCATCACAGCGATGTCGCCCATGATCAGATTTAGCGTGGTACCGCTCACGTCATATTTTGAAATGGTTTTCAACGTTTTGAAAAAAGTAGCCTCACCAATACCTTCGCATGCCATCTTTGTACTCATCGGATCTGCAAATCTGATGTTGTTGCCGTCGATGGTAAAAGTAGTGTTGTAATTGTTACAACCGCTGTTTCCATTTGCTTTTGTTGCAGGAAGATCAAAAATTATTGTCGGTTTTTTATTAGGATATAAACCGTTAAAAGCGATTCTTGGTCCTGAAATATAATCCAGTTCCCAAGTGCCGTTTAGCGCTTTACTGGCTACAGGAGCTGTTACCGCTTTAAAACGAGCCAAGGCCGCCATACGACCTTTGTTAATCGACAACGTATTGTCGCCGACTGTATAATTGTCAGCAGTAACCAACGCACGATTTAGCCCGGTTTCAATTTCCATGTGATCGCAGGCCATCATGGTAGACATGCCTTGCGTAAATTTGATTCTGTTGTTGTCTGAAATTTCGAAATTTCCGCCAAGGCCGTTACATCCGGCTGAGGCAGAATATCGGTTGTCTGCTTTTTGCAACAGTATAAAAGGCTCCTTACCATTAATTTTATCCGCTACAGGTTTACCTTCCAGCTCAATCAGCTTCCACTTTTTGTCAGTAATCACCTGGTTTGACATAGGTTTTGAATTTTCTTTTGACGGATTCGATTTGTTTAAGCTGCTACAGGCATTTAACATCAATGCAAAGCTTAATGCGGAGTAGTAAAAGAGTTTTTTCATTTCAAGGGATTTAATTTTCAAGAAGGCATCCTTCTATACTAATATAACATTTAAACAGCAAAACAACACAAGGATAATGCCTGTTTTTCTACCCTATTTTTTAGAATAGTCATCTTTTTTAAGCAAATAATATAACAAATTTGGTGACAGCAATTTACCGGGTTCATGAAAGTAATTATCTCATTTCTTCTACTTAGTCTTTTATTCATTTTGGTTAGTCGGGCACAGAATCAGCCTGATCAGGTTTTTCAAACGGTTTTAAGCCGGGTTCATCAGGAGCAACTTGCTGAAGTAAAGAATGTCAGGCAACTTGATCAGCAGATTAAGTATGATTTGATGGATTTGGATCCCGTGAATGGGAAGTACAAATCCATAGACTATGCTGATCACAAACGCATTAATCCGTCCTGGATACCTGTTCTGGATAAAATAAGGATCATGACACTTGCATATGGTCATCCTAAAAGTAGCTTTTATAAGGATTTTAAGCTTAGGGATGTGATTCAAAAAAGTTTGAGCTATTTCAGCGGTCTTAAACCTTTGCCTTATTGCGATAACTGGTATCAGCAGGGAATTACTCGGCCGCAAAGCTTAGCACTTAGTCTGGTGAACATGAGATTTGGTGCACAGCCTTTGGATAATCTGGTGGAGAAAAGTACATTGGCTGCCATATGTAAGGATACGGCTGTAACCAGTAACGGGCGAAACAATCCCATGCATAAGTTTAATTTTGGAGCAAATAAGTCCCTGATCGCAATGGGGTGGATATATATAGGGGCATTGTTGAAAGATGAGAACATGCTGAAATTGGGGGCTGAGCAGAGTTATGCCCCGATACAGTATACCACTGGTGAAGGCATTCAATATGATCTTTCCTATGATATGCATTACGGATACCTGTACAACGGAGGTTATGGAACGGTGTTTATGTCTAGCGTACTTAAATCCGCCGCTTATACTGTTGGAACAAAATACGCGCTGCAGGGAGAAAAGCTGGAGTTGTTTCGAAAGTTTATCCTGGAGTCTATATTCGGTGTCATCCGGGGAAAATGGATCGACTGGAATGTCATTGGAAGGGGGATTTCTAGGGTCGGGGCTACGCAGGTTGACTATACCTCCAGTCTGGCCATACTGGAAAGGATTGACCCCAGGGGAAAGGGGCAATATCAGACCATCAGCAAAAGGATGACATCCGAAGTACCTGCTTCCTTTAAAGTCCAGTCTTCACACCGGCACTATTGGAATGCTGATTATACTGTGCACATCAGACCAGCTTACTTTATTTCCATCCATGCGGTATCCAGCAGGAAATATTCGCAGGAGATCGGCAATTCAGAAAACATGAAGGGTTTCTGGGGAGCAGAGGGAACCATGAATCTTCAGTTGAAAGGAAATGAGTATTTTAATATATTTCCTTTGTGGAATTGGACAAGATTGCCAGGTACAACCTTACCAGATAGCCTACCCATACTCAAAGATAAAGCACCGGGGGCCGGAGATCGAAGAGGCACAGACCCTTTTTCTGGAGGTGTATCTGATGGGATTTACGGCGCAACAGCCTACGTGATGAAAAATGATCTGCAGGTATCTGCAAAAAAAGGCTGGTTTATGTTCGAGGAGGAAATTGTCTGTCTTGGAACAGGAATTAACGCTGGTCTGGCTGCGCCAATTGCCACAACCTTAAATCAGGTCGTTGCTGCGCCAGATGGATTGACACTAAGTGATGGCGGAAGGGTAACACATTATAGGCGTAAAAATTTGCATTTGAATTTTAGGAAACATTTGGACTGGGTGTTGCATGATCAGGTTGGGTATGTCTTTCCTGAAAAGGGCATCGTGAACCTGTCTGTTGAAAACAGGCGCAGCGACTGGACTGAGATTAGTATGGGTGGGGATAAAGCAGATCAAAGAATAGAAAATAAATCTGTTTTCCAATTGAGTATAGCTCATGGTATCAAACCCGAGGCGTCAAAATACACTTACATCCTACTGCCAGGCATGAAAACTGAAGCTCAGATGAAAAATTACCTGACGAAGAAAGTTATTAAAATTGAATCGAATACCGATAGGCTCCAGGCTGTTTACCATCAGGGGATGAAGATTTGGCAAATGGTGTTTTATGAAGCTGATGTGTCATTTAATGATGGACAGATCGCAGTTTCAACAGATATTCCGGCAGTGCTCATGCTCAGAAAACTGACAAATGGGCGATATCAATTGCATGCAGCAGATCCGGCTCATCTTCATGATAAATTAAAAGTGAGCATCCAGCTCAGTAGCACTGATGTTCGCACCATTACTTTAGACCTTCCTCAAAAACAATATGCAGGGCAAACGGTATCCATCCTTTTATAAGTAGAATCTTGCTATTGTTCTGTTTCCCCATCTTCCATCAAGTTGATATACACACGGGGTGTCTGGCCGTATTGCTTTTTAAATTCCCTGCTGAAGTATTTGGGATCGTTAAAGCCGACCAGGTAGGAGACTTCTGAAATGTTATAAACTTTTTGCAGGAGCAACTGGGCTGCCTTTTTCAGACGAATGGATTTGATGAAGTCGTTAACAGACAAGTCAGTAATGGCACGGATCTTTTTGTACAATACCGGCTGGCTCATGCCAATCTGGGCTGAAAGTTCAGGAACGCCAAAGTCCTGATCTGCCATGCGCTCCTCAATGCACTGCATCACTTTGGCCATAAAGGTATGATCTATGGTACTTACCGTAATGTTCTGGGGCTGGAGGCTTACCTGCTGGCTAAATTTCTGGCGCATGTTTGCACGCGATTGCAGCAGGTTGCGCACATTTAATTTCAACAGTTCCATGCTAAAAGGCTTGGTTACATAACTGTCGGCACCCATTTCCATTCCTTCCATTTGATGTGTATGGGATGACTTTGCAGTAAGCAAAATGATGGGTATGTGACTGGTCCGTTCATCCATCTTTAGTTTTTTGGTGAGTTCAAGCCCGTCCATTATAGGCATCATCACATCGCAGATGATCAACTCGGGTAGTAATTCTATGGCTGTTTCCCAGCCTTCTTGTCCATCCGCACCTTCTATTATTTTATAATCGTTACCAATGTAATTTCTTAGCAACTGCCTGATTTCGTCATTGTCTTCTACAATTAAAATGGTTTCCTGATGCTGCGGTACCCGCAGGTCGCTGGTTTTGGAATCGGGCACAGCAAGCGGAGCTGAATAAATGCTCTTTTCGATACCATCATCTAAAAACGTTTTTAAATCTAATGCACTGAAATGCAATTTCCCTTTTTTCAAAGTAACCGTAAAACAGGTGTCGCCAGGTTGGGTTGCGTTTGCAGGCGTGCTCTCTATATTGATATTTCCCTGATGTGCAGTGATGATGCTTTTAGACAAAGCCAGGCCAATACCAGAGCCAATGTGATTGGAGCCCTGTGCATTTACCTGGAAAAACTCGCTAAAAAGCTTAGCCTGACTATCGTAGGGAATTCCAATGCCATTGTCTCTGACCTGGATAATAACGCTGTCTGTGCTTTCTGTAATAGATAACCGAATGCTACCATTGGACTTTGTAAATTTAAAGGCATTGGAAAGCAGGTTAAATAATACCTTTTCCATTTGCGTTTTATCAAAATATAGTTCAATATCCTGATCGGTATGATCAAAGCGGTAATCAATGTGGTGTTTACCAGCCAGATAGTTGAAGGATTGAAAGATCTCATCTGCAAAAGCAATGATGTGATAAGGGGCTACGTTCAGTTTAAGTTTACCGCTTTCATTTTTCCTGAAATCCATCAGTTCTGTAATGAGCCGCATCAATCGGTCTGCATTGTTTTTAATCGGTACAACCTGGCTGTTTACTTCAGGAAGATCTTTTGTACTCTTCAGCAAACTTTCCAGGGGGCCAAGGATGAGTGTTAATGGCGTGCGGATTTCATGAGATACATGGGTGAAAAAATTGAGCTTCATCTGTTGTATATTTTCCGTTCTTTTTAATAAAGCGCGGACAAACAGATAACGGATCACCAGAAATAAAATAGTAGCAGATATCAAGAGGTAAATTAAATATGCCCACCAGCTGGCCCAGATCGGTGGTAAAATATGAATCCCTATTGTTGCAGCATTACTTCCTTCAATGCCATCATTATTTAAACCTTTTACAACAAACCGATATTGTCCGGACGGCAGGTTGGTATACGTTGCACTCGGATGGTCAACCTGATTCCAGTCCCTGTCATAGCCCTCCAGCTTATAGGCGTACTTATTTTTATCCGATTTGATGTAGTTTAACAAAGCGAAGCCAATCGTGAAATTGTTCTGATCATACCTAAAGGTAAGGTCTTTGGTGTTCATCAGTTGTTGTTTCAGGAGCTGATCCGGTCCATTTACTGCTACCGGCTGGTTAAACAGTTTTAATCCGGTAAAAACAATAGGTACTACGTCATCGTTCGTTTCAATGTTTTCAGGATAAAAAGAGGTCATGCCATTCAAGCCGCCCAGGAATACCTCTCCATTGCGGCTGCCGAGATAGGACCGGAAATTAAATTCATTACCTGCCAGACCATCTACTTGTGTATAGTTTCTGAAAACACCGGTTTTCAAATCCAATTTCGATAAACCATTGGCCGTACTGATCCATAAAATTCCCTTCTGATCTTCTACGATACCCAGTACATTGTTGTTGGCCAGGCCATCGTTTTCATCATAAGTTTTAAATTTATTGGTTTGTTTATTGAACAGGCTTAATCCGCCGAAATAAGTGCCGATGCAAAGTTGGCCATCTGAGGTTTCCATCAGGCAATTGATGTAGTCTGATTTCAGTTTGTTGGGATCCGTTGCTTTTTTCCTATAAAGCGAGAGTTTACGACTGCTGAAATTATAGGAGAATAAACCGGCAGTAGTTCCAATCCAAAGTTGATTGGCGCGATCTCTGAATAAGACCTGGATACCCCGGTTTTCGGCTTTTATATATTTATCCAACACGCTTTTAGTGGTACGTTCCGGATAGCCATTGCTTTGTTTTTTTAAAATACTCAGGCCGTTCCAGGAGGCGACCCAGATTGTTCCATATTGATCCTGGTTCAGCGCAACAATCTCTGCAGTCCCTATAGCACCTGTTGAATCTTTTACATTTAAAACCCTCCTGAACTGGCCTGTTACAGGATTAAATAAGTTCAAGCCGCCATGATGGGTTCCGATGACAAGGTGACCGTTTTCCGTTTTGTCTTTAATGACAATTTTAATCAGGTTAGAACTGATGCTATTCGGATCGTTGGGCTTGGTTTGATAGCTGCTGTAACGGTTATGTTTTCGGTCTATAAAACTTAGACCGGCACCTTCAGTCCCGATCCATAAGTTTTGTTCCTTATCTTCTACAATAGAACTGATGATATTGCCACTGATACTGGGTTTCAGTTTGCTGTTTCGGTAAACATTAAACCGCGTGGCAATGGGATAGCAGTAATTAACACCCCCGAAATACGTTCCGACCCACATGGTCTGATTTACATCCTGAAAAATACTATGCACAGAATTGTGACTGATGCTGTTCCTGAGTTCAGTATCATGCTGATAGTTCCTGAATTTTTTACTGATGGGATCCAGGATGCTCAGGCCCTCCTGGGTACCGATCCACAATAGCCCTTTGTGGTCAAGGGTAATGTCTCTGATGTCACTATGAATAATGCCTGTTGAATCTTTATCGCTATGCCTGTAGGTGGTAAATGTCTGGGTTTCGGGATGGTAAAGCGACAGGCCGTTGTCTGTACCAACCCATAAATTTCCCTTGTGGTCTGCATTAACAGCAGTGACGTAATTGGAGCCGATGGAATTGATTTGTTCTGGGTTGGATCGGAACCTTTTATACGTATAGCGGCCATCTTTTTCAGTCATGCAAAGCAGGCCATCTGTTGTGCCCAGCCAGATGTTGTTTCTACTATCCTGGTAAAT
>Ga0247805_1000562_pt1 | contig 19017 bp, 13 predicted proteins | sample UWRJL044104R1_FD_180930 | JGI IMG/M metagenome (GOLD analysis project Ga0247805, IMG submission 180930) | Plant litter microbial communities from Arlington Agricultural Research Station in Wisconsin, United States - UWRJ-L044-104R-1 | ecosystem: Environmental > Terrestrial > Plant litter >... | reverse complement strand
ATAAGTACACCAAAAATACCAGGAAGAAGCATAACAACAGTGCCAACCATACAAACCTGTTCTTAGTAACCTCATTTGACCATATTCCAGAGTGATTAGAGGACATATTGAAAACATGGAAGAGCTGGGCAAAGGCCAGCGTAATAAAAGCAATATTGTTAAGCACCTTAGGATCATTCGATACAAATGCACGACAATAGAATACCGCCAAGACTACCGATCCTGTGATCAGCATTGCATATAGCACGATGATCAGCCAGTTTTTATTCGAGATGATACCTAGTTTTGGATTTCTTGGTGATTTTTCCATCACTGTCGGATCGCCCTTTCCCAGGCCTAATGCAAGGGCTGGAAAGACGTCAGTGACCATATTCAAAAAAAGAATCTGTAACGGAAGTAATATGGTTTGAGGTGCCAGAAAACCTAAAAGCGTAACCATAAAAATTTCACTCAGGTTACAGGAAACGAGATAGATCACAAAGCGTTGTATGTTCTGAAATATCTCCCTACCATGGGCAACCGCCCTTGCTATAGAAACAAAAGAATCATCTTTTAGCACAATGCTCGCCGTTTCCTTCGCAACCTGAGTGCCTCTTAGTCCCATCGCAATCCCGATATCCGCCTGTTTAAGTGCCGGTGCATCATTTACCCCATCTCCAGTCATGGCAACCAGATATCCAGCTTTTTGATACACTTCAACGATTTCAAGTTTTTGCCTGGGCGTAGTTCTGGCAAAAACGACTGCCGAAAGGATTCTCTTACGCCATTGTTTGCTGAGTGACTTCATATCTGGCAATTCACTTCCCTTAATGACTTCCTGATCATTTTTAGAAGCGATACCGGTTTTCATCGCAATATTTAATGCGGTCATGGGATGGTCTCCCGTAATCATCACTGTTTTAATTCCAGCTGTCCGGCAGGTTGCGATAGCGCCCTTAACAGCTAACCTCGGTGGATCCAAAAACCCGACCATACCTACATATACCAATTCCTCCAGATAATGCTCCTTTGAGATTTTTGGAGCCTCTTTATATCCAAAAGCCAATACACGCAGCCCATCAGCCGAAATCTTTTCAGCGGCTGAAATGATGTTTGTTCGTTGAGCCTTGGTTAAGGGTAGGTTTTCTTTACCAGATTGAATTTGGGTACACCTTTCAAGTATACTTTCAACGGCACCTTTGGCCGCCACAAAATCCCCATTTTGATGTTCGTTCAGTGTAACCATCATCTTAGTTTCGGCACTAAAAGGAGTTTCGGCAAGTCTTGGATAGGCGATGATCAGTTGCGCTGAAGAGGCACCTGAAGCTTCCGTCAAATGAAGTAGTGCCACCTCCACCGGGTCTCCTACAGCTTTTTTCCCACTGTCCTTATCCTCCAACGATGCGTCGTTGCATAACGTTCCGATCAGGATCAGCTTTTCAAAATTTTCCCCGCCGCCTTGACTTGAACCGCTCAAATATTTCAGCACTCCTTTTTCAATAGCTACCTGCAAAACTTCATCTGGAAAGCCAAGTAATTCCACGTAGATCTTGTTTTCTGTCAATGTGCCTGTTTTATCCGTGAAAATCACATTTACCCCGCCAAGCGTCTCCACTGCAGAAAGTTTCTTAACAATCGCATTTTTTCTGGCCATGAGCAACATCCCATAAGCCAAAGCAACGGTGGCAACGATAGGTAGTCCTTCAGGAAAAGCGGCTACCGCCAAGGCAATTGAAGTTTCAAGAATCGATAACCACGACTTTCCTTCCAGCACCGCCGAAAGAGAAAATAGCCCGGTCATCACTAAAGTAATCCAGATCAACTTTTTAGTTAATTGATTAATTTTGAAATCGAGTGGTGTAGTGGTCACCTGTGGGCGATCTACCATGGAGGTAATTTTCCCCAACTCGGTATTTTCTCCAGTGCCGGTAACAACCACTTTAGCATTTCCATTCATTACAGCAGTTCCCTTAAAAACCATGTTGATCCTATCTGCCAGTTCAACCGCTCCATTTATTGCTCCAAGTTGCTTCAGTGCAGGAAAAGATTCACCAGTAAGCGGGGATTCATCACATTGCAATTGATTGAACTGAACGATCCGCCCATCGGCCGGGATCATATCGCCAGCTTCCAGCAGCATCAGATCTCCTGGAACGATTTGTTCTGCTGGTAACGCTTTGGTCTTCCCATGCCGGATCACTTTGGAAAATACCTGATCCATTTTTTTTAATGCACGCATCGACGTCCGGGCCTGTAACTTCATAAAAAAACCAATGAGCGCATTCAGAAAAATAACCACCAGGATAGAAATAGCTTCTATCGCGTTTCCAAAATACATAGATGCGAAGGCTGCGACAAATAACAAATACACAATTGGGCTGCTAAACTGTCCGATAATCATCATCCAGATACTTTTCTTTTTTTGGCTTTGATAAATATTTAACCCAAATTTCAAGGCTCGTATTTCGGCTTCTTCATGTGTAATCCCCGATGTCTCATCGGTGTTAAGAGCCTTGCAAACCTCAGCAACACTTAGCGCATAACTTGTTTCCAGCGGATAGGTTATTTCATTTTCCATTTCCAGTTTTTGATTTCAGGCATGTCATCTAAATTCGTACAGATGTATGCGGTATGTTCGGCCAGCTTTGCTTCACAGAAGCGAACAAAAGCATTTACTTTTTCCTGCATTGCGGGTACTCTCCTCACTGCTTCCATCGCCAAATGATAGCGACTCATCTGGTTCAATACAACCATGTCAAAAGGAGTTGTTGTTGTGCCCTCTTCCATAAATCCACGCACATGAAACCGTGCAGGATCTGGTCTGCCGTGAACAAGGTCATGGATAATGCGTACATAACCATGAAAAGCAAAGATAACCGGTGCACTATCTGTAAAAAGTAGCTTAAACTGCTCCTTACTCATCCCGTGAGCATGATAAGCCGCTGGCGACAGGGCCATTAAATCTACTACATTCACTAAACGCACTTTAAGCTCGGGCAGGTGTTCATTTAAGATGGAGACTGCCGCAATCGCTTCAAGCGTTGGTACGTCACCTGCACACCCTAAGATGACATCAGGAAAGTTACCCTTTTCATTACCGGCCCATTGCCAGTTGGATGCACCTTGAGCACAGTGTTCAATTGCCTCATCCATACTTAACCACTGAAGTTCTGGCTGTTTACCGGCAATGACTACATTTACGTAGTTCTTGCTACGCAGGCAGTGATCCATGACAGAAAGCAACGTATTTGCATCCGGTGGAAAATAGATTCTGATAACCGTACTCTTTTTATTAGCAACTGTATCGATAAAACCAGGCCCCTGATGACTATAGCCATTATTGTCTTGTCTCCAAACGTGGGAAGTCAGTAAATAATTCAATGAAGCGATAGGTTTTCGCCAGGAAAGTTCAGCAACAGTTTTGAGCCATTTGGCATGCTGGCTGACCATGGAATCAACTATGGTGACAAATGCCTCGTAACATGGAAATAACCCATGTCTGCCGGTCAGGATATATCCTTCAAGCCATCCTTCACATAAGTGTTCACTTAAAACTTCCATTACACGTCCATCCGGAGCAAGTTTATCATCAATCGGGATTGTCTGCTCCATAAAACAGCGGCTGGTGGCCTCAAATACAGCTTCCAAACGATTTGAGCTGGTTTCGTCCGGGCAGAACAACCGGAAGTTGTGATGCTGATCATTTAGCTTAAAGACGTCACGAAGATACTTACCCAAATTACGCGTACTTTCCGCCTCCAGTTCGGCGGGCGCTTTTAAAACAACAGCATAATCTTTAAAATCCGGCAATATTAGTTCCTGGAGCAACAATCCACCATTTGCGTATGGTGATGCGCTCATTCGTTTATGGCCAACAGGGGCCAGTTCCGCCAGTTCAGGAATCAGGTTTCCCTGAGCCGTAAATAACTTTTCAGGTTCATAACTAAGCATCCAGTCTTCCAGCATCTCTAATTTTTCCGGATCCTCTTTCACTCCTGCCAGGGGAACCTGATGTGCTCTGAATGTACCTTCAATAGGAACCCCTTGCCATGATTTGGGACCTGTCCAACCTTTTGGCGTCCTTAAGATGATCATTGGCCATTTAAAATCATGGATGATTCCATATTCTCGGGCATTCGTCTGTATGATCTTAATTTTCTGGTAGACGGCGTCAAGCGTTGATGCCATCTGGCGATGTACCTTCATGGGGTCATCTCCTTCTACAAAGTACACTTCATAACCATATCCACTAAACAATTCTTTTAAGGATTGATCATTCATACGGGCAAGTACAGTGGGCCCTGATATTTTATAACCATTCAAATGTAAAATGGGCAAAACTGCACCATCTCTAACCGGATTAAGGAAAGCCTTTGAATTCCAGCTGGTAGCCAATGGCCCCGTCTCTGCCTCACCATCACCAACTACGCAGACTGCCAGTAAATTTGGATAATCATAAACAGCCCCAAAAGCATGCATCAGAGAATATCCCAATTCCCCCCCTTCATGGATGGAGCCCGGAGTATGGGCACTTACATGGCTTGGTACCCCACCCGGCGTAGAAAATTGCCTGAATAACTTCAGCATTCCCGCTTCATCCTGACTAACAGCGGGGAAAACCTCGGAATAAGTTCCTTCCAGATAAGTATGAGCTACCACCGCCGGTGCACCATGACCCGGGCCGCAAACATAAAGCACGTCGGCATTGGTCTCTTTAATCAGCCTGTTCAAATGAACATATATCAGATTTAAACCCGGAGAAGTTCCCCAATGGCCCAATAGCCGTGGTTTGATATCTTCAGCGGTCAATGGTTTTTTCAATAATGGGTTAGCCTGTAAATAGATCTGTCCGGCGGACAGGTAATTAACGGCCTGCCAATAGGCATGTATTCTTTCCAAATACTGGTCTGATAGGGTATTCATAAGATAGTTATTAATTAGTGTTCGTGATATAGCCAGTATGTTTTGCAATCATCCAGGCCTCATTTGTTTTAATTACCTGAATGCTAACGCTACTATCCAAAGTAGAAATGATAGGATCTCCGTTCAGATTAAGCGCCGGGTCTAAGCTGATGCCCATAAACCCCATGTCCTTGCAGATCTGTTCGCGGATAAGTGGCGCATTTTCTCCAATACCTCCAGAAAAGATCAGCATATCTAATCCGCCTAAACCAGCAGCCAATGCGGCAATTTGCCTTTTCGCCTGGTAACAGAACACCTCAATTGCTTCCTGAGCCGGTGGATGCCAAGACCTGTTCTCGATTAACTGCTGCATATTTCCTGTACCTGCGATTGCTTTCAACCCAGATTCCTGACTAAACAGTTCGTCCAGCTGCACAGGTGTCATCTGGTATTTCCTTAGCAGGAACAAGATAACCCCGGGATCCAGATCACCTGATCGTGTGCTCATAACCAGTCCGCCTATCGGGCTCATCCCCATTGTTGTTTCCTGACCGATGCCACCAGAAACAGCAGCCATGCTTGCTCCGCTCCCTAAATGCGCAATAATTATTTTCTTTTCATCGATACGCCCATTTTCATTCTGGAGCTTCTGTAAGATGTATTCATAAGAAAGTCCGTGAAATCCGTAACGCATCAAACCTTGATCCCTATACACTTGTGGCAAAGCATAAAACTTAGCAACAGAAGGCATATTCAGATGAAAAAATGTATCAAAACAGGCAACATGAATGGCGTTTTTGAAAGCTTTCCGAAAAACACGAATCAGCTGTATTTCTGCAGGCAAATGATTGGGTGCAAGGTAAGTGTAGGTTTCAAGGACATTGATCAGATCATCCGTGATGATCTCAGGCATTCTGTGTGCAGGGCCGCCCTGTACCAACCGATATCCGATACGCTGGATTGAACATTTGCCAGATGGGGAATCTAACCTGCTGATCAACTCGGCAGCGGCAGTTTCAAGATTAAGATAGGAGGTCTCTTTACTTAGCAAAGCTTCACCTTCCGCGTTATGTATCATCAACTTAGCTTGTTTTTCACCAATTCCAGTTATGGATCCTGACCATTCCAATTCCAGACGGTCTTGATGAAACAGACTAAATTTCAGACTGGAAGACCCCGAATTGAGCACCAGAATAAAACTACCTGTAGTATTTGACTCCTTCATTTTTCATATCACCCGATTGTGAACCTGAGTTGATCTACAAATCGTTTGAATTCAAATCTAGTCATTGAGATATTTCTACAATATGATCAGACACCAGACAACTCGTGATGAAGATCATCAGCAAGAAAATAATTAAAACAAAACGAACTTCAGATTGTATATAAACCAAAGGTTATTCTTAACCACAATTTTATGGAAAACACCGTTCTGCTGAAAGCGATCATCGATAATGCGATAGACGGTCTGATTACCATAGATGACCAGGGCATAATTGAGTCCATTAACCCTTCAGCCTGCAAACTCTTTGGTTACACCGAAGAGGAAATTCTTAAAAAGAACGTATCCACATTAATGCCGCAACCAGACCGGGCACACCATGATGGTTATCTCTTTCGCTATAAAAAAACCGGTGAGGCCAGCATCATTGGTGTTGGCAGAGAGTTGACAGGCTTAAAAAAAAACGGGAGTACCTTTCATTTTCGTTTGGGTGTGAGCGAAGTTAAATACTCAGGAAGAATCATTTATGCTGGCTTTATTCATGACCTGAGCCGGGAAAAGGAAGCCGAATCACAACTCCAGGATTACGCAGCTTTGCTGGAAGACCAGGTACAGGAGCGGACGCTCTCTCTTCGGGAAACTGTAGAAGCCTTAGAACAAACCAAGGCTGAATTGAATCTGTCTCTTAAACACTTACACCATACGGTTTTCACCCTGGAGCAAACCCAACGTGAGCTGAACCTGTCACTGGCAAAAGAACAGGAATTAGGCAAACTCAAAAGTCGGTTTGTTTCTATTGCATCACATGAATTCCGGACACCTTTAAGCATGGTACAGCTTTCCGCATCCCTTATTGAACGGCATGCACTTCCATTTGACAATCCCCACATCAGCAAACACGTAGACAAAATAAAAGATGCAGTTCTGAATGTTACTGCAATCCTGAATGATTTCCTATCTCTTGAAAAATTGGATACCGGGAAAGTAGAGACTAAATTCAATCATTTTAATCTGGCTGAATTTGCCACAGAAATTACCGAGGAGATGCAGATCGTTTTGAAGGGCAGACAAAAAATAGTACATGTACACAGAGGCCCGGAGTTGATGATTATGCTCGATCAAACCCTGCTAAAAAATTGCATCGTTATACTCATTGACAACGCCATAAAATACTCCGGCGAAGAAAGCTCCATACAATTCTACACCAAAATCAATGAGAACAACTGTACCATCAGAATTTGTGACAATGGCATTGGAATCCCTGTTGAAGACCAGAAACATCTTTGTGAGCCATTTTTCCGGGCCCACAATACCGGGAAGATTTCTGGCAACGGACTTGGGTTAAGTATACTTTCCAGATATACCGATCTGATGAACGGTAAATTAGATTTCAAAAGCAGAATTAACCGGGGTACGCTTTTCACCCTCACATTTCCACAATCATGAACAAAAAAATACTGATCATAGAAGATCACGACGCCATAAGGGGAAACATAGTTGAGATCCTGGAAATGGCCAAATACACTGTTTTTGAGGCTGATAATGGCAAGATTGGCGTAGAAATGGCCTTAAAACATATTCCAGACATCATTCTCTGCGATATCATGATGCCTGAACTTGACGGATACGGGGTATTGTATATGCTCAATAAGTATGCTGAAACCTCGACTATTCCTTTTATTTTTCTAACCGCTAAAGCGGATCACAACGACTTGCGCAAGGGAATGGAAATGGGGGCCGATGATTATCTAACCAAACCATTTGACGACATTGAACTCCTCAATGCAATTGAAGTCAGGCTAAGAAAGAAAGCCCATCTGAAACTCCAGAATCAAAACACGACGGATGACTTTAAAGTACTGGTAGCCAAAACAGATGGTCTGGCAGAATTCGCCAAGATTATTGCAGGCCATAAAAGCCGTGAATTCAAAAAAAACCAAATCGTTTACTATGAAGCCGATCATAGCAAAGGTATTTATCTGATCATCAATGGTAAGGTCAAAACCATCAAACTTTCACTGGACGGGCGTGAATTGATGACAGGTATGTATGCAACCGGGGGCTACCTTGGCATCAATGCCATGTTAAATAAAAGCACCTATACTGATACTGCTACCGCAGTAGAAGACAGTACACTGTGCTTGATCCCTATTGAAGAATTGGAAAAAGTCATTGATCTTTATCCTGAAGTTGCGAGAAAATTCATTCATCTCTTATCCGCTGATAACCGGGAAAAAGAAGAACAGCTCCTCCAATTGGCTTATGACTCCGTTAGAAAAAAAATGGCCGTAGCCATTCTACGCCTATATCATCAGCAGATTATAAAAAACGACTTTTTTAGCATTACCCGGGAAGACTTAGCAGCCATGGCCTGCATGGCTACCGAAACCGTGAGCAGAACCCTCTCAGATTTCCGTGATGAAAAACTAATTGAACGGGATGGGATAACCATTACGGTATTGGATCTGGAACGGCTTGCAAAAATGAAGAACTGATTAAGCCATCACTCCTCCACCCTGTTTCAAAACTGCTTCATTAAAAGCGACATCCAATCTGCCAAATTCTGCGGCCGTAGTAAGAATAGCCAGCTTAACTGAAGTAGTTCCATGCCTGGCGTCGGTTTAACCCTCCCCTGTTTTTGCGCCACTACATGCCAGGCCTCATGCGGCATTATCTTAAAGACAGCTAATTAAATACTTCAAGATCAATCACCATCTTCCTGATCAAAGAAACCTGCCCCAGGTGATAATAGCAATGCTCAATCACGCCTTCAATATTACGTAAATAGCTACCATATTTCTCTTCCACAAATGGCTGGCCCAGCATCAAATCTGGAAGTTGTTCAATTTTAAACGCGAAATGTTCTGAATTGTTTAAAAACTTATCCACTAGCATTTTCCAATCCATTTCAGATCGAATTGGCGGAGCATCAAAACTATATTCATCTTTAATTTCAAGATTTCCACCATTAAAAACCTGCAACAGCCCCTCCAGGTAATAATTGACGTGAAATGTCAATGCTGCAATCGTATTTAAACTTCTGATCTTTTGCGTAGCCTGTTCCCAATTTACACTTAAAATTTGCTCCTTAAAATTCGTATTGGCAATCCAATGCCCATTGAGCAAAACCTCACGAAGTCTTTTTGCAATACCTAGTGCATCCGGATTTAGGTTACCATTCTCCATATCTCTTATGGTTTGAATTTAACTTTTATATTTATTAATTCAAAACCACAGTTGCTAAATTCCTCACCAACGGATTCGCCCTCTTAATAAGTTTATATTTCAATAAGTAGCTCCTTAGTATATCTACTGTATTTCTCATCAAGATATCCGTGCGGATTACATATCACTTCCATCTCGCCTATTTTATACCTTAATAGGGTATGAATATGACCAAAGTTTAAATCTGTTTAATAAACTTCACAAGACATAGTTCGATAATTCTCGATAACAGGGGAATTTAGGTCAACCTAACCCTTGTATCTCTTCTAAAGACAACTTGGTCGTTTTAGCAATGAAATCTAAATCTAAGCCCTTCCTTTTTAGTTCAAGTGCAATTTCCCTCTTATCTTCCAATGCCTTTGAACGTTCTTCTTCACGACCTTCCTCACGACCTTTACTTACCTCGTAGTCCCTAACGTTCTTGTTATCCCACTTATACTTTAAACTTGCGTCGTACATGGTTTTCTCTTTTTTGGTTAAATTGGCGTATTTAGCCAAGTTAAATAATTGATCAAATTCTGGACCACTTAAATACGCTGGACATGTTTAAAATTCCCTCATTTTTTCCATATTCAATAGCAGTGATGAATTTATCCCCTTTAAATAGGTTATTTAACAGCCCAATCAAAACAGGCTTACTTTCCTCAGATGAAAATAACCTTTTGAATGCAAAATCTATAAACGGATCGATATAGGTTGTTTGCTTTGGCTTTAATTCGGTTTCCTTCTTTTGCTTAGTTTGATGAGCTGTCCTTGTTGTTGTTAGCATAATAAACTTTGATTTGATGTAAAATTACTGTGTAAGTAATTCCCAAACCAACTAACTTTCATTTCCGGAAATGGAGCGCCGCCAGCTCAATTAAGCAAAATTTAATATGGAAATCATTATCCAAAAAGACTGTTCTAGAACTTTATTTGGTTGGCTAAAATGCAAAATTGAATAGCATCCTAGAATAGTTTGCAAAAATACAGCCATTCTTCGATGATTCCGGGTATCTGGGCAATCTTGAGATTGGTTCGCAATGTTGCGATTGCTCAAAAGGACTGGTCAAAAACAAGTATCTTGATAGATTATAATGGTTCAGATACTTTATTTGTGGTTAAATTACGTATCTTAGATCATGCTCCATCGCCGCTCACCATCTGTAACGACAGGCCATCCTATCAAAAAAAGGCTTCTGGCAAGAAAACTGGCTAAGACAGAAACGTCGTCAACTGTTGAAAAAAAACCGACGCTTTATAGTCTATTCCATCCATCTATTTTTTTTCTTGTCATAATGGTTGTAGTCGTATTGGGCGGTCTGTTGTGTATTTTAAGGATTTTTTAAGAAATAAAGCTTACGCAGATAAGTCATCCCGCCGATTATTCAAGTCACTGTAAATATTTACAGAAATACAAGGTCAATAGACGAACTGAAATTCAACGGCTATAACTAAGATAAACATTTAAGGCCCTGCAAAGGGCCTTAAACGACTATAAAAAAGAAGTAAAATGTTTAAACAATTCAACAAAAAAAGGGCTGAAAGATTAAAACAGACTTATAATACAGCATTGAAATTTTCATAACGCACATTCGTACCATTTAATAACCTGGATTTTGCTTAATGTTATTGTTAATTTTTATATCATTAATTGGGATAGGATAAAGTTGCTGATAACCCTTGGTTCCCCATGTTCCTCCTTTACTAGCGGTTACACCGCCTGGAGCTCCCATTACAGTATTAACATTGACTGGATTCCGAGTATTCATGGCACGGTTAAGATCATACCATCGATGACCCCACTCTGTAAATAACTCCACCTGACGTTCATGTAAAACGGCAGCCAGCATTGATGCCCTATCCAGCGCTCCTGTATATTCTCCCACTCCAGACCGTAGCCTAACTGTATTTAAATCATCTTTTGCTGTGGGATCATTAAGTTCTGCCTTCGCTTCAGCCCTAATCAAATATTGTTCTGCCAAACGGAGTACCATGGTATATTCGCTAATTGCATTCCCAGACTGAACTTTATATTTCCATGGGTAATTATAGGTAATTCCCCCGGCGGTTATCGATCCTATCCAATTTGTTTTGCGCTTGTCATTAGCTTCAAAAGCGCTCATTAATTGCGGACTGATTGAGTTTCCCTGATAAGAACCATAATTATTTGGTGCTCCTAAAAGGATAAAATCATTTCCATCAAATGTGTTTTGATTTGATGGAAGGGGCGTAAAAAATTGCCAGATCGCTTCAGTACTGTTTTTAAGAAATACACTATTAGGACCACTCAGATTATCACATAATCTGTAGGTGCTGTTACCAATCACAGTACTTGCGGCTGCAATTGCGGCAGTATAACTAAGTGTATTGTTGTTAGCATAGTCTCCATGATAAAGGTAAGCTCTGGCCAATAGCGCAGCAGCAACTGCTTTGTTAGGTCGAACCCGTTCAGTTGTTGTATTTTTACTCGATGCATCTACATAGTTTGTACTTAACAGATTGCCAGCAGCAATTAAATCGTTAATAATTTGCTGTAAAACCTCAACTCTTGGCGTATTACTTAGTCTATTAGTCACTGAATAATCTGTTGTTAGTGCAACCGGAACATCGCCATATGTATTGGTGAGGTAAAAATGCCAAAATGCGCGAATAAAATAGGCCTCGCCGGTTAGCTGGTTTTTTACCTCCTTTGTAACTCCATCGTATTGCTGCAAAGCAATAAGAATCGCATTAGCCTGGTAAATGTATTTGTAAGCATTTTCCCATTGTCCAAAAACAACATTTGCAGATGCCGACATCGCATTCCTATATAAGGAAAGAGGAGGCGGGCCAACTTCGTTCGCATAGCTGGTCAACTCATCTGAGAGAATTCCATTTTGAATAGCAATAGTTGGCGATTCCCGATTGTTTGCTACCATCTGTGTGTAAATATTGGTCAGCGCGGCAGTTGCCGATGCATCATTTGTGAATACAGAGGACGTAACCAACTGGGAATTAGGCGTTGGAATTTCTACAAATTCTTTACACCCTAACAGACAACTTAACATACTTATTATAGCATAAGTGACGGTTGCTTTAAAAGCTTTATGGTTAGTTTTCATTTCTTTAGTATTATAAACAAAATTAGATTGAAGTATGGATGCGTAACACAATCGTTCTTAATGTTGGTAGTGTACTCGATCCAGTCTCCGGGTCGAGCCCAAAGTAGTTTGTAATGGTGAATAGATTTTGACCCTGTATAGCTAAGCGTGTGTTCTTTAAACGCATTGCGTCCTGCCATTTTTTTGGAAGTGTATACGACAGTGAAGCATTCTTGAAACGGATGAACGAAGCATCGCCATAAACTAAACTACTTCCATTAACACGGTAGCCTGGGTCGGCTTCGTTTTGGGTAGATAAGCGTCCGTATTCTGCAGTGCTTCCAGGACCGGTCCATGTATTGCCTGCCATCTTAACCGGCAAATTAAAATTAAATGAGCCAGCAGATTGTAAAACTAAATACTCTCCAAAATAATTTGGTTTGTACTGTTTAACAAATTGAAAAGAAAAATCAAGTTCGAAACCTTTGTAAATGAAATTGTTTGTGAGCATCCCAAAAAAATCTTGTGTAACAGGTTTTGGCATCAGAATCTGATCGGTAGGATAAACCGGGTTCTCCGTTATTTCACCAGTTATTGCTCTAAACTGATAAACACCACTTGAAGGATTTACTCCTGCATAATTCATTACCTGCGCAATGAATATGCTCTTCCCTTCAATATATTGTTGTGCATACGATGAGTTTTGGAGGTCTGGATACGAGATCAGCTTGTTTGCCTGCAAAGATAGATTGAAGGTTGTGTTCCACTTCAATTTCGTATTTCGAAGGTTTGTTGTATTTAATGAGAATTCGCCACCGGCATTTTGAAGTACTGCTGGCAAATTAGCCTGCACGGAGATAAAACCAGAAACATTGGAAAGCGGATATCCTACCAATTGGTTGGCACTACGATTTCGATAGTATCCGGCAGTCAGATTAATTCTGTCTTCCAAAAACCCTAGTTCTAAACCTCCTTCGAGCTTTCTGTTAACCTCCCAACCGTAAACACGATTAGGAATGCGGATTGGGAATAATCCTGTAAGGCCCTGATAAGTGGATGAGGTGCTTGAATAAGCACTTAGATATTGGTAAGGGGTAATCTGGTCATTTCCTGTAACCCCGTAACTGCCTCTCAGTTTACCAAAACTCAACCATGAAAGTGCATTGCCGACAAATTTTTCTTTGCTGAATACCCAGCCTATTCCCACAGATCCAAAATTTCCAAATTGTTTTCCGTCGCCAAAACGACTACTACCATCTCGTCTGGCAGTAAGGTTTACTAAATACTTATCCTCCCAAGTGTAGCCTAAGCGCGCATAGATAGCAGAATACCTATACAATATATCTTCGGCCCCGCCAAATTGAAAGTTAGAAGCATTAGAAGGGTTTTTCAGCAGTGCGTCGCTGGAATAACCTGACGAACGATAACCTGTGGTATAGGATAGCTGGTTTTGGAAGGTCGTGCCAACTAAGACATTCAAATCGCCCTTAACGATTTTTCTGTTGTAGTTAAATTGTGGCTCGATAATCCAGTTAGAAAATTCGGAATTCCCAAACTGGTTAGCACGAATTAGCGGGTTAGTATTGTTGGGTGGCGCTACTGCGGTAGAAGGGGTAATATTAGTTTGGTTTGCCGTTGCACGGTTATATCCTCCATTTACTTTAAAGGTAAATCTATCAAAAATGCGATAGTTTAGTGCTAATTTACTAATCAAGCCGTTGCTAATAGACTGTGCGGTCCGGAAGGTATAAGCAAGCGGATTGTTAAATGTAGCTGTTCCGCCTATAACCTGCCAATTTAATGAGCCATCAGCATTATAAAGTACGGGAGCATTTGGAGCGGTAGTTAAAGCAGCACTTGTCAAATCAGCTTGAGGTAACGTATTATTGTCTCGTGTATATCCACCAGATAAAGTTAATTGAAAGCGCTTGTCTGTTGAGGAGTGTGTTAAATTGAAATTCATAGATACTTTATTGTCTGCAAAGTCTCCGGGAAAAACTGCTATTTGACGATTGAAACCACTTCCAATAAAAAACTGGGTGTTTTCACTTCCGCCTGCCATAGAAACTTGCGCATCCGCGAAATTTCCTGTTCCTCCAAGTAGTGTGCGTTGCCAATCGGTATAGTGATTTTTATCCCAGGCTCCATTGAGATCGTAGGCTGTAGAAGGTATCGTCGTGATATCATCCAGCGCAAGAGCCTGCTGACGCATTTCTAAATACTGCTGTGTATTCATCAAATCCAAAAAGCGGGCAACTTTGGAAGAACCATAAGAAAAATCAGCATTCACTTCAGTGTTTCCAGGTCTGCCTCTTTTGGTCGTAATTAAAATTACACCATTAGCCCCTCGCGATCCATAAATGGCAGTGGCATCGGCATCCTTGAGTACTTCAATAGATTCAATATTGTTCGGGTTTAGTAAGTTGAATGGACTTAATCCTCCGGCAGATTGATTGCTAAACCCCGTACCCTGGCCTAAGGCGCCACTAAAGGCCCCTTGTCCGGGCGTTAAGGTGGTGCTTGAGTAAGGTACCCCGTCAACTATATATAACGGTTCGTTTCCGTTGGCAATACTATTTTGACCGCGTAACCGAACGAGAGAGTTGGCTCCGGAAATGCCGGATTGCGGTTGAATGTAAAGACCCGGAACCCGACCAATCAACGCCTGTATGGGGTCGCTAACAGGCTGTTGAGCGATTTCTTTTGCAGAAACAGAACTTACGGATCCAGTAGACAAGGCTTTTTTTTCCATATAATAGCCTTTGTTAATTGTGACTTCGCGCAATCTGGTAATGTTGATATAAAGCATTATTGTTGATGGGATATTCTGTGCTGTAAATTCCCTCGTTTTAAATCCTACGTGAGAAATCGTAATCACAGCTGTGGGATCAGGTAAAGTAAGAAGAAAAATTCCTTTGCTATCCGTTTGTACATTATTTTGAGTTCCCTTTTCTCTTACAAACACTTCAGGTAATGGATTTCCAAGAGAGTCAACTATGGTACCCCTAATTGTAATTTGTTTAAAAGCAATTTTAAATTTGTCATCATCAAAAAAGGCTGTGGAAACTTTTTCCTTTAAAACGATGGATTTATTCTCAATGGTAAAATCAAGTGGCTGACCCATAAAAATCTTGACCAGTACTTCACTTAATTCTTCATTTTTTACATTGATCGATACTCTTTTGGTATTTTTCAGATCACTGCCGGTAAAGAGAAAGTCGAAGCCTGTCTGGTTACTGATCTGGTTAAAAATATCTGTTAATGGCGCATTATTCTCCTTTAATGTGATTTTTTGACCAAGTGTGGTGGCACTGACATGCAGTATGATGGTGAATAGTAGTATCGTAGTGATCTTCATGACCAAAAGAATTTTACAGAGAACACGGCGTGTAACCCCATGCCCCTGATTATTGGGGTAAAAATTGTACATTTGTTTAAGTAGTTTTTAAGCACTTTGCCATTCATTTTCGAAGATGGTTGCGGCTGGTGCGGTTCAAGTTGATTTTATTAAAGATTTGGCTAAACTGCTTTCATCCCGGTCAGCGCCGGGATGCTTTTTCAGGTTTCCGGTAGGTCAAGGTCTAGTCCATATGGTAACCCTCCTCCCTTCTACTTTAAATTTAACTTTTTGTGATCGTTCTAAGATATTTAATACCTCTCTAATGCTCCGTTTGCGATTAACACGAGCATAAAAAACCTCATCTGTAAGCTTCCCTTCATAGTTCACTTCTATGTTATACCAGCGAGCCAGCTGCCGCATCACTACCTCAATCCGTTCTCCGTTGAAACGGAATAGGCCGTCTTTCCAGGCTGTTGCCTGTGAAACATTGGCAGTTTCAACAGTTAAATTACTTCCAGTAAAAATCGCCTGTTTACCAGGTGACAATATTTTCTCCTTGCCAGCTGCATTTATTTTAGCAAGTCCTTCAACCAAAGTTGTACGCGTATCATGCTCATCTGTATAGGCTGCAATATTAAATATGGTACCAATATCAGTAATCACTTGTCCTGATGTTTTAACTTGAAGTGGGGCCTCAGCATTGTGAACTACTTCAACATAAATTTCACCGCTGATTAATTCAACCTGTTCATGTCTGTTTTTAGAAAATCGTTGCGGATAACGTAAAGTAGTAGCAGCATTTAAGATTACTTTACTGCCATCAGACAAAGTAACAGTGTAAGGCCGCCCACCCCTTGGTATTTGAATGGTATCATACATTACTCCAGAGGGTTCGAAAAACTTATCATAAACGAGTTGTTCTCCATGTGATTTTGTGATATTCGTTTGAAATATTTTTCCGCTTTTGATGCTGTCCAATAAGATTGTTCTCCCCCCGCTTTTCAAAATCGCCATTTCGGTAAATGGTAAAATATCTTCTGTAATTATTTTATGCTTCTGGCGATTTAATGTATAAAAAACTCCAATTCCCAATAGGAACATAATAGCGGCAGCGCCGGCAAGTCTTGGCCATAATTTATAGGTCTTAACAGGTGGAAGAAAATTAACTTCATCAGCTTTAGTAATCCCCATATCCTTATTCATTGCCTCTAGGAGCTGAGTATCAAGTTTGCCTTCATTAATTAGTTTAATAAAAACCTCAAGCTCTTCGTCAGTAACAGTACGGTCGGTAAATCGCTTTACGAGCAGCTCTCTATATTGTTTGTCATCCATAATTATCCGCATCTAAGAAGAAGACGGTAAACCGACGAAGTAGGGTAGCAAAAAAGAAAAATATTTCTTAGGGGCTTAAAAGGGTTGCAAAGAAAACTACTAACGAGATTCCAAGCTCTTTGTTTACAGCAGTTTTCAAGATTTTTAGTGAAAAGACCATATGGTTCTTTACAGCATTTTTCGAAATTTTCAGTTGCTGAGCTACTTGTTCATAACTTAAACCTTCATCCCGGCATAAGCGGAAAACCTCTCTCGTACGGTCAGGCAATTTAGCGAGTTCACTTTGTAAAAATGCAGCATAATCCTTTTCTATTATATTGTCATCTGCCAATACTCGTCGGCTAACAAGATTTCTTACTACTTCACCCATTGCATTTTCATTTATGAGTGCCGCTTTTAAATTGTCAATTGTATGGTTACGAGCAGTAATTAATAAATAGCCCTTAAAAGATTTTACATGGCCTAATTTTTTTCTGGAGTTCCAGATTTTAATAAACACTTCCTGAGTTAAATCATCTGCCATTTCAGCTGAATGAACATATCGGTATACATAATTATATATGTTTTTCTGATATCTATCATAGAGCGTCGCAAATGAATTTTCATCTCCAGCAATTATTTTGAGTAGCAATTCACTATCAGAAAGTATATGGGATGATTCCATTTAGGCTAGTTGGGCGAACAAATTTAGTAAAATATTAGATTGAGGTAAAATAAATCTTCAGAGGGTGTGGCATAGAGTTGCCACTATATATCAGATAGTTGTCCCCATATCCTTATTCGTCACCTCCATGAACTGGGTATCAAGTTTGCCTTCATTAATTAGTTTAATAAAAACCTCAAGCTCTTCGTCAGTAAAAGTACGGTCAGTAAATCGCCTTACGAGTAGCTCTTTATATTTCTTGTCATCCATAATTATCCGTATCTAAGAAGAAGACGGTAAACCAACGAAGTAGGGTAGCAAAAAAGAAAAATAATTTTTAGGGCTTAACCTTTTATATACCGTAGGCACTGTAGTAGCGTTGGATTATTATAATGCCAATAGTTCCTTTACATTTATTCTCAGCGGCGCTGGCGTATTATTGATGTACGAACTATTTTGGACAAGGGATAACAGCTAATTAAATACTTCAAGATCAAGCACCATCTTAGGGACACAACTCAATCTAATGCTTGGATTTCCTCGATCGAAAGTTTAGTATATTTAACAATTCTCTCTAAAGGTTCTCCTTCAGCAAGCATTTCCTTTGCCATCTCTAAAGCTTTCCTGTGCACCCCCTCTTCACGGCCTTGCTCACGACCTTCTTCACGACCTTCCTCGCGACCTTTACTTACCTCGTAGTCCCTAACGTTCTTGTTGTCCCACTTATACTTTAAACTTGCGTCGTACATGGTTTTCTCTTTTTTGGTTAAATTGGCGTATTTAGCCAAGTTAAATAATTGATCAAATTCTGGACCACTTAAATACGCTGGACGTGCTTTAAACTCTGTTAAATGCTTTAAAGCATAACCACCTATCGATGTCTGTTTCCAGTTGCTCAGGCCCTTTAACAAAGTTAATCATCTCAATGAATATCAGACTTAATTTATCATAGATTATTTTACCCGTGTGGCTGTTGGCCAGACAGATGTTTTGAAGATATTCAGACTTTGAGCCTTCCGGTAGGTTAAAGTCTTCCAGGAAAGCTACCAGATGAACTTCGTTCAAATCATATGCCCAGTCTTTCCTACCTCCTTTTGGCGCCTGGTCATTAATGGCTTTTGAAGCATAAAACACGGCCCTTTCTTTGAAATTCTTTTGGTAACCACGCTGTATCTCTATGATGTAACAACTACCATCGGCATCTGTGCAGTATACATCAAATACAACCCCTCCATCCTCTGCAATCTCACCGTGATGCTCGTTTTTTCCATATTCAATAGCAGTAATGAATTTATCCCCTTTAAACAGGTTA
>Ga0247805_1000560_pt1 | contig 19027 bp, 21 predicted proteins | sample UWRJL044104R1_FD_180930 | JGI IMG/M metagenome (GOLD analysis project Ga0247805, IMG submission 180930) | Plant litter microbial communities from Arlington Agricultural Research Station in Wisconsin, United States - UWRJ-L044-104R-1 | ecosystem: Environmental > Terrestrial > Plant litter >... | reverse complement strand
CGATTTTGGGACTGTGGAATGCGGCAAGATCTATTATGTAAGAGGCGAGAAAGAAACCTACGAAACCAAAGAGCAGAAAGTCACGATCTCTAAAGAATCCGGGAAAACTGACCTTCCGATCCAACTCGAGAAAAAAGTGAAACCGGTAACTGTGGGCGACGATTTGGCCAAAGCCTTCGGGATTAAGATCATTTACTTTGACCTGGACAAATGGGACATCCGTCCTGATGCTGCGTTGGAATTGGAGAAAATCCTTGACGTAATGAAACAGTATCCGATGATGAAAATCGATGTGCGTTCGCATACCGATTCAAGACAAACCAAGAAATACAACCAGAAACTTTCCGATCGCAGGGCAGCTTCAACGATCGACTGGCTCGTGGCCAACGGTGTGGAAAAAGCAAGACTGACCGGGAAAGGTTACGGGGAAACCAAACTGGTAAACAAATGTGCCGATGGCGTAGATTGTACCGAAGAGGAACACCAAGCCAACAGACGCTCTGAGTTTATCATTACAGGTTTGTAAGAACAAACAATATTTTATGAAAAAGCATCCTTCGGGGTGCTTTTTTGTTTTGGTTACTTTCGGTTTGAGCAATTTAGTCCCGGATTAGAGCAAACTGCATCAGGGATGGAAGCGGCATCCTTTTATGGAGCAACGCGCAATAAAAGATAAAGCGGACAGCCCGGGCCGAAGGCGATGCCAAATAAAAAAGCCCTCCAACAAAAATTGGAAGGGCTATTTTAGCAGCCTTTTTTCGAGGCAGAAATATTGGTATGAATATCCGCTTTGCGTAGCAGTTGTTTCTTCAACCTGCGGATCGTGCTTTATTTTTACGCATTGAAGCTCTGTGTCATTTTTAATATTATAAAGATATGGTGTTTAACGATTTGCAACATTCTAACATTTGTATTTATGTTTACATCATTCCATAAAAAAACCACCCTGGGGTGGTTTGTCAAAAGAAAAGCAATTAAGATTATCTTTATTTTTTGATGAAGATATTGGTATAGTATTTTTTACCGTCGGCGTTTTCACGAATCGCGATGCCAAAGTGCGTGAAGTCGCCTTCGATATTTGCTTTATGGCCTGGGCTATTTAACCACGCATGAAGTGCAGAACTTGGTGTAACATAGTTGTAGGCTACGTTTTCATTTACTTTTACAGCACCTAAAGCCTGAATGATGTCTTGTGAACGCTGTTCGAACAAGTCGTGGTTTAAGGCATTTTTCCCGATCATATATTCATCGTGCTCTTCAGATTTTACAGAAATGTAGTTGATGGTTTCTAAAGGATTCAATCCAAGGCTTACCCTATGCTCGTTGATAAGGTCGGCCAATTGAAGTTCGCTGCTGCTGTACTCGTAAACTGCATTTAAGGCAGCTTCATTGGCAGCGTTAGGTGCTGCTGCTTCTGAAGAATCTGATGAACAGGAAACCATTGATAGGGCGAAAGCCAAGACCATTGCCACAGGCAAGATTGCGTTGCGTAGAGTTGTTTTCATAACTAGTAGGGATAAGTTTAAAGTAGATTGTGGGGCAAACTTCTTTAGTATTGTATAATAAGAACGTCGTTGTTTTTTGTTATACCAATATTACGGAATAAAAATAAATCATCGTTTAAATAACACATAAAATCGATGAAATACATAATTTAGTATTTATATAAAGTAATTTTCTTACAAATATAGTTTTATTAAAAGTTTTTAATAACCCATGTTTATTAGAAATTTCAATTAGGTAATTGGCTTATTGTAGTTTCACATTTGATAACTTAATGGGCCAAATAAAAAAACCACCCGAAGGTGGTTTTAGTGTCAAACAAACATTATAAATAAACTCCAATTTATTTCTTGATGAAGATGTTGGTATAATATTTCTTTCCGTCAGCATTTTCGCGGATAGAGATACCAAAGTGTGTGAAGTCGCCTTCAATATTGGCTTTGTGACCAGGACTTCTGAGCCATGCACTTAGTGCAGAGCTTGGGGCAACGTAATTATAAGCTACGTTTTCATTCACCTTTACGGCGCCAAGTACTTGAATGATATTTTGAGAGCGTTCCTGAAACAAGTCGTGGTTCAAGGCGTTCTTCTCGATCATGTATTCGTTGTGCTCTTGTGATTTGTAAGAAATGTGGTTGATGGTTTGTAAAGCATTGAGTCCGATGCTTACCCTGTATTCATTGATCAAATCGGCCAGTTCGAGTTCGCTGGCGCTATAGTCGTAATTCTGAACCAAAACTGCCGTAGGTTGGGCAGTTGATTCTTCTGACGAATCTGATGAACAGGAAACCATTGACAAGGCGAAAGCCAAAACCATTGCCACAGGCAAAATTGCATTGCGTAGAGTTGTTTTCATAACTAGTAGGGATAAGTTCAAAGTAGATTGTGGGGCAAACTTCTTTAATATTGTATAATAAGAACGTTGTTGTTTTTGTTGAGACAATGTTACGCTAAACATCGTTTAAAGTACAAATAAAATCGATGAAATACACAAATTAGTAATTTTATAATATAAATTTCTTACATATTATATGATTGAGCATAAAAAAACCGCTAAGCAGCGGTTGGAGATTATGATATGGTAACTGTCACGGTGCCATTCGGTCGATTTGCCAGGAATAATCTTTATTGATTTTATATCTGATGCGGTCGTGCAAGCGGTTCGGCCGGCCTTGCCAGAATTCTATTTCGACAGGTTTTACAGTATATCCGCCCCAGTATTCCGGACGCGGGATTTCTTTTCCTTTGTACGATTCTTCCAAGCTGTAGAGTTTTTCTTCCAAAACATCCCTAGACGCAATGACTTCACTTTGGTTGGAAACAATTGCGCCCAGCTTGCTTCCATTGGGACGCGATTCAAAATAACCGTCGGAAATGTTCTCAGGGGATTTTTCGGCTATGCCTTTGATGATAACCTGCCTTTCCATAGAATGCCAAAAAAATGACAAACAAAGGTGTGGATTTTCTGCGATCGCCCTACCCTTTTCCGAATGGTAATTGGTATAAAAAGTAAAACCTTCAAAGTTGAATTGTTTCAGTAACACAACGCGTGATTTCGGAAAACCGTCCAATCCAATAGTTGAAACAGTCATGGCATTGACTTCTTCCACACCCCCAAAATCTTCAACTTCGTGAAACCATTTTTTAAAAAGTGCCATCGGATCTTCCGGTATTTCGCTTTCGAGCAACTGGCTTTTTTCGTAGGATTTTCTGTAATTGCTTAAATCACTCATAGAATTGGTATTAAATTTCAAATGTTTTTCCATCATCTGCCAAAAGTACATTCGGGAAAATTGTCTCGGCTTCTTCTTTAAAAAGTGAGATATTTTCATAACGCGTAGAATAATGGCCAAGAATTAACTGTTTTACATTGGCCTTCAAGGCAATTGCTGCTGCTTCTTTAGCGGTAGAATGCATGGTCTTTCCTGCCAGTGCGGCTTCCGATTCTAAAAAAGTCGATTCGTGGTAAAGCACATCAACGTCGCTGATCAGATCAATAATTGCTTCATTGTAAACTGTATCTGAGCAAAAGGCATAACTTTTTGCCGGAATTGGTTCGAATGTTAATTTGTCATTTTTGATGAAAGTGCCATCATCCAGTGTAATGTCTTTGCCGTTTTTAATATTTTGAAAATAACAGGTTTGAATTTGATAATGCTTCATCGCCTCGGCATTCAGTTTTTTCTCACCTATTTTTTCCTGAAACAGATAACCATTGGTGTAAATTCGGTGCTTCAACGGAATTGTCTTTACAGTGACTTTGTCATCCTCAAAAACGATTTCACTTTCAGTTGATTCGAGTTCATGGAAATAAAGTCCATAACTGGTCCATGAATTGGAAAGCCGCAATTGAAGTGTGATCATCTCTTTGATGCCTTTCGGGCCATATATATGAAGGTCGTTTGTCCTGTTGAGCAGCATAAATGTCGACACGAGCCCGATTAGTCCATATACATGATCGCCGTGCAAATGCGATATAAAAATGTGGTTGATCTTAGAGAATTTGATCTTGTTCTTGCGCAATTGCACCTGCGTTGCTTCTCCACAATCGATCAGGAAGAGCCTGTTTTTAATTTCAAGAACCTGTGAAGTTGGGTTTGTGAACGTTCTTGGTGTAGCGGCATAACAGCCTAATATTGTGAGTTCCATGTGTCAGGTTTGGATCATGCATTTCAATTATCCATTAAATTAAAAACCAAGGTCGCGTTCTATTTCTTCCATTTCAATAATGTCGTGCGCTTCGAGTAAAGTGGGAACAACAATCAGCTTTTCGGGGACTGCATTAAAATCGATACCATTGGCAACCACAACAAATGATTTTTTTGCTTTCTTATGGGTTTTAGAAAGTGGCAGAAAACTTTTGATATCCTTATCGGAAATACTTTTGCAATGGCTTACATCCAAAATAATATTGTGCTTTTCAAAAGTCTTGTATTCATGGGTGACTTTCATCAAAAAAGCAACTACTTCGTCCTGAGTATTTTTGATAATAACGGAATGTCCTTTTTGTTCTACTTTCATAGCGTTGCAATGTTATAAGTTGGAATCTCTCAAAGTTACAAAGATTTTTGCAGTCACAAAGCGAAAAACGCGCGGATTACTTGATCTTCGAAGCTAGCAGATAAATGACAGCCATCCTGATCGCTACACCGTTTTCGACCTGGTTTAAAATAACCGATTGTTGTGAATCAGCTACATCAGAAGATATTTCAACGCCTCTATTTATCGGACCAGGATGCATAATTATAATTTCTTTGGTAAGTGAATCCAACAAGGCCTTATCTACGCCATACTGCTGCGCATATTCCCTTGTTGATGGAAAATAATTCACATCCATACGCTCATTTTGAACACGCAGCATATTCGCTACATCGCACCATTCCAATGCTTTGCGTAAACTGGGTTCAACGGTTACACCAAGCGATTCAATGTGTTTTGGAATTAAAGTTTTTGGTCCGCAAACCTTAACTTCTGCACCTTGGAGCTGCAATGCAAATATATTGGAAAGCGCGACACGCGAATGCAGAATGTCGCCTACAATCAAGACTTTCTTCCCTCCGACTTCTCCTAGCTTTTCACGGATTGTAAAGGAATCCAGTAAACCCTGCGTAGGATGTTCATGCGCGCCATCGCCTGCGTTGACAATGCTTGCCTTTACATTTTGTGACAGGAAATAGGCGGCTCCGGGATTTGAATGCCGCATCACGACCATATCAACCTTCATTGACAGAATATTGCTTACCGTATCAATCAAAGTTTCGCCTTTTTTAACCGACGATTGCGCTGCCGAAAAACTGATCACATCGGCAGACAAACGTTTTTGTGCGAGTTCAAATGACAACTTTGTCCGTGTGCTGTTTTCGAAAAAAATGTTTGCAATCGTAATATCGCGCAGTGACGGAACTTTTTTAATTGGGCGGTTGATGACTTCCTTAAAGTGGTCGGCGGTTTCAAAAATAAGGTCAATATCATTTTTGTTGATGTATTTGATTCCCAACAAATGATTTACGCTTAATTCTTTCATTGTACTAATTGGTTATTAAATAAACGCCGTCTTCCCCATCCTGAGTTGCCCAGCTCACAAGCACTTTTTCATTGTTGATTGCATCGACCTGCCTGCCGCGGTAATCGGGTTGGATTGGCAAATGGCGGCTAAATCTTCTGTCGATCAAAACCAAAAGCTCGATTTCTGATGGTCTTCCGAAAGATTGAATTGCCGTAAGCGCAGCGCGAATGCTTCGACCGGTGTATAGAACATCATCTATGAAAATGACCTTTTTATTTTCGGTCAGGAAATCGATCTGAGTCCTGTTTGCCTCGAGCGGCCTTTCCGTGCGCCTGAAATCGTCCCTGAAAAAAGTAATATCAAGATAACCAAGTTCGATATTTTTCACCTGATATTCTTTCTCGAGCAATTCCTTGATGCGCTCGGCTAAGAAAGTACCGCGCGGCTGAATGCCAATAAGAACCGTATTGGAAAAATCGAGGTGTTTTTCGATCAGTTGACAGGCCAAACGGTGCAGAATGATATTGACTTCTTTAGAAGTGAGCAATATTTTTTGACTCATGTGAAGTGTTGTGTTTGGGATGTAAAAGTAGCGAAAAATTGTTTTTTACGGGCTGCTTTCAGTATAAAATCTTTTAAATTTAATTAAAAAGATCTCTGATTTATGTTAATAATACTTAATTTAGTCGGCACAATCCAAATCGTATGTCGTTCCAAGCCTACATCAGAAATATTTTCTTGACAGACGATGATCCAGATGACTGCATGCTTTTTTTAGAAGCATTGCAAGAAATATTTTCTGGTGAAAAAGCCAACCTGACCATCACCAATGACGGCGTTGAACTGATGGAAGCACTGAAAGAAACCGTTCCTCCGGCACCCGAAGTCATTTTTCTCGATTTAAACATGCCCAGAAAAAATGGTTTTGAATGTATTGCAGAAATTCGCAACACGCCAAAATATAAAAATATACCAATCATTATATTTTCGACTTCTTCCAATGCTGATATTGTGGATAAAATGTATGCATACGGCGCGAATTACTACATCTGCAAGCCGCAATCTTATCCGCTTTTAAAAAAAACAATTGAATTTGTATTGTCGTTCGACCTCAGGAAACTAAGCCAGCAGCCGATGCGGGAAAAGTTTGTGATCAACATGGTTTAATAGATTATGGAAAGACTCAGCCAATTTCAGATTAAAGTTATTTTTATTTTTGCTTCGGTGATCCTGATATCGCTTTCCGTTTTTTCTTATTTGCGGATCAATAGTTTGCTCAAGTCTTCAGAACTGCTCAACCATACCAATATTGTGAAATTGGAATTGGAAAGTATTTTCTCAAGAATTAAAGACGCCGATTCTGAGCAAAGAGGTTATGTGCTAACGAAAGACCTTGCTTACATCAACCAGTTCAACAGTACGATACGCGAAATTAGGAAACGACAGCAACGACTGGAAATGCTTACATCTGACAATTATTCGCAGCAAAAAAACCTCGAAACTTTAAATACATTGATCGAAAAAAGGATTGTTCACATGAACGCCGTCCTGAAGGATGTGAAGGCCGACCAAACCCTAAAGATCAAAAAAGAAAGATGGCTCGCCGCGCGTTCCATTATGAACAGCCTCCGGAATCAAACCGACAAAATGGTCAATGAAGAGCAGTTCTTGATGAAGCTCCGCACGAAATCATTGGTTAAAGAAACCGCTTTGACACCGTTGTTTACGATTTCATTGATCATCGGGTCGATTTTAATATTGATTTTGTCGTATTATGGCATCAGCAAAGAACTTAAGGTTTCAAATATTCTTAAATCCGATCTTGAAGAAAAGAACGAAACATTGGCTTTAATGAACAAAGAGCTGGAATCGTTTACTTACATTTCGAGCCACGATTTGCAGGAACCGCTTCGCAAAATACAGACCTTCGTTACGCGAATCATCGATAGCGAATTTGAAAATCTGTCGCCCAATAGCAAAACATACCTTGTAAAAACCAATGAATCGGCAAACAGGATGCAGGCATTGATTCGTGACCTACTCGCCTATTCGCGCTTGAAAACAGAGATATTTCCGGTACAAATCACCAACCTGAAATTTATCGTAGAGGAAGTAAAAAGTACGCTTGAAGAAGAAATTCATGAGAAAAACGTACTGATTTCCGTCAGCGGCGAAAAAAATGTAAAAATTATTGTGTCACAATTCAGGCAATTGCTGACCAATCTGATTTCGAATTCGATCAAATTTGCTGATGCCAACCGCCAATTGCAGATTTCAATTGACAACAAACTTGTCAAAGGCAGTGAAGTCGGCGTCAAAAACTTTAACATCGACAGCAATTATTCTAAAATTACGGTTTCCGACAACGGCATCGGCTTTGATCCTGAATACAAAGACCGCATTTTTGAAGTCTTCCAACGATTGCACAGCGATTCCAATTACAAAGGCACCGGAATCGGGCTCGCCATCGTAAAAAAAATTGTCGAAAACCACGACGGATTTATTAGTGCTGATGGCAAAATTGGGCAAGGCGCGACATTCGTGATATATCTTCCGGTTTAGGGGCCAAATGCTGTAAGATATTTTCTAAATACTGTAAAGTAAGGTGTTTGGGTTTTCAGCAACTTTATGTTATTGAAAAATCCTGACAAACAAAACTCTAGAAATCATGAACAACAAGATCTTAAAACCATTATTGCTTTTATTCATTTTATTTACTGCAACCAGCTGTGAACTCGTAGAAGGCATTTTCAAAGCCGGAATGGGCGTTGGAATTTTTATCGTGATTGCAATCATTGCCGTAATTATTTTCATCATCAGCAAATTTACGGGAAACAAATAAAGTCAAAAATGAATTGGCTTAATTTGGAAAATCCTGTTTCTAAAAGAAACAGGATTTCTTATGAAATCAAGAATCAAATTTACCGGAATTTCGCTGACATGCGTGTGAAAAATACTATTTTTGGAACCTAACAATTTTTCAAATGGTTGCAATAAAAGTTTCTTCAAAATTTAAAAGTCACGCTACCCGGGCCATTTTATCAATCGTTTTATTTGTTGCTGTTTACTTGCTGCTGTTTGCCGTCGCTATTGGTGTTGGCTGTTTATGCGGTTATCTTGCTTTGCAGCTGATCATTTTGAAGTTTAGTTTCATTACTGCTGCGATTGGAATCGGATTGTTGGCTGTTGGTTTCTTCATATTGTATTTTATGATCAAATTCGTATTTACCAGAAACACTTCGAATTATTCGCATCTTACAGAAATTGATATAAAAGATGAACACGAATTGCATCAAATGATTCAGGAATTGGTAAATGAAGTAGGGACAAGATTTCCGAAAAGAATCTTTATTTCACCAGAAGTTAATGCTTCTGTTTTTTACGACTCTAACTTTTGGAGTATGTTTTTGCCAATCAGAAAAAACCTGCATATTGGGCTGGGATTAGTGAATACAATGACCGTAAGCGAACTTAAAGGAATCGTGGCGCATGAGTTTGGGCATTTTTCACAGAAATCGATGAAAGTAGGAAGTTTTGTTTACAATGTAAATAAAGTGATTCATAATATTTTATATGACAATGAAAGTTACAACGACGCGTTGAACAGCTGGGCAAAAAGTAGCAATTATTTTGTGATCGTGATCTGGATAGCGACCTATTTTAACCAGTTCGTCCAGTTCATATTGAAGTTGGTTTATAAAGTGGTCAATGTTAATTATCTCGGGCTGTCACGTGAAATGGAATTTCATGCAGATGCGATTGCCGCACATATTGTAGGATCGAAACCCATGATCACTTCGATGCTTAGGATCGACCTTTCTTCCAAGGCACATAATACTGTTATGAGTTACTATGATGAACACTTTGAACAGGCAATTGTAACCGAAAATATTTTTCCACAGCAATTATTTGCCTTGAATTTTATTGCTGAAACCAATAAAATTGCAATTCAAAATAATTTGCCCAACGTTACCGAAGAACATTCCGAACGATTTAACAAATCGAAGCTCGTAATCAAAAATCAATGGGATTCGCATCCGTCTATGAATGACCGCATCGCTGCATTTAAAAATCTGGACATTCCTCAAAAAAAGCCTGATTATCGCCCTGCAAACGTGCTATTCAAAAATATTGATGCAACGCAGCAAAAAATTTCACAGAAGATATTTGCCCTTGTTCCGTATACCGAAAAAACTACCACGAAGGATTTGAAGCCGTTTTCATCAGATTTGGAAGAAAAATATCTGAAAGCCAAATATCCCGATGTTTTTAATTCCTACTATGACAATTACAATGTAACGCCATTCGACCTGCAAGCGTCTCACAATTATCAGGTTTTACCCGAAGAAGTTTTATTTTCGGCAGAAATAACCGAATTGGTTTATGGTGTAAATTCCCAATTGAACGATTCGAATATTTTAAAATCTATCGCAGAAAACCCACATGATTTAAAGACTTTCGATTATGATGGCCAAAAATATAAAGTTTCTGAAGCTGCTTCAGTCGCAGATAAAATTATAGCTGAAACTAAAAAATATAAAGATGCATTGGCTCAGAATGATCTTGATATTTATCATAGCTTCTTAAAAAAATCCGAACAGAAAAATTTAGAAAATCAATATAAAACCTACTACGAAAATTATTTTACGGCCGATCAAATGTGGGAGAGTCAAATTGGCGCCTATTCTGATATGGTAAATCATTTCGCGTTTGCGTATCAAACCACGCCGTTTGATCAAATCAATACAAAAATGAAAACATTCTATTTTACTGAAAAAGGATTTAAAAACGCACTTGCAAACATGCTAAATGATCCATTTTTTGAAGATGCCATCACAGAAACAATAGAAAAAGACTGCCTTCATTACCTCAATAATGATTTTCTCTATTTTTCAAATAACGTTTACATCGACACAGAAATCAATAGTAAAAACAGTGCTGTCGAACATTATTATTATCTGCTGCAGCACAATTATTTTTTAAAGAAAAAACAGCTTTTGGAATTTAAGGCAGCGTTGTTTAATTAACGGATAATGAAAAAAAGGATAGTGATCAAAAAATCACTATCCTTTTTTTTATGTTCCTATAAACGTTCGCTGAGCAATTATCAATTGTCAATTATACATTTTCTTCCTGAGTTCCTGAACTTTTTCATCGTCTAGGTAATCATCAAAAGTCATATAGCGGTCAATTGCTCCGTTTGGTGTCAATTCAACCACTCGCGTACCCACGGTTTGTGCAAATTCGTGGTCATGCGTGGTGAAAATGATTGAGCCTTTAAAATTTTTAAGTGAATTATTGAATGCGGTAATAGACTCAAGGTCAAGATGATTTGTTGGTTCATCGAGCATCAAAATATTGGCTCTTTCCATCATCATGCGCGAAAGCATGCAACGCACTTTTTCACCTCCAGATAATACGCGGCTGGTTTTCAAGGCTTCTTCTCCTGCGAAAATCATTTTTCCTAAAAAGCCGCGAATGTATACTTCATCGCGCTCTTCTTCAGTCTTTGCCCATTGGCGCAACCAATCAACTAGCGTTAAATCATTTTCAAAAAACGAATGGTTGTCCACCGGCAAATAAGCCTGGTTTGTTGTAATTCCCCAGTCGAAAGTGCCGCTGTCGGCTTTTTGGTTTCCGTTCAAGATTTCATAAAATGCGGTTGTAGCGCGGGAATCTTTCGAAAATAAAACAATTTTGTCACCTTTCGCCATATTTAAATCGACGCCTGAAAACAAGGTTTCCCCGTCAATTGATGCGCTTAAATTCTGCACGTTCAATATCTGGTCGCCAGCTTCGCGCTCCTGGTCAAAAATAATTGCAGGATAGCGTCGGCTTGAAGGCTTGATCTCGGAAATATTTAATTTGCTGATCATCTTTTTTCGGGAAGTAGCCTGCTTCGATTTGGCTACGTTCGCGCTAAAACGGCGAATGAATTCTTCCAATTCCTGTTTCTTTTCCTCAGCCTTTTTATTCTGCTGTGCCCGTTGTTTAGCGGCGAGTTGGCTCGATTCGTACCAAAACGTATAATTTCCAGAATAATGGTTGATCTTACTAAAATCAATATCTGAAATGTGTGTACAAACAGCATCCAGAAAGTGACGGTCGTGAGACACGACAATTACAGTGTTCTCATAATTCGCCAGGAAATTTTCAAGCCAAGCAATCGTTTCGAAATCCAGGTCATTTGTTGGCTCATCCATAATCAGGACGTCTGGATTTCCGAAAAGCGCTTGTGCCAGTAAGACACGAACTTTCAACTTCCCGTCAAGGTCGCCCATTAAAGAATAATGAAACTCCTCTCCGATCCCCAAATTTGAAAGCATTGCAGCCGCGTCCGAATCGGCATTCCAGCCGTTCATTTCTTCAAACTGCACCTGCAACTCTCCGATTCGGTCGGCATTTTTATCGTTGTAATCCAGGTACAATTCGTCCATTTCTTTCTTAACGGCAAACAGGACTTTGTTTCCCATCATCACAGTTTCTAAAACCGTATGGTCATCAAACATGTTGTGATTCTGGTTTAAAACCGACATTCTTTTTCCAGGTTCCAAATGCACGTGTCCCGAAGTCGGATCCATGTCGCCCGAAAGAATTTTAAGGAATGTAGATTTTCCGGCACCATTGGCGCCGATGACTCCGTATATGTTTCCGTGGACAAAAGTCGTGTTCACTTCATCGAACAAAATCCTTTTTCCAAACTGTACGGATAAATTATTTACTGAAAGCATTGCTGTAGATTTATTTTCGGGCAAAAGTAAGGAATAAATGGCAATTTTTGAATACTTCTAAAAAAACGAAAATAATATCATTTTGATTCCAGCGCTATATAGAATACGTTTAAATATAACCGCTTTTATTACTTTTAACGATGCATTAACAGCAACCTTAATCGTTTGCGGATATATTTGTGTCCTTATAACCCGCTATAAATGAATATTAAAAAGGAAACTGTCTTTTTATTCTTTGCTTCTTCCCTGATCGTACTGCTTAGTTCCTGCAATAAAGGCTTTAAAAGTGATAATTACACTGCTTATTTTGGCGGTGAAGTTATCAACCCAACCAGTCCATATGTCTTGTTTTCTAACAATTTAGGCGTGATTGATAGTGTGAAATTGGATAGCAACAACCGTTTTTTTATCAAGTTCGATTCACTCGCTCCGGGCATGTATTCCTTTAAAAATGAACCTGAATACCAATATGTTTATTTCGATAAGAATGACAGCATTATGGTACACATCAATGCAAAAGACTTTGACAATTCGCTGGTTTTCTGCGGACGCGGCGACCAAAAAAACAATTTTCTGATGGAATTGTACTTAAAAAACGAACAAGACCGCGGAAAGATCTTCGATATTTTTGATTTTGATCCGCAGCGATTTTTAGCAAATATCGATTCTTCATATCAATCACGAGAAAAATTCTACAATACTGAAAAAGAAGAAATCAAATGGGATGACAGTTTTGATGTATATGCTAAGGCTGCACTTGATTTTCCGCATTATTCTAAAAAAGAAATATACCCTCAGGTTCATAAAATCCGCACCGGTAATGATGTGAATGAAACGCTGCCTGCAAATTATTACGAATTCCGAAAAAAAATAGATTATAATGACAGCAAACTTGTGAACTATTCTCCATTTGTGAATTACCTGACACACATGCTGAACAATATGGCGGCAATCAATTACCACAACCATTTTACTGAAGTCGATTTGGCTTTAAAGACCAATATCAATAAGCTCAACATCGCCGATACGCTTATTAAAAATGAAACTGTTCGTAATACGATACTGAACAACATCGCATTCACCTATCTGCTTGAAGACCAGAACATGGTCAACAACCAGAAATTCCTTGAAACCTACCATAAATATTCGACCGATAAAAGCAGGAAAAACGAAATCTTAAAAATCGGAAACGCCATACAGCTCCTGAACGTTGGTAAGAAACTACCCGAAGTAGCGTTTGTAAACAGCAGCAATCAGATTGTAAAATCAGACGATTTTATCAAAAAGAAAACCGTGCTTTTTTTCTGGACAGAAAACCTGGGATCCCATTTTCTGGCCGCCAATAAAAAAGTACTTGCACTAAAGAAAAAATATCCCGACTACCAGTTCATTGCCATCAACCTCGACAACGACCAGGCCGAATGGAACAACCTGCTTTCTAAATACAATTTTGACGAGATCTTGCAACTTCGTGCCGCAGATTTTCAGGACCTAAAAGCCAATTGGGCTATCACAAAAGTACACCGCACCATTGTCGTTAACGCAGACGGCACGATCAAAAATGCCTTCACAAATTTATTCGATCTTAATTTCGAGGACAACTTAAAGTAGTTTTTATCGGTATTTTTGTAAGTTTGCCGAAAAGAGCAATGCCAAAAGTACTATGCACCAACTGCGAAGCCGAAAACGAAAGCACTTCAAAATATTGTCATGTTTGTGGCTATAGGCTGCCCGAATCAGCACCAGCTATTTCAGAAATTCATACGGTTGCCAAACCAAATAAAATAAAACATCCCCAACACAATGCATCGCAATGGAAAATCATATTTGGCTCAGTCATTGGTTGTGTGATTGGGTTTGGCATATTTTTAGGAATTCAGCATTTTATTTCTACAAATCCAACAGTAATTGATAGAGAAATGTTGGCGACCGCCACCGAAATCAACAAAAATGCCCCAATTGTCGTTGACAATGACACACGCCTGGACAATTGCGTTGCGCTGCCCGGAAAAATATTTCAATATAATTATACACTGATCAACACCGAAAAATCTGCGGTTAACGTTGAAGAGTTCAGACAGTATCTTAGCGACCGTCTGATCAATTTCGTAAAAACCTCGCCCCAAATGAAATTTGCGCGCGATCGTGATGTAAGCGTCAATTACAACTACAGCGATAAAAATGGCGAATTTATTTTAGCGATAAAAATCACGCCCCAAGATTATAAAGAATAAAAAAAGCTTCCGGATTGGAAGCTTTTTTTTAGAATAAAATATCATCAACTATTTATTTCCCTTCTCGTAATCCGCTAAAAACTGCGCCAATCCCAAATCAGTTAAAGGATGTTTCAACAATCCTAAAATCGCTGACAACGGTCCGGTCATTACATCCGCGCCGATTTTTGCACAATTTACGATGTGCATCGTATGGCGCACAGAAGCCGCTAAAATCTCCGTTTCGTAACCGTAATTGTCGTAAATCAAACGAATTTCCTCAATAAGGTTTAATCCGTCAGTTGAAATATCATCCAGTCTTCCAATGAACGGCGAGCAATACGCAGCTCCAGCTTTCGCACACAACAACGCTTGTCCGGGTGAAAATACCAAAGTCATGTTCACGCGGATTCCCTTATCAGAAAAATACTTACAGGCACGGATTCCGTCTCTGGTTGTTGGCAATTTCACCACGATTTGCTCGTGCAATTCCGCCAATTCTTCTCCTTCTTTAACCATTGCGTCATATTCAGTCGCAATGACTTCGGCGCTCACATCTCCGGTTACGACATTGCAAATGTCAACATAATGTTTCAGGATGTTATTTCTTCCGGTAATGCCTTCTTTCGCCATTAATGACGGATTTGTAGTAACGCCATCCAGAACGCCAAGTTCCTGCGCTTCCTTAATATCTTTCAGATTGGCTGTGTCAATAAAAAATTTCATATATGTGTGTAATTAAATTGTGTTTTGTTTTTTTTTGGCGTGCCCCTGCGGGTCAGGCTTTCCGCTACAATCTTTTTTGCCTCATGCCATTTCTAAAAAAAGAAAATTTTATATTGGCAAAAAAGGATTTCCGCTGCAATCCTTCACGCGAACCGACGCAAAATTACAACATTCTGCCGATTTAAAACCTTCAACTTCCGCCTTTTGGCAGTGCTTTTAACTTTTGCTTTATTCAGATTACAACTTGTAATGGTTCATCAGCATTTTCTCATACCGCTTATCCGGCAAGATGCGTTTCAGCACAATAGAAAATTTCGATAAAAATGGACCCACTTTATAATGAACATTCGGTTTTTGCGTATTGATGATTTTGTAAATCGCTTCAGCCATTTCTTCAGGGTCGTGCCCGCCGCTGACCTGTTCGTTTATTAATTGGACTGTTTTCGCATAAATGCTTTTGTAAGCAGAATTTTCGAGCACCGGCGCATGATAACGATGGTCTGCAATATTTGTTGCGAATTCTCCCGGAGCCACATTAGTGACTTCAATTCCGAAAGGCTTTACTTCCATTCGGATCGCTTCAGTCAGGATTTCGAGCGCGCCTTTTGCCGCCGAATAAATCCCGCGATACGGCAATCCCATATAACCAGCAATGGATGTAATATTGATAATGAGTCCCGATTTTTGCGCGCGCATTTGCGGCAAAACGGCTTTCATCACTTCAATCGGGCCGAATAAATTGGTTTCAAAATTGTTGCGGATTTCTTCAGTTGGAATTTCTTCTACCGGGCCAATGATCCCGACGCCTGCATTGTTGATCACAACATCAATTCGTCCGGAAACCGATATGACTTTTGCTACCGCAGTCCGGATGCTTTCCAAATTTCTAACGTCGAGCGCGATTAAAGGAAATACCGAATTCGTGATTTTTTGCGGATTGCGGCTGGTGCCGTAAACGACAAAACCTTTATGGTGCAGGTATTCGCCTATCGATTTTCCGATTCCGGAAGAGCCGCCGGTGATTAAAACTACTTTATCCATTTATAGTATTGAGATGTAATATTTGAGAATTGAGATTTTCGAATGTAAAGATAAGTGATTTTTAATTTGTTTTGAAAATGACTCTTCCGGCCTAGCCTCGATTACTTCACCGACTTTTATTTTAATTGGAGTTCAGTGAATGCTTTGCATTTGCAGCCGATATCCTTTTTCGGTGAGGAACGAGCTAAAAAAGATAAAGGCGGAAGCGGGACGAAACATCAATTGAAAACAAATTACCTGTGCTCCTAAAACAAAAAAATCCTCCAAAAGGAAGATTTTTCTGTTAATTTTAAAAAAGGCAAGCGACCTACATCGCACCGCTACGACCATATACCTTTGCTATGTTCCCATCCTGGAGGAGTCTACGGGAGCTGGTCGTGTAGGACTTGCCGTTGCAAATATACAATCTTTTTGTATTTTCGCAAGAGCAAAACGGGATATTCGTTGGCTCAAACCCTTAAACGGAACAAAAAAATACGCATGAAAAAACATAAACTATTATCAGTCATTCTATTAGGTGCATCAATTTTTAGCTGCGACCACAATAAAAAAAATGAAGAAAGTTATTTTAGCTTTGATGAGGCGAAGATCAAAGCGCAATATGAGCCATCGGAGACTGTAAATGTGAACATTTTAAATGCTCAGAATAAAAAAATTGACAGCATTGTTTATTATGTAAACGATAAGAATATTGCTTCTAAAAAAGGTGCAGAAGGGGTTTCTTTTGACCTGAAAGGCAAAAAACTGGGTTATCAGAACCTGAAGGCTTTGGTTTATTTCGATGGTGATACGGCCGGAGAAGAAGTTAACGGCCGCATAGAAGTGATCTCAGATGTCCAGCCGAAATTGCTGAGCTATATCATTGTAAACACTTATCCGCACGATACCAAATCATTTACTGAAGGCCTAGAGTTTTTTCGAGACACCCTGATAGAAAGTACCGGTCAAAAAGGGGCTTCATACTTTAGGAAGATCAATTACAAAACGGGTTATGTGTTTAAGCAAATCAATATGGAACCGCAATATTTTGGCGAAGGAATTACGGTGATTGGCGGTAAGATTTTCCAGTTGACATGGCAGGATAATACCGGTTTCGTGTATAATGCAAACAGTTTGAAACTCGAGAAAACTTTCCAATTTGACAAGAAAATTGAAGGCTGGGGAATGACAAATGACGGCAAGATGATTTATGAATCAGATGGCACGGAGAAAATCTGGATGATGGATCCGGCAACGCAGAAAATTGATGATTACATTAACGTTTATTCCGGCAGCAGCAAGATCAAAGCGATCAATGAGCTCGAATGGATCAACGGCAAAATTTACGGAAATATTTGGCAAAAAGACGCCATCGCAGTAATCAATCCTGTTACTGGCGCGGTTGAAGGCGTTTTAAACTTAGCAGATCTCAGAAAACAGATCATGGCTCCGGACGCTGAAGTATTGAACGGAATCGCTTACAACCCAAAAACCAGAACCATTTTCGTTACCGGAAAATATTGGGACAAAATGTTTGAAATTAAAGTGGCGGAATAAATCCATTCCAGATTATTTTAAAAGCCGGATGATTTGCCCGGCTTTTTTATTGGATCGTGTTTGCAAAACGTTAAATGCGTTGAATTTCAGCCTTATATTTCCGACCTTACTTTTCAATTGAAAATGAAAAAGTTATGAAAATGTATTTGATTTTATTTTTAACGACAGGTTTATGGGGTTGCTCTGACGATGATAAAAGTTCTGACGCGCCTGTAAAACTCGAGGCACAAACTTTAAAAAACGTTTCTTACGGAGCAGATTCCGAGCAAAAAATCGATATTTACCTGCCCGAGCGCATAAATAACAATTCAACTAAAGTACTGTTTCTTGTTCACGGCGGCGGCTGGAGCAGCGGCACTAAGGAAGACATGACTGCTTCCGTGACAATTGCAAAACAATTATTTCCTGATCATGCCTTTGTAAATATCGGATATCGATTGGCTACGACCGCAAGCCCGGCTTACCCGAAACAAATTGACGATATAAAATCTGTAATTTCTTTTATTGAAAAATCAGGCTATTCCCTTTCACAGAATTACGCATTTCTAGGCGTAAGTGCCGGCGCACATTTGTCTATGCTGTATGCTTATGGATTTGATCCAGATCACCATGTAAAAGCAGTTTGTAGTATTGTTGGACCGACTGATTTTAACGATCCGGCGTACGCCGAAAGTCCGATTGCTGCGGCATTAGTTCCGTATCTGACTTCAGACATTACCCCAGATTTTCTCGCTGAAGTTAGCCCGATTTCACATGTAAGCGCGACAGTTGCGCCTACAATCCAGTTCATGGGAAATGACGATCCACTGATTCCGGCTTCACAAGGACCAAGGCTGAAAATGAAACTTGACAGTTTTGACGTGTCAAACGAACTCCATATTTACAATGCCGGCCATGGTGATTTTAGTTTGGTTGATACGCAAGACATTTATGCTAAACTTGGCGTTTTCTTTTCAGCACATTTCTAAAACAAAAATCCCGAACTGCATCGGGATTTTTTTATCTTCTTTTCTTTGTCGCCGCGGGTTTTGATGCCGGTGTTGGCGTAGCAGCTAATTTTACAGGATCGAATTTATTATCTGCAGCATTATAAGCCAGCTTGTTTTCCTGTGTTTTGTTTTTCAGGATGATGTCGCCTTCCGGAGAAAGTGTCAAGGCAAATCCTTCATTGCGCATTTTTTCGCTCGTTTGTGACGCATTTTTGCCTTTATCGAGCCAAAGTATCTCTGTGATTTTTGTAGAAACTTGGGTATTCGAATGCAATTGCGTTT
>Ga0247805_1000559_pt1 | contig 19028 bp, 14 predicted proteins | sample UWRJL044104R1_FD_180930 | JGI IMG/M metagenome (GOLD analysis project Ga0247805, IMG submission 180930) | Plant litter microbial communities from Arlington Agricultural Research Station in Wisconsin, United States - UWRJ-L044-104R-1 | ecosystem: Environmental > Terrestrial > Plant litter >... | reverse complement strand
AACTGGTTACAATTGGCTTATCTGGATTTATCCCATCAAAATCCCTTCGTGTTTTTATTCGAATACCAGCTCCTTTTATTTCAGCATTTCCATCCGGATCCCAAAAACTATTACTTTCATATTCAAAAGCCGTACTTCCGCCTGAAGGATAGGTAATTTTAGACAGCACACCTACTTTTAGCGTTTCTTCATTCACTATCCTGTTACCAGTTCCTAGATTATAATACTCTGCTGTATAATTTGGTATTTCATATGGCCTATAAATACCTCCAAAGCCACCTATAGTAGGGTAAACGTAAAGGCGGGTTCCATCTCCAGCTTCTGAATAGTAATTACCCCAGGCATCGCTTCTGGCGTCATCCAATGCTGGCAATGATGTTGTTGGAAAAATCGGTTTAAGATCACAGCCATAATACTCAAATTGGTATATATCAGAAGAGCAGCCACCACTGGTCTCCGTTATGGATTTAAGGAACAATGCCTCCTTATTTATAAATCCAGCAGTATTCAGCGTAATTTTATGATTATTTACAGTAGTTTCATTGATATTGAAACCATAGATAAAATCTTCCTCGGGATGCCTTATGATTTGAATTGACTGTCCAAATGTTGTAGAAATTGAAGTGGTTAATTTTCTATAGTTTGTATTCATTGGGCCAGCTTCCCTGTACGTGAATTCTATACCCTGATAGTCATTACCAGGACTGGTAATCTTATCCAAATACCAGGTGTTGATATACGTTAATGGCGTCTTGTAATATTCATACTCACGATTAAAAAGAGAATTAGGAATGTTTGGATAAAGAATATGTTTTGTTAATTTCGAGGTACTTGTAAAGGTATATTTAGTACCAGCAGAATTTGTTATGATAAAACGCGGATCAGGTGTATCCGTATTTATAAATTCTATTTTAATGTCCTGTTCTGGAATGACCCTAAATTTATTCGTATTGTCAAGTATTAATTTACATTTTAAGCCGGGGGCATTTACGACAAACCAATCTGGCTCTGAATCATTTGTGTATCCAAATGTATTGTGTATCGCCGCATAATTAGCTGCCTCATCAGTACAAGTATCGTCGTTATTATCATCTGAGATCGTGAAATTTAAAGGTTTTGTGTAGTTTGTCTGAAACATCCAACCCGATCTGTTATCACCTCCACCAGGAGCTTTCTCATCTGGTAATCCTTTCAATATACGCTCTATAGACCCTTCACCATCCAGGCTCCATCCCCTTGCGATATTGCCGTTATTACCCGTAACTTTTAAGGACTGAGCTTCGTATTTCAACACAACTTTATCACTTATTTCATTTATTTTCAAATCGATAAGTGGAATACGAATGGTTGCTACCCCTCTAAAGTTATCAACACCGGTTTCACTTTGACCTTTAGATGTTAAAGCTGTTAGCATAATAAATACAGTACTAACAACAAAAAACACAATTAGCGAGCTAACTGTCAGAAGAATACTTTTTAAAAGATTTTTTTCCATTTCCGTTTACTTTTTCTGGTATTACCAATTTGCCAATACGTTTACGAATTGACATCCAATAATAAAAAAGAGAAGGGCAGCCAGCGTGCCCTTCTCTTTTTTATTGAAAATATTTTAGAAGTATCCAAAAAGTGATAAAAAGCTCAAAAAAACAGCCTAATTTCTATAGAAATGTGCTTTTCAATTTAAATTGGTTAGTAGAAATTAGTCATCATCAAAAAACACCGGGGCAAGAAATCGACATGCAGGTGCCTAAATCTCCAAAATTCAATTTAATTCTTTCTTGATTTTAATTCTTGGATGTCTATAGCCTGTTGTGTGAGCTTCTGATCCTGATCAGCAAATCTTCGGTTGTATGATTCAATTGTTTTATTCTGCTCAATCAAATGCAGCGTCAACTCCTCAATCTTTTTCAGCAATTTCTCGTTCATCTCTCCTAAATCAATGCCTTCTGATTTCACTTCCGCAGCAGAAGGAATTCCAGGGAGATGTTTGTTTTTCTTCACGAAAGATTCGATCTCATTTAGCTTAGGCAGTTCATAGTCCTCATCAAACACATAATCAGCCCAGGAACTTTGAAGCTGAACTTTTATAGATTCAGCAATCATATTACCCGCTACAGCAAGTTTATACCCTTTTGGATCAGCAGTTCCAATCCCGACATTACCTAACAAATAGGAATTACCTTCATTGGTTACCGTTCCCTTGAATCGATTTTTATAAACCAGATTATGCACATGTGTTCCCTGCATAGGTTCATCTGCAGTTGTCCAACCTTGAAACCAGCTAACAGCTTCATTCATTCCCTGTGCAAAAGCTGTCACTTTAAATCTTTGGTAATACTCTTTGTGATTAATATAAACATTGACAAGACCATTATTATTTGTTAAAGAGATTTCTGGAGTATGGCCTCCAGCTGAAGAAATGGAAGGAGCAAAAAAATGTCCATCAAAAATATACCAAACTAAATTCAGGGAAATTGTTTCACTAGATCCATAATTATATCCTTCAATATGAAGCGTTATCATTTGGGATAAATTCACAAAAGGAAGGTTTGTTTTAATGTTTATACCGTAAGTGGGTGTTCCGTTAAAGTTATAATTCAAAACATCATATGATTGCCCATAAGAAAAAATGGAAATCAGAGTGAATATTATTAAGATCGTTAATTTCTTCATGTTATTTTATTGGATTTTTAATGTGTTAATTAATCATCCAATAATAAAAAACAAAAGGGCAGCCAGTGTGCCCTTCTAATTATTCTAAAAATTATTTTACACGTAGCTAAAAAGCCTAAAAACATTGCTTTAAGAACTACCAATAGCGATTCTGATCAAAAACAATGCCTAACTCAGGCAGTCAATAAAAAAACACCGGGGCAAAAAATTGACATACCCCATTCGAAAAATCTTGATTTACTGCGCCAACTTTAGTGATTTCAATATCCTTCTCAATTGTTCCTTAATCTCCAGATTCTCTGCTTTTAATCGCTGGATTTCTTTATCCTTTTCAACTAAGTGCAATACCAGCTCCTCTTGCTGCTTCACGAGATTTTTACTGATTCGTCCCAAATCTATTCCTTCACGCTCAGCTTCTGTTGCAGTAGGCATCTCTGGAAGATGTTTGTACGTGTTAATGAATCTCTCAAGATCTGACAAGGACATTTTCTTGTATTCATCTGAGAACACATAATCGGGCCAATTGGCTGTTTCTACTTTTATTTCTTTAGCGCGGATTTTACCATTTACCGAGAGCTTTTCAGTGGGTGTTACGGTTCCTATTCCTATATTTCCATCTGATAGGATTATAAACCTCGTATCACCTCCAATATATGCTTTTAAATAATCGTCTCCCCCCTCGATAATGGTTGCGGAACTGGCTCCTTGAAATGCAAGGGCGGGATAATTATTGTTCTTTTTTAAAGTTAATGTATTCAGCTGCCCACTAATTATAGCCGAACCATTCACATCTAATTTGGCTCCAGGCGAAAATGTACCTATTCCTAAATTCCCATCATTACTAATGCTTAAAAGAGGCATATTTGGATTGTCTGTCCAATTATAAATATGAAATCCATTCTCTGTCACCATATTTGCACCTGAGCTCAAAGCGAACTTCTTACCTGTGCCATTATTTATAAATAATTTTGTTGTATTGGCATTTACGTAAAGACCACCAATCTGTAATGAATTTGTCGTCGTGTTTCCTCTATCAGTTACAGTTTGAAGCGTTTCCTGTTGTGCCAGAACCATCTGTGATGTCATACAGAACAGGCTGGCAATAATTAACTTTTTCATTTTTCTAAATCTTTTAGTCTACCTTCCATTTCCCTAATAAGGTTCCGCTGCTCCTCAAGCTCTTGTTGAAGTTTTTCATCGTTATGCGTTTTCTGTATCAAATAAAGCGTCAATTCTTCAATTTTTTTCAACAGCTTTGCATTCATTTCTCCCAAATTAATTCCATTCTCTTTCACGTCTTTAGCAGAAGGAATCCCTGATAAATGACCTTTTTCCTTAATATGCTTTTCAGTTTCAGCTAAAGAAGGAAGCGAATAGTCTTTAGCAAATACATAATCCGGCCAATTGGCTGTTTCTACTTTAATTTCTTTAGCACGGATATTTCCGTTAACAGCGAGTTTTACATTAGGTGTTACGGTTCCAATTCCTATATTCCCACTGTCAGAATTAATGTAAAATGCCGCTCCCATCCAACTGAAGTTTGATTTAGACCATCCTCCAATTGCAAAGTCTCGTCCTTGGTAAGTCAACGCTAAAATATCAGGTGTTTGATTCCATGCTCCTGTTGTGGAAAGACCTCTACCAAGATATCCCAAATAAGCATTTCCCTCAGAAAGGGTAATCAAATTAGTTTGCGAAAATGAGGCTTTGGATAGGAGTACGAATGCCACTAAAAAACAAAATTTCTTCATATTATTTAAGATTATTTCTCCTTATTATTTCTTCCAGGCTAGTTACTTTCTTATTCTGCTCTATTACATGCAAAGTCAGTTCTTCAATCTTCTGCAACAATTTTGCATTCATCTCTCCCAAATCAATTCCATTGGCTTCCGCTTCTCTTGCAGAAGGAATTCCGGGCAAATGACCTTTTTCTTTGATATGCTTTTCTATATCATTTAATGAAGGAAGTTCGTATTCTTTAACAAATACATAATCAGGCCAGGCACCTTTAAGCTTAACTTTTATTGATTCAGCAATCATGTTTCCTGCGACAGCCAATTTGTAGCCTTTTGGATCTGAAGTCCCTATTCCAATATTTCCATCTTCAGTAGTGATGAAATAAGGTTTTGTTTCAAATGAAGATGTGATATCGGTTGCAGTTGGAGCTGTATTTTGCGTTGTAATTGTGATGTACTGTGGTGTCAGGCTGAAGCCGAATGAGAGAGCGCTTACCGCGAAGGAGGTATACTGTAATGGATCAGGAACCAGATAAAAATCCGTATTTGTTCCATTTTGATATGCTTTCAAAGATATATATCCCGAAATCGAAGTTCCTTGACTAACCTCCTTTACACTAAGGCCTTCTCTATTTGCGATATAAAATGTAGTTTCTCCGTTTGAGTTTGAATACCAACCTTTACCGTAAATTTTAACTATTAATTTCTGCGAATTTGCAGTTGAACTACTGGTATGAACCAGACTTCCAACATACACATAGGTAGATCCAGGAGAAGTTGTGATTTGAGTAGGCATTTGAGCGCTTACAAAAACAGATGAAGCTAATAATAGCGCTAAAAATATAATCTTTCTCATTGGTTAATTTGGTTTATTATTTTGGCTACTTGTTGTTTAAGTAACCTGATCTCTTGCTCATGATTCTTTTCTGTTTTTTCCTTCTCGATCAAATGCAAAGTCAGTTCTTCAATTTTCTGTAACAGTTTCGCATTCATCTCACCTAGGTCTATTCCATTGGCTTCCACTTCCTTTGCAGAGGGAATGCCTTGTAAATGACCTTTTTCCTTGATATGCTTTTCAGTTTCAGCTAGTGAAGGAAGCGAATAGTCTTTAGCAAATACATAATCCGGCCAATTGGCTGTTTCTACTTTGATCTCTTTAGCACGAATATTTCCATTTACAGCAAGCTTTTCAGTAGGGGAATCTATTCCGATTCCGAAATTTCCATTGTCGCTAGAGACAAGAATTTGCCTCCACCCTTCCCATGCAGGCTCGAATCCTGAACGAAGTAACAGCTTTGAATCATCTGAAAAAGCAAGTTCATGTGCTTTGCCACCGGTGTTGTCACTCCAACCTCTTAATCCAACAATTGTGTGGAACGGAGTACCTCCCCAAGATAATCCCATAACAGAGGAGTACTTAAAATGAGCTTTTAATACCCTACTATAATCCTTTGGCAAGGTTGCAGCGCCTCGAGTATCATGTATGGTTAAACTATCTGCTTGAGCAAAAGCGTGAAAGCAACCTAAGGTAATTACCAGTAACAGGATCGATATCTTTTTCATAATTTATTAATTCATTTTATAAGTAATTTTCTCTATTTGAATGGTTAGCTCCTCTACTTTTCTATTTACCTTGTCAATCTCTTTTCCCTTATTAATTAAATGCAAAGTCAGTTCTTCAATTTTCTGTAACAGTTTCGCATTCATCTCTCCCAAATCAATTCCATTAACTTCTGCTTCTTTTGCAGAAGGAATGCCTGGCAAATGACCTTTTTCCTTAATATACTTTTCAGTTTCAGCTAAGGAAGGAAGGATATATTCCTTGGTAAAAACATAATCTGGCCAATTGGCTGTTTCTACTTTGATCTCTTTAGCACGAATGTTACCGTTAACTGATAGCTTATCTGACGGAGTAGTCGTACCAATACCGATATTCCCTTGAAAATAGGATTGAGCGGGAGAATCGCTATAAATTGCGTAATTACCAGCTGCATTTGCAACATCATAAATTCTTAGACCATGGTTAGTTACACCGCCCGTAGCAGTAGTAAAAAGACCGACATTACCTGTTGCACCAACTCCAGTCGCCCTCGCCGCTACACCATAATTAGTCCCTATAGCCCTTGTAATTTCAATCTCCGCACCAACATCGTTATTCGTATTAGCAGTTAAAATTTTTAATTTTCTAGTGCCAGGAGCAATTGTTCCTATACCGACATTACCTGAATTTGGAAAAGTATTGTCCTGTGATAACGCTGTATTGATGATCAGAAAGGACAGAAAAAAGAGATATAACTTTTTCATCATTATTTGACTTTTGCTTTCGAATCAAGAATCATGTTTCTTAACTCTTTATAATCAGATTTCATTAATTGTATTTCTTTATCTTTTTCAATTAGATGCAACGTCAGTTCCTCAATCTTTTTCAACAGTTTCGCATTCATTTCTCCCAAATCAATTCCATTGGCTTCCGCTTCCTTTGCAGAAGGAATTCCAGGCAAATGACCTTTTTCCTTAATATGCTTTTCAGTCTCAACAAGCGAAGGGAGCGAATAGTCCTTTGCAAAAACATAATCCGGCCAATTGGCTGTTTCTACTTTGATTTCCTTAGCGCGGATATTTCCATTGACAGAAAGCTTTGAATCAGGAGCTGTCGTTCCAATACCAACTAATCCATTCGCCAAAACCGTTACTTTAGGATCACTATTTGCATAAATCTGAAAATTGTGATTAGAAGTAGTACCAACCCATGAAAATCCATTACTTTCAGTGCCGACTCCAACCTGTTCATCACCCAAAGCGCTACTAAAACTCGCAACTTTTCCATAGCCGGTTCCATGGACGATAGACAACCTTGCATTTGGATTTACTGTACCAATACCTATGTCACCAGTTCGATGTATGTGCATTCTTATCGAAGGTGTTCCACCTACATCACCATCATCACTTGTCAAAAACTGCAATGAAGTTCCCCAAGCATCCCCGCGATAAGCATTTATTTGCGCCTTTCCGGCAGAATTAAATTCAAAGGATATTTTCCTGGCACTTATTGGCCCCCCCGGAGAATTTTGGCCAAGTATTCTAATCGAAGTTGGATTATCAGAATCCATTGACGTGGTCGTTATCGTGTTATAACTGATGTCCTGCCCATAAACAGAGCCTATTAAGAGCACCGATAGGAAACTTAAAATTGAAATCTTCATAACAGGATTTATTTTAGCTTTTGAATAATTGAATTAATTTGCCTTTTTTGTTTGTCCAATTGTAATTGCTGTCTTTTAAGCAGATCTTTATGAAGCCTTAACGCAGAATCCTTTTCTATCAGATATAAAGTCAATTCCTCAATCTTCTTCAACAATTTCGCGTTCATATCTCCTAATTCGATTCCGTTTTCCCTTACTTCGGCAGCAGAAGGAATACCGGGCAAATGCCCTTTGTCATTAATATGCTTTTCAATCTCAGCTAATGAAGGAAGCGAATAATCTTTAGTAAAAACATAATCCGGCCAGGAAGATTGCATTTGAACTTTAATAGATTCCGCGATCATGTTACCAGCAACCGCTAGTTTATATCCTCTGGTATTATCCGTACCAATCCCAACATCACCAGTTGAAGTAATCCGCATACGTTCTACACCATCAGCAGTATTTGAAGGTACACCAAAAACAATTGCGCTTCCTGTATTTGTATTTGGCCCCGTTACAATGCCTTTTATCCAGCTCACTGCCCCACCATTATTCAGATTCAACCGAACAGCCCCATTTTGATTACCAAAGCCATTACTTATGGTAAGTTGACCGCCTAGAGACGAAATATTGTTAAGATTAATGTTGGCAGAACCACCTTGAACATCTAGTTTGAACTCTGGATTGGCTGTTCCAATCCCAACATTACCATTTCCCATAAATGAAATCAAATCTGCAGGACCATTTAAATAGGAACTTAAATGTATCCCCGGATTGGTTAGACTGCTAACATAATTAAAATGAAATTCATCAGCAGTTCCACCCGCATTACTCCAAGCTCCTTTAAACAAAATTGTTCCTAATCCACCATCATAATTTGGTGACAATCTAATTGTAGGCCGAGTTCCTGCAAACTGCAAAACGTCATTCGAAAACCAAACTCCGGGAGTAGTTGTTCCAATACCCACGTTTCCACTAGCTGGAAATGTGTTTTGCGCATATGAAGCTGAAAAGAAGCAAGCAATTACGGCTGACAAATAATACTTTTTCATCCCCTATTTATTTAAATTCTGTTGATTTCCTTTAGTAGACTCCAATTCACTAATCCTTTTTTCTTGTTTTATGATGTACAAAGTCAATTCCTCAATCTTCTGTAGTAGCTTCGAGTGTACTTTCCCCAATTCAACACCATTCTTTTGAATTTCTGCTTCTGACGGAACATCAGGCAAATGCTTGTTTTTGTCTATAAAAGCCTCAACATCTTTCAATGGCAGCAAGGGATAATCCTTCTCAAAAACAAAATCGCTCCAGGCTGCTTCCACACGAACCTCTTTTGCTCTTATTTTACCATTTACAGCTAATTCATAACTGCCTGGATTGGTAGTTAGAATGCCCACTTTTCCTGGAAAATAACCATTATTGGCTGTCGCAGAGCTTCCTAAAAGACTTTCTACAGATGGTTCATTGCCATTAACCAAATCAACACGAGGTGCATAAAAATATTGACGGTCATTGACGTTAGGGTCATAATACAAATAACTACGATGAACACTTACTGTCTCATTAACTGGAAATTTAAAATCGTAGCAATCCATAACTTTTAAGCCCGTGATACCATCATAAACTCCGCCATAACTAAGCCCAGAATCATCGCCGCTACCATGTACATATCCTACCAACAAATACCATTTATTAATATCGGGCAGCTTATTTGCAAAAAAATACGGATTATTGTTATATGAACCGTCCAGATTATTTACATATTGACACCCTAAATAAGTAACCCCATCTCTTGAGTTTGTCTTTTTTATCCAGACAGTAAACCTGTACATTTTATTGTGATCAATTGGAAATGGGCTGCCATTCCAGCCACCATCATTATTTGATAAACCTTCAGGGGTAGCTTTCCATAATAAAACCCGTTTTCCATTCGGCCCTTCGCCCCACTCTCTGTTATTTTCAGAAATCTGTCCATTATTACTAAAAGTTGCAGTTCCACCTGCCCCGATTGTCCACTCATCCAAATTCAATAAATTCTGCGCCTTCCCTTGCCCCATAACAATACCGAGAAAAACGCCGAGAACAATTAACTTTTTCATACCTGTCAAATCATTGTGTTGAATAATGTCCAATATTAAAAAAGAGAAGGGCAGCCAGCGTGCCCTTCTCTTTTTTTTTAAAATTATTTTTACTCGATAAAACAGTTGAAAAATTAGCTCAAAAACCCAGTTTAAAGCTTAAAAACGCAGTATTTAAAAAAGGTTACCTGATTTTTCCTGTGTTCTTTTTAATTTGCCTGGGGCAAAAAAACGAGCATCCCTAGAATTTCCGGGTTAAAACACCCATAAATAACTAAAACGGATAAACATTTACGCAGCACTTCATTTACTGCTTCAGTAATATATTCCCGTCTATTGACCTGGAACTTAAAACTGCAGTAACCGTCTTGCTCATAAACATAGCTCTGTTTGTTAAAATCAAAACGGATGGGAGAATTGCAAGCTATCTTCATCATTTGAATCATAGATTTTGCTTTTCGTGGGGACACGTTCAGCTTTTCAGCCAATGCGTCAACCTTGCCTGTACTTTTTGTGTAGATCAGGTCATTTAATCTTTGGTAAAGTGTCATTTCCATTGCAAGAGATAATTTGGAATAAGTGGTTAAACAATTATTCGCACATCTACCCTACTTCCCGAGAACGATTTTAGATCAAAAACATACTAGAATATCGGCATTGGAAGAGCGTTAAAAGAGCGAATTATGCATATAGTTAAGCATGATTTCTCAAAAAAAAACACCAAAAGGACTAAATGCAAAAAATCAAGTACATAAACACCAAATCCATATACTAAACAATCAATAATCTTTTCTTCATTGCTACCCGGAAGTTCTATCTGGGGATAAAAAACAAATATTAAAAAAAACATGATTTACAAATGTATCATCGTCGATGACGAACCACATGCCATTCAACTGGTTAGCGAGTATATTGAGGAAACACCTCGTTTACAATTGGCCTGCACCTACACAAATGCAGCTGAAGTTTTAACCCAATTAGAGCCAAAAGATGAAATTGACATTGCCTTCATCGACATCAATATGCCTGGAATTACAGGTATTGAGCTGATTCCGCATTTAAAAAACCTGGTCAAACACATCGTCATCATATCCGGTTATCCGCAATTTGGAGTCAAAGCTTTTGAATTACAGGTCTCGGATTATCTACTCAAACCTTTTACCCTAAAAAGTTTCAACAGGGCGATTGAAAGAATTACAACGTATTATGAAAAAGTACTTCAAAATTATGAACACACCAACTTTTACATCCGCGTATTGGGAGAACAACCCAAGTGGATGAACTGCGACCTCAATCAGGTAAAAGTTATTGAAAGCCATAGAAATTACCTCAAAATAACCATTTCAGATGAACAACATCTGGCACAAGGTTCCATCAAAGACATGGAAGAGATTTTACCCAAGCAACAATTTATCAGAATACACCGGTCGTTTATTATAGCCAAAAAGCATATTGAACACATTGAAAACAATGATGTAAAAATGAGAGATATGAAAAATTTAATCCCAATAGGGAGAAACTATAGACAAGATCTATACAACTATGTAAACAATCTCATACTGCTAAAAAAGTAATACAAATAAGGTGTGCAAAGCGGCAGATTTAGCGGTCTCACTGCACACCTGACTTTACATTGATTTTTTCCCATTACATCTGTTATAACCAATCAGCATAGCAGTGAACGGATCTCTTGTGCCTTGTCCGCCGATCGACATGATTTCCAGCGATAGAGAGTCCACCAGGGGCGCAACGCGCCAACTCCAGTGCAGCTTTAGCCAAAACGCAGTTTGGTACAATCAAACTTGAAATTCGGGGTCACACATAATTAACTTCACCATCCGTTTGTTTTTATTTATTTAATTATCGTTGACAATCATCTTAGTTGTAGGACTCTTGCACATCCTTTTGGTCTGGTTTGGTAACCATAGGCATAACGGTTGGGTAAAACTTTGACTTCCTTCGAGCGTTGTAGGACTATAGTCCTAGCCGAGTCCTAGGAAACTCCTATGTAACTCCTGTTTGGTATCCTTTTGTTACGAGCCAGACCCCACCCAGATCCAGACCAGAATCAAACATGAACAAAAGGTTATGGGAAAATCAAAAAAGCAGCTGATTTGAAAATGTGTGACCGGATCAGGCTGGATTTGACGGATCAAATGTATGACTTTTTTATTAAAAAAATCTATTAAGCCCTAAATTTGTTCTCGCTACTTGACTAAGACTTTGTGTGTGTACAGCATTCACCTAGGTGTTTCCGGAATGTCCATACTTAGTGTTGATCAGGATCACACCGTCTGCGCCTATTGAACCATAAATGGCTGCGACTGATGCATTCGTCTCAATTCCCATAGTGTAAATTCTCGATTTGCATTTGTGGAGGCTGTGATGTTCTTTACATCATTTACTTTCACCTTTGCTCCTGGCAAAGGTTCACCGCGCTCGTCTACTACCCTGCCAGTAACATCTATCAGTGTTTTAAAAAAGTTAGCGACCGTAGGTAGTAAGGGTTCGGGATGATCTGAGTTTTGCGCTTTGCTACCAAAATTTAAGCAAAGTGCAGCCATTACGATGAACCATATCGTTTTAAACATATATGGTTAGTATCTGAGCTTCACTAATTTTTGACTTTTTCATCTTACTGTGTTTTAAAGTTACGAATCTCGTCTTTTACACAATCCGATATTTAGGAAGGGTTACACTTATTTATTCTGGAAAACCTTTTTGTAAGTTACTAATATGCTGTTTCCATGTTTCACCTGAGGCTATATGTTTTAAGCTAATCTTGGACCTGTTTGATATTTTTTTATCATTTAATATTCTTTGGAGAAGCTTGTGTACGCGTGGATCGTTATATTTTTCGGCAAATCTCAATTTTGTATTCCATCCGTTGGGGAAGACGATAAATATCAAGACTTCTTCGTTAATATTCCCCTTTTCAAACATGTCTAGAGAATAAGTAGAAAAGTCTAAATATTTATCAAAATTTAATTTCTGAATAGCAAAAACACATATCATCTTTTCACTATCTGGATAGTGCTTTTTTTCAAAAACCCGTATAAAATCTCTATAGTACTTATTAGGATTGTTGTAAAGCTGCATAAAGTTTTTATTCCCATCCAATCGAATAGGAGGATCCCAAATACAATTAATTTCATTATTTATATTTGACAATAATGAGTCAAAAGATAAATAATTATTGCCAACTTTCCAAAATCCGATTTCATTTGGCTTCCATTCATCTATAGGACCAATTTTCTTTCTTATATCTTCAGATAGCCAGTTGCAATTAAATCTAAAGATTGAATCTGCCTTAAATAGATAGCATTTATTTGAATTTGGTAATTTTTCTACTTTATCGGCAATTTTGGACGCATCATACAAGGGTGAAGTTGTAGTAATTATACGTTTTATCTCGACCAAATCTCTTGGCTTTTTAAAAGCTTCTCCCTCATACAATGTATCCAACCTTAACTTTCTCACAGTCGCCACATCATCGACTAGGTACAAATAAAGACCTCTCTGATTATTTTTATAAGCAATGAATTCCACAAATCCATCACCAATCAGTTTTCTATGCAAATCCAAAAATCTGGGGTTAATAATAAAATGTTGTACTAAAAAACATGTCAATATAACGGGTGACAGTATTGCGACTATATATTTTATTCTCATAAAATTACTTTTGATACCCTTTAGTATACGGATTTAAACCAAGTTTTCTATTCGCCGACTCGAAATAACTAGTTACCCCATGACTGATGCTAAGTCCTGCTTTCAATTGAGGAGTACCAACTGCGCCACCTAATGAATAACCACTCCATGTCTGCTGATAACGATCTTTATTATCATAGATCGCCCCCATACCAGGATAAAGCTCAGGTTGACCGGACTTTAAGTTATTTCCCCACCAATAACTACCAGATTCTGCTTCTATTCCTATATTATAAGCTGCTGTATTACCTAAATAATCATTCATAGTAAAATTTTTATCTCCCAATGAACCAATATAATCCCCTGCAAAAGCTGAAATTCCAGCACCTACAGATACACCTAAATTTCCGCCTGCATAATTGAAAAACGCACCGTGCCCTAAATCTTTCCCATCTAAAAAATAAGCAAATTGCGTGGCTACAGTCACTCCACCTCCTACTGTAAATTCACCGCCAAAATTAATTCCAATCACGTCTACATCAGGAAGTTTATCAGTAATTTTATTGAGATTTATGTTCAAATCTTTCTTAACATCTACATTTTCAATCTTAACATCCTTCTCTACCTTATCAGTGTAATAGGTTGCTATGAGATGATTATTTTTATCTCTAAAACGAATATCGTCAGCTTCCATTCCGTCGGGATCGATAAACCTAATCGGATTGTTATTCCCGTAAACGTAAGGTGAGAATCTTCGCATCTTCTCAGCCAACGGATCCACCACGTTCCACCTCCCAATCACCGGATCATAGAATCTAGCCCCATAATCATACTGCATCAATCCAAGCTCGGTCTGGAGTTCCTTGCCATTATACTTGTATCTATTCTCCGGAGAAGGCACTGTATGACCTGCCCTTGCCACCTGTAAACCAAATGGATAATAGTCTGAACTTTCAAGCACCGTTCCATTCTGATCCAGCATTACCCTGGTATTGCCTAAATGATCTTTAAGCAAATACTCATAAAAGTAACTGCCACCATTTGGTCTCGCTCTACCCTCTTCGGTCTGGATAAATTCTATCTCGCCATTGTTGTACTCTATGCCTCCGGCATATTCCCTTGTCAGTCCCCCGACTGTCTTTTTTAATTTGGCACCATTTGCAAGAAACGTATTCTGCATCGATTCACCAGGCTTACTGATATTTACTGGTAAATTCAGGTAATTATACTCAAGCGTAATGTTTTTCGGCCCATCTGATTTCAGGTTGCCATTTACATCATATAAATAACTGCCATTTACAAAACCCGATATACTGCTTAACTGGTTGCCATTGTAAAGATAAGTATTTGTACCCATTGGATTACGGCTTAAACTTAAAATATTTCCCTGGCTATCATAACTCAGACTTTCGTTAAAGCCTTCGTCCGAAACACCACTCTTTAACCTGTTGAGGTTATCATATAAGTAAGCATAATTATGCAAAGCTGGGGCAGCCGCCGGTCCCCATTGTTGCCCGCTGATATTCCCGTTAAATTGAGGAACAGCCCCGTCTTCATACTGCAGAGTCATGTTAAACAATGGATTTACTTGCTCCTTAAGCCAGCCCCGGGCGTTATAGCTATAAGTGCTTTTGTTCAAAAAGCTGGATCCATCATTGGTGCTATGCAACTCTTTATCTTTCAACTGACCAAGTTCGTTATAAGTTAATCTGGATAAGATGATTGGAATAGCACCATTGATACTTTCTGAGCTCTGTCTTTTCCGGCCCATATGGTCATAGCTATAAGTATTGGCTATGGAGGTTGTACGGCTATGTTCAATATGAGTCCGGGTACTGCTCAACAACTCGTTGGTAAAGCTGTAGGTATTTACAATCCGGTCTGTTCCGCCAACATGATTTTGGCCTATAACTTCTTTTACCCGCCCTTCATCATCATAATAATTTACCGAAAGGTAAGCAGCCATACCATCTGTGGTATAAGTCTTGGTGCCCGTAGCCAATCCTTTGGTCATCTGACTTACCGTCCCCTGAGCCAATAGCCCGGAAGCACCCGGAAAAGTATAGTTGTCATAATAATTAACCAGCAGCAAATTGTTTAATGCGAATGGAAAGCTGTTATAGCTACCAGAAGAAGTATAACCATCCCCTTCTCCGGTAAAAATTTCCCATCCTGGGGTGGAACCCGGGGGAGCTGCATCTACATTGGCTTGTATTGCGGCTCTGTAGTCGGTACCTGCAATGCTACCTGCATGTTTATAAAGACCGGTAATGACCTGCCTGCCAAATTTATCATATTTATTGACCAGCCAGTCCTGGTCATTATGATCCCGCTGCAAGGCTTCCTGGCTCATTACCAGTTGATCAAATTCATTATACACCAGGTATACCCAGCCCTTGCCCGGTATCTTTTTCTCTATCAAGCGTTTAAATCCATCATATTTATAGGCATAAACATGATTAGCAAATACCGTTTGACTTTCATTAAAACTCGTAAGGGTAGAACCTCCATTTTCATTTAACTCTGGTGGCAAAACATATCGCAGGTTATCCATATCATCGTACACATAATAGGTACTCAAGGATTTGGTATTCGTTTCCCAAGTTCGCTTTAGCAATACAGTGCCATTGATGTCCTTAAATTCTTCGGTAGTACCTGCTTTTCCATGGGAAGATTTCCAGTTTTCATCTTTTGAAATTTGTTTGTGCAGCGTATATTCCGGGTAATAACTTATTCCTGTGGCCCCATTATCTGCCGAGTTCATCACCCAAATTCGCACCTCATTTGCAACATTACCATCGTATGCTATTTTTTGAGTATTTAAGCCGTAATCGACATAATTACCTTCACTTCGCCAGGCAGCACCTGGTGCAGATTGTTCCAGTACCCTGTTGAGGGGACTCGGCTCAAATGTAGTTCTGGCCAGTGGACTATTGGTGAGCGTTACGCCTACTGGTGGATTGGCATAAAAGGCTTCAAGTCCCCGGCCTGGCTGCAGCGCATCAGTGCGGTACCCGCCGACATTGCCAGACTCAGTATAGGGCTGATATTTCACATTGGATCGGCCAAATAGATCGTAAGAATAAGGTTGCACAATATCTAAGCCGCCCGGACTTGCTTGTACGGACACCGTTTGTAAAGGTCTTCCGATACCATCCAGGTATTGAATGGTCTGATTCACTTCGCAGATAGATCTTGCATCATCAATATTTGTGTTATTGACTCCCTCTACTCTAAATACCCTGGTGGCTACATAATTCAGATTGGCACTAGGTGTACTCACAAAAGGAGCACATTGTTTAAAACTTGCATCTGTAAATATCCTTACATTCTTCCCTGCAGGTATGAAAAAACCATCGGTTAAAGTAATGCTACCTGGAGCTTTAATTTCTGTTTCATTGTTGTATATATTTAAGTATTTGTCCTGAGCTCTCACATTTGAAAAGGCCAGCAGCAAATAAAACATGGTCGCCATAAACGCCCATCCTGTAGCATTATTTATCCCGCGTTGGTTAATCGAGTTGGCATCGAAGTAAAAACTGCCGGTCAAGGCAGTACTCAGCGTTGCAATTTGTGGTTGCCTTGACAGCAAAGGCTGGGTTTGAGCGTTTATCGAAGAACACAAGGTTGGTATCGATAAAAATAATTTGTTTTTTCTCATTAGTTAGCAGATACAAAATGTCGTATAATAAACTTAACAACTGGCTATGAAAGCGTTGAAATTCTGGTTAAGGACCAACATAGGTGATCCGAAAGCTATTTCCACCCGCATCTAAGCTCTCACCTTCATAAACACCATCGGTAAAATCAGCACCATAGATTTGAATGTTGAAATTGGAAAGTGGTATATTATCCAGATTCACCACTGTTAAATCATACTGACTAGGCGGAACCCCACCGATCCTTTGCGTACTGGAATCAATGTCATAAGTGTACTTCACGCCTGTATACTTGTTTAAAAGAGTTACTCTAAATCTACCAGGAAATGGTGCGCTGCCATTTCTTTCTAGAAATGCCAGCTCTTCGTAACTCGTTGGGATGCCCAAATCAACTGTCGTATAAGGCGTGCTATTCCCCCTAAAGTGATAGGTATATGATTTGAGTATATTTCCTGAATGGTCTTTTACATGATCTAGTTTATTTACTGAATTGTAGACATAACCAGTTTTGAGGCCTCTTTCATTCGTAATACCGGTTACCCCTACCATCGGCTTGAAGGTAAAGCTCTCTACCTGGGCAGAGGACAATGAGCTCCGCAGGAGATTCGCATTGGTATCTATTGTGCTATCGCTCGGATTTAGTCCAAGTGCGGTAACGGCCGGCGAACCTATAGCCCCGGTTACTTGCGCGTAGCTTGCACCATTAATTTGTGCAACCAAAAAATAATTGTTATATCCCCAAAGATAGGACGTTATTTTTCCCCGCTGGTTCAGTTGAAGGAGTTTCCCATTGGTATTATAGATTTCAAAATCAGCCATTTTGCGATAGAAATTCTGATAATTGCTGATATCTAAGGGCTGGGCAGCATTCAAGGTATATATTTCTTTTGGCAGGTTCAAGTCTTGGGTTTGGAAGTAGGCAATCTTATTGGCAGCCACAACCAGGTTATTTTTAAGACTGATCGTTTCTATGGGTAAATTAATCTGATGGCGGCTTACCATAGATTGATAAACAGGGCTACTGAAATCCCGTGCATATTTAAATCGCTTCTCTTCCCATATTCCATTTACCAGTTTTTTAACTAATGAAGGTTGAAAATCATCATTGTAAGTATAAGTAGTAACGTCCTCAATAGGGTTAGCACCGATATAGGTTTTGATAACTTCAGACTGTTTTAATAGCCAATTGAAACGATAACCATAAATCAATCCGAATGATTCATTTGAATTGTAGATATAGCCAGATATTGTATTCGAATAACGAGGCTCGTAATTGAATTCTATGGACTTCAACAAGCTGTTAACTTTAAAAAATTCTATTTTCTGCGTTATGCCGTTATAATAGTCTATGGAAGTCGGCGCATATGGAAAATAAGTTACTCCAAAACTTGATGCCTCTGCCAAGGATTCTTCTCTCTCGTTGAAAAAACTATAACGTTTCTTTCCCGATCCTATACTCTCTTCAACCCAATCATACCCCACAACATTCCCTCCACGCAAGGTAGATAGCTGAGCAGAAGAGACCGAAAGCTGCTGCAAGGTTAATTGATTTTTCTCTACGGCATTGTCTGCACAATAAAAAGTCTTAGAATAACCCAACACCGGTGCAATAATGAGTTTACCTGTTGGATAAGTATAGCTTGTAGTCTGATTCCCGGTAATTATTTTCGCTATCCTTAAACCGCCGCCAGCAACTGGTGTACTAGGGTCTCCCCCCCCTTCGGAGTCTTGAGGCAGAAAATTGATTCTCCATCGAACATAAACATCTCTTGGGGGTCGAAGTGCTTCGAAAATGTAAGTGCCTGGCGTTAAAACCTCGTTTAAAAAGTCTGCACCCGTAACTGGTTGGCCCCAGTTATATTCCGCATATTGACAATAGCCATTTTGGCCGTTAACTTGCGGCATACTCCATGAAAAAATTGTTGAGGCTGTTGGAATGATCTTTCTAAGCCTTCCGATTGGGTATCCAGAATGCGCATAAGAAAAAGTTTGATCATAGGCAGGACAGACGGTATTTTCGATCATCTTTTGGATAGAAATTTTATT
>Ga0247805_1000557_pt1 | contig 19079 bp, 29 predicted proteins | sample UWRJL044104R1_FD_180930 | JGI IMG/M metagenome (GOLD analysis project Ga0247805, IMG submission 180930) | Plant litter microbial communities from Arlington Agricultural Research Station in Wisconsin, United States - UWRJ-L044-104R-1 | ecosystem: Environmental > Terrestrial > Plant litter >... | reverse complement strand
GTCACCGCCGAGAACCCCCTCGAGTCGACCATCAAGGCGACCATCGACGTGGCCTCGGTCAACACCAACCAGGCCGACCGCGACGGCCACCTGAAGACCGGCGACTTCTTCCTCATCGAAGAGTTCCCCACCATGGAGTTCGTCTCCACCGGAATCCGCACCGAGGGCGACGACATCATCCTCATCGACGGAGACTTCACCCTCCGCGGCGTGACCAAGCCCATCACCCTCAAGGGCGAGTTCGGCGGAATCATGACCGACGGCTACGGCCAGGTCAAGGCCGGCGCCTCGGCGTCGACCAAGATCAACCGTCTCGACTACGGCGTGAACTGGAACGCCGCGCTCGAGGCCGGCGGCCTCACGCTCGGCAACGAGGTCACGATCAACTTCGAGATCCAGGTCGTTCTCCAGCCGTAATCGCAGTTCCCGCCGTCAGATACCCACGCGGCACTTGCACCCCCGTTCGAACATGTGTTCGAATGGGGGTGTGGCGGTTAAAGCGATGAGATGGTCCGGTCAGGCGGTGACGACCGAGCAGGGCAATGCGCTGTCCGGTCTCGACAAGCTGAGCAATGTGGTGCGCAGCGTGCAGACACCGGAGTTCGCCGGCATCACCTTTCACGAGGTGCTCGCGAAGACCGCGCTCAACCACGTGCCGGGCGCGAGCAACGCCATGCCCTTCGCCTGGACCATCAACCCCTACCGGGGCTGCAGCCACTCCTGTGTGTACTGCTTCGCGCGCAACACGCACACCTACCTCGAGCTCGACGCCGGCAAGGACTTCGACAACGAGATCATCGTGAAGATCAACGTCGCCGAGGTGGTCGCCCGCGAAATGCGCACCAAGCGCGACCGCGTTCCCGCCGTCGCGCTCGGCACGAACACCGACCCGTACCAGCGCGCCGAGGGCAAGTACCGGCTGATGCCGGGCATCATCGCGGCGCTCACCGAATCGCAGACCCCGTTCTCGATCCTCACCAAGGGCACGCTGCTGCGCCGCGACCTGCCGCTGCTTGCAGAGGCGAACAAGCAGGTGCCCGTATCGCTCGCCATGTCGATCGCGATCTTCGACGACGAGCTGCAGCAGTCGGTCGAGCCGGGCACCCCCACCGCGAAGGCGCGGCTCGCCACCGTCACGGCCGTGCGCGATGCGGGCATGGACTGCTCCGTCTTCATGATGCCGATCCTCCCCCACCTCACCGACACCCGCGCCCACCTCGACGAGGCGCTCCGCCAGATCAAGGCGGCGGGCGCGACCAGCGTGGTCTACACCGCGCTGCACCTGCGTCCGGGCACCAAGGAGTGGTTCATGGTCTGGCTCGAGCACGAGCACCCCGAGCTGGTCGAGAAGTACCGCTTCATGTACTACGGGGTGAACTCCTACGCCCCGAAGGAGTACCGCACCTGGCTGGCGGCGAAGATCCAGCCGCTCCTGCGCGACCACGGGCTCACCCGCGGCTACGAAGACGCCGCGACGGGCGGCGTGTCCACCTCGGCCGTACGCACCCCCGCCGCGCGCAGGTCCTTCGGCGAGTGGGGCAAGCAGATGCCCCTGCCGTCGCTCATCACCCAGGAGCTTCCCCCGCAGAGCGCCGTGACCGCGCTCGGCACACCCACGCTCTTCTGACTCGTTCCGCGCGCCTCCGACGCACCCCGAGTGTTCATGGTGCTCAGAGCGAACAGAACTCCGGAATGATCGGCGCGACCCGGAGCGTTGCCCCCTTCAACAGCTACGCGAGGAGCGCACCGTGACAACCACCGAATTCGACTGGGTCGAACTGCAGCACCGGGCGCACGCGGAGTTCGCGAAGCGCATCGCCGCCGTCGCCGACTGGGCCGCCCCCACCCCGGACACCGACTGGACGGTGCGCGATCTGGTCGCCCACGTCGTTACGGAGCAGCAGTGGGTGCCGCACCTGCTCGCCGGGCGGTCCATCGCCCAGGCCCGCGCCAGCATCGACCGGCTGCGCGACGACCTCGCCGGCGAGTGGGCGCTGCACTCGCTCGCCGCCACCACCGCCTGGCGCAGCACAGCGCTCGACGTGCGGGTCCAGCTCTCCTCCGACACCGTGACCGCTGCGGAGTACCTGCGCGAGCAGGTCGCAGACGTCACCATCCACTCCTGGGACCTCGCGCGAGCGATCGGAGCCGACGAGAATCTCGACGACACCCTCGTTCGCGCCGTGTGGACGGTCTTCGAGCCGCAGAAGGACGCGCTCGAGGCGAGCGGGCTCTTCGCCTCGCCCGTTCCTGTTCCGAAGGACGCTCCCCTGCAGTCGCGCCTGCTCGCCGTCACCGGTCGCGACGATCGACGGTAGCCGTCGCACCCCCGGCTTTCAATCCCCATTTTCGAGCCGCGGCGTCGAGCCTACGATGTTCGGGCAACAGTGCTCACGTCAGGAGGCCTGGGAGTGAAGACCGAATTCGACCGTCGTCCGCGCACGAGTGACATTCGTCTCGATGCGATCTCGAGTACCGAGTGGAGGGTCTGCGACAGCACCATCGACGAAGACGACCACCTTTCGATACTCGGTTTCATCGAATTGCGGGACCGCAAGTACGAAGTTCTGCGAATGAGCGCTCCCCGCGACCTACTCGTCTTCGGCACGCTTACCGAAGCCCGCGATGCATTTTCGTTTTCTTCTATTTCCTATATTCCATGAGGAAAGTCCATGGTCTAGTGTTCTGGTAAGCGCGACCCTCCCTCCGCACAAAGAAGTCGGAGGGGATGCATCTCCTACCCGAAATAGGAGAGCAAGGACGGAAGTAGATATGGGCAAAATACTGTACGGCGAATCCGGTATCGAGATTGTCTTCGACGATCGGGCAATGGCTCACCTGCAATTGGTGATCGGCGCGAAACTCCGCCGTCGCGAGAGCTTCTTCTTCTCCTGGAAAGACGATGCGAGCGTCGGAAACGGGCGCAGCAGCATCTGGCTCGACAGCTCCATCCCCCTCTACTTCCGCTACTCGGGCAGCAAGCCGGTGACCATCAACCGGGAGTGGCTCGACATCCTCACCCTCTCCGCCCATACCGCCCAGGGCCTCCAATTCACCGGCGAACCGCACGGCGACACTCCCGCCCCACGGTCGCAGGTCTGATCACAACGCGGACAGCGCTACGCGGGATCGGACCCCGCCGACAATAGAGTGGTCATCGTGACCACCTATACGCCTCGCCCCTGGCTGGCCAGCTACGCCCCCGGAGTACCCCACGAGATCGATCTGCCCGAGGGATCGCTCTTCGATCTGGTCGAGCGCTCCGTCGTCGAGTTCCCCGACAATGTCGCCCTGGAGTTCTTCGGTGCGACCACCACCTATGCAGAACTCGGCAGGCAGATCGACCGTGCCGCGGAGGGCCTCCGCAGACTCGGCGTGCGCACGGGCGACCCCGTCGCCCTCGTTCTGCCCAACGCACCCCAGCACATCGTGGCCTTCTACGCGGTGCTGCGTCTCGGCGCGATCGTGGTGGAGCACAATCCGCTGTACACCCCGCGGGAGCTGCGCCACCAGTTCGAAGACCACGGGGCGAAGTTCGTGATCGCCTGGGACAAGGTGGTCGCCACGATCCAGGCATTCCCCGCCGACGTCGTCATCGAGAAGATCGTCTCCGTCGACATCACCCGGGCGATGCCCGCCACCACCCGCGCCGCGCTTCGCCTCCCGGTGGCGAAGGCCCGCGAGTCGCGCGCCGCACTCACCGCGAAGGTGCGCGGCACCGTGCTCTGGAAGGACCTGGTCTCGGGCAGGCGGATCAAGGCGTCCGTCCCCCGTCCGTCCGCGAGCGATGTGGCACTGCTGCAGTACACCAGCGGTACCACCGGCACGCCGAAGGGCGCCACACTCACGCACCTCAACCTCACCAGCAACGCGGCGCAGTCCCGCGCCTGGACCCCCACCGTTCAGCGCGGAACGGCCGTGGTCTACGCGGTTCTGCCCATGTTCCACGCCTACGGGCTGACGCTGTGCCTCACCTTCGCGATGAGCATGGGATCGCGGCTCGTGCTGTTCCCGAAGTTCGACCCGGACCTGGTGCTCAAGGTCGTCAAGAAGCACCCGGCCACGTTCCTGCCTGCCGTGCCGCCCATCTACGAGCGGCTCACCAAGGCCGCCAAGGCCAAGGGGGTCTCGCTCGCGGGGATCGAGATCGCCATTTCGGGGGCGATGCCCCTCTCCGCCGCCGTCGTCGAGCCGTGGGAGGCCGAGACCGGCGGCTACCTGGTCGAGGGATACGGCCTGTCGGAGACCTCGCCCGTGCTGATGGCCAACCCGGTGGCGCCGAGCCGCCGCGCCGGAACCGTCGGACTCCCCCTGCCGAACACCGAGGTGCGCGTCGTCGACCCGGAGAACCCCACCGTCGATCGCCCCTCCGGCGAAGCGGGCGAATTGATCGTACGCGGACCGCAGGTGTTCAGCGGCTACTGGCGCAAGCCCGAGGCCTCGGCCGCGGTCTTCGTTGCATCGACCGACGACGGCGCGGACTGGTTCCGCACCGGCGACATCGTGAGCATCGACGCCGACGGCTTCGTGTCGATCGTCGACCGCATCAAGGAGCTCATCATCACCGGCGGCTTCAACGTCGCGCCGAGCGAGGTCGAGGAGTGCCTGCGGGCCTACCGCGGCATCGCCGACGCGGCGGTCGTCGGACTGCCCGACGGCCACAGCGGCGAGACGGTGGTGGCCGTCGTCGTCCTCGAACCGGGTGCGACCCTCGACGCCGAGGCTGCCCGGGCATTCGTGCGCGAGGGGCTCACGCCCTACAAGGTGCCGAAGCGCATCATCGTCGTCGACGAGCTGCCCAAGTCGCTCATCGGCAAGGTGCTGCGACGCAAGGTGCGCGACAACCTGCTCGAGGCCCAGTGACGCCCGACTCCCCACAAACCGATCCGCCCCGCACGATCGGACGCACGCCGCGAGAGCGCGCCTGGCGCATCTGGCGCTTCGCATTCGTGGCGGTCGCCCTCGCGATCGTGGTCACCGTGCTGAGCGGCGTCGTCCCCGTTCTGGGAGCCGCGGGCGCGATAGCGGGCCCCGCCCTGCTGATTGCGGCGGTGCTCATCGGCACCGTCGCACTCGGGCTCACCACGCGCCGGCCCGAGGCGCTCTGGATCGTCTGCGGCCTCCTGGTCTACTGGGTCGCCAACTCCGCGCTCTACCTGCACCTGGCGACACAGGCGAACACCACGCTCGACACGGTCCCCGACGAGAGAATCGTCGCGCTGCTCTCCACGATGTTCGCGACGGGCATCGCCGCGCTGGTGGCGGCCATGCTGGTCGCCACGGTGGGCTGGGTGCTGCGCCCCGGCCGCTGGCACGCGCTGAACGGCCCGGGCGGTCAGAGCTGAGCGACTGGAGCTAGGGTGCGGGCTCGGTGACGAAGTCGATCAGCTGCTCGACGCGGCCGAGCAGCACCGGTTCGAGGTCGGTGTAGCTGTCGACCCGCGACAGGATCCGCTTCCAGGCACGGGCGATGTCGGCCTGCGAGTCGTGCGGCCAGCCGAGGGCCTCGCAGATGCCGTGCTTCCACTCGATTCCCCGCGGGATGACGGGCCAGGCCTTCAGGCCGAGTCGCTGCGGCTTCACGCCCTGCCAGATGTCGATGAACGGATGCCCGACGACGAGAACGTGGGATCCGTGCGGTCCGCGCGCCACGGCATCCGCTATTCGGCTCTCCTTCGAGCCCTGCACGAGATGGTCGACCAGCACCCCCAGCCGCCGGGACGGGCCGGGCCGGAAGTCCGCGACCAGGTTCGCCAGGTCGTCGACCCCCTCGAGGTACTCGACGACGACGCCCTCGACCCTCAGATCGTCTCCCCAGACCCGCTCGACGAGTTCCGCGTCGTGGCGGCCCTCCACGTAGATGCGGCTCGGCAGAGCGACCCGGGCGGCGGCCTCCGCGACGGCGAAGGAGCCGGAGGCGGTGCGCACCGACGCGGCGGTCTTTCTCGCCGGAGGTCCGAGCGTGACGCGCGCGCCGTCGACGAGGAATCCGGCGCCGAGCGGGAACGCGCGCACCTTCCCGTGCCGGTCCTCCAGCTCCACGCTGGAGCTCTCGATGCGCACGACGGCGCCCACGAACCCGGTGGCGGCGTGCTCGAGCACGAGGTCGCGCTCGGCGGCCACGACGGGCGCCTGCGCCAGCACCGGACGCTTGGTGAATCCGGCGAGCGGGTCGCTGCCGTAGCGGTCGATGCTCACTCGGAGACGAAGGGCGGTGCCAGGTGCAGGTACTTCTCGTGCACCTGCGCGCTGGTGTGCCCGGTGGTTCCGTCGGCGTGCGTCTGCGGCTCGTCGAACTCGACCATCCACATACGGGTCGGTCCGCCGGAGTTGGTCACGCGCTGGATGGCCGCGCCGCCGGCGCCGGTGATGACACCGCTCGGCTCGCCGGGCCAGGGCGAGGGGTCGTCGACGGAGACCGCCTCGACGTACACCTGCGCGCCGATTCCGAAGTCATAGGTTTCGATGGAGCTCGTCATGACTCCATCTTCGCCCATCGGCGCTCAGGCCTCGGCGTGACTGGCCGAGCGCGACGAGGCCGCGTGGGACCGGGCGCGATGCGCCCCCGGCCAGGTGGCCGCGAGCACGACCAGCACACCGACCGCGGTGCCGATCGAGTTCGACACGAGGTCGCGCGGGTCGGCGACGCGGCTCGGCAGCCACACGTCTTGGGCCAGCTCGATCCAGCAGGATGCGACGATGCCGACGAGGAGGGCGGCCCACCAGCCGCGGCGCCCGAGGAGGAGTGTCAGCAGCAGGCCCATCGGCACGAAGAGCGCGATGTTGGCCGCGAACTCCACCTGGTCGAAGCGCACCCAGGCGAGCGCGTCGATGCTCTGGAGCACGGCGAGAAGGCGGTGCAGGATCGACAGCGCCTCCCCCGAGGTGTCGGAGGGGGTGAGCGTCAGCCAGGCGAGCACCACGAGATAGATCCCCATCGCGAGACTCAGGGCGGGATGGCGGCGCAACACCTGTCGAGTGTGCCAGCCGCTCCTCCGCGATTCATGGGAGTAGCGTGCGTGCACTGTGTGAGAACGCCGAATCCGGTGCAGGATGAGGTTATGGACACTCCCCGCATCGAACACCTGCCCGAGCGTGATCGCTACGCCTTGATCGACGACGGAACGGTGATCGGCTTCGCCGCCTACCGCGACTCCGGCGAGCAGCGCGACTTCCACCACACCGAGGTCGACGACGCCTACACCGGCCGCGGGCTCGCCACGAAGCTCATCGAGTTCGCCATCGCCGACACCCGCTCGCAGGGCAAGCGCATCGTCGGCAGCTGCCCGATGGTGGCGGCCTGGCTCGGCAAGCACCCCGAGCTCGACGAGTTCGTCGACCAGCCCTCCGCCTAGAAGCCGCTACTCCGCCGGCGCGAGGAAGCCGGTGGTGAGCAGTTCGCGGATGCCCGGGAGGACTTCCGAGAGCAGCTCGCCCTCGTCCACCTCGAGAAGCTGGGCCACGGCGAAGCAGATCGCGCCGACGCCCAGCTCGCCGTCGCAGGCGCCCACCACTGCCGCCAGGGCGGTTCCGAGCGGGAAGGTGCGGCCGAAGCCGCCGCCCTGCCGGAGATCCATCACGGTCGGGTGCTCGTCGCCGGGCCAGTAGTGGCGCTCCTCGGTCACATCGCCGGCGACGCTCAGCGTGGCAAGAGCCAGCTCGGTGTCGCTCAGCGCGTTCTGCCAGTCGTGGGCGGCGAGGGTGGCGGCGATGTGGGAGCCCAGCCCCGTCGCGTTGTGGCCGAGCGCCCCGTCGAGCCGCTCCAGGCGGCGCAGCGTCGGGGCGCCGGACTCGGGCCGGCGCAGCGTGACGTAGCCGAAGCCGATGCGGTCCACTCCGCGGTCGGCGAAGTCGTCGAGCCAGGCGGTGTAGAGACGGTCGAACTCCGCCGTGCGCGGCAGGATGCCGCCGTCGCGGATCCAGGTCTCCGCGTAGAGGGCGGCCGGCTGCACCTCGCGCTCCACGACCCAGGCGTCCAGGCCAGTGCCGTCGAGCCAGGCGCCCACCCGCTCGAAGGCGTCGACTCCGTCGCGGTACTCCCAGTTGCCGAGCAGCTGCGCCACCCCGCCGGGCGCCAGCCGGGCGGCGGCGCCCGTGATCACCGAGGAGACGATCGCGTCTCCCACCAGCCCGCCGTCGCGGTACTCGTACTCGGGAACGCCCTCGCCGCGCGGGGTGATCACGAAGGGAGGGTTGGAGACGATCTGGTCGAAGCTCTCCCCCGCCACCGGTTCGAAGAGGCTTCCGAGGCGGAACTCGATGGAGTCCACGCCGTTGAGCGTCGCGTTGAACGCCGCCAGGTCGAGCGCGCGCTGCGAGATGTCCGTCGCGACGACCCGCTTCGCGTGCCGGGCGGCGTGCAGGGCCTGGATGCCGCATCCGGTGCCCAAATCGAGCACGCTGCGCACACGGTCGCCGATCATCAGGCCGCTGAGAGTGACGGATGCGCCGCCCACGCCGAGCACGTGCGTCGCCGGGATCGCGGTGCCGAGAGCGGCCTCGCCGAGGTCGGAGGCGATCCACCAGCTGCCCGGACCGAGCTCGTCGACGAAGGCGTGCGGTCGCAGGTCGAGCAGCGGCGCCAACAGGGCGCCCCGGCGCTCGACGAGCCCGAGCTCGAGGGCGCCGTCGACCCCGAGCGAGGGCAGGGCGGCCCCGAGCTCCGCGGCAGGAACCGCGACGCCGAGCACGAACAGGGTCGCCAGGGTTCCGACGTCTCCGACCCGTGCGGTCGAGCGCAGAGCGGGCTCGCGGTGTCCCCGGCGCAGTGCCGCCGCGGCGTCCGCGGTCCATAGCTCGTCGATGGCCGACGTGGTGAAGGGGGCGGCGAAGAGGTCGTCGCGCAGAAGGGCGATCAGAGCAGAAGTCACTGCGTCATTCAACCCCATGGGCGCCGCTGCAACCCAACCGGAGCGGACGGGCACAGATATGAGCGCATTCTCATCCCCGCGGAGCGCAAGGGTCAAGCCCTCGGCGGGCGAGTACGCCATGACGCTTAGCGTTGGGGCAGATCCCACCGACTTCACGAGGGAGTGACCATGCGCCGCGTCTACTACTCCAGTGGTTCCGTCCTCACCGACGACGCCATCGCCCGGGCTGTGCTCGAGTATGCGGAGGCCCTCGCGAAAGACGGTCGCGCCGACATCGTCGAGGTGCCAGTGGTGCTCGCGAGCGGCAACCAGGGCACGGCGACCCTGCTGATCGGGCCGACCAGCCAGCTGGCCAGCGTCACCGAGGAGTCGGACCTCACTCCCCCGCGCAGCGAGGAACTGGTCGAAGACATCCGCCGCCGAACCCGCAGGCTCGGCAGTCCGCACCCTGCGGCCAACCAGTACGCCGATTTCCTCTCGTCGAACGAGGACTACGAGTAGGCCGGCGCTCGCCTAGCTCTCGGGCTCCTCGACGATGCGAAGGCCGCCCGGGCTGTTCGCGCTCACGGTGAGCGCCTCGAGCCAGAGCCGGTTCACGGCGGGCGGCTGAGAGACGGGGTACTTGAAGTAAAGCGGGATCGAGCGGTGCATCCAGATGCAGCTGCGTCCGTCGCCGACGCCCGGCTCGTCCTTCCACGAGAAGAGGAAGCCCTCGTCGCGACGGAGCTTCGCGACGATCACTGCCTGGAGGTGGGCAAGCACCCGGTCGTCGAATTCGATCTCCAGATTTGCATTGCCATAGACCAGTGTTCCCACGGGGCCCCCGCCTTTCTCGTTCTTTGTTACGCAGGCGCGCAGTAATGTGCGCCACCTGGCGTGAGCCTACGCCGAAATGACGGCCACTCGGGTAATTCGACCAGCGGGGGTGGTGCGATTCCCACGGTCACGCTATGTTAGCCGCTCGCGACAGCACGGCGCCTCAATGTGTACACTGTCCACAACAATGGCTTCCATCACAGCGCGGAGCGCCCCCGTGACCGAGACACACACCACCCCGCCGAGGGACACCTATCGTCACGGCGACCTCCGGCAGGCCCTGCTCACCGCCGGTGTCGAGCTAGCCCGCTCCGGGGGGCCAGACGCGGTCGTGCTGCGTGAGTCCACGCGACGCGTCGGCGTCTCCCCCAACGCCGCGTACCGCCATTTCGCCGACCGCCAGGCACTGCTCTCCGCCGTCTCGGCCTCTGCCCAGGGCATGGTCGCCGACGCGATGACCGCCGACGTCGCCGCCGTGGAAACGACCGACGATCCCGCCTCCGACGCACGGCGGCGGCTGCGCGCGGTCGGAACCGGCTATCTCGGGTTCGCGCGCGCCGAGCCCGGACTGTTCCGTACCGCTTTCTCCGTGCCCGACGATCTCGCCAACTCCGCGAACCCCGCAAAGGCCGGCGCCGCAGGGCTCACCCCCTTCCAGGTGCTCTCGGAGGCCCTCGACGCGCTCGTCACCGCGGGCGCACTCCCCGCGGCGAGGCGGCAGGGTGCAGAACTGCACGCCTGGTCGGCCGTGCACGGGCTGGGAATGCTGATCATCGACGGCCCCCTGCGCGGGCTCACGGCCGAGATGATCGACGGCGCAACCGCGCGACTGCTCGACATGGTGGACCGCGGCATCTGACCGGCACCGCTGGCTCCGCCCCGGGGTACGCTGAAAAGACCGACAGCCCAGCACGAGACCGCACAGGGAGACCGTGAAGCCGCTCAGCGAATCCGAGATCCGATCCAGCTTCGTCAACGCGACGCGCGGCGAGATCGAGCGGATCCCCCTCCCCGGTCTGCACGAGGTGATCTGGGAGAGCCGCGAATACCTCGGCTGGCGCGATCCGCAGTCGCGGCTGCGCGGCTACCTGGTGCACTGGTCGGGCGACCGTCCGATCGGCATCGTGGTGCGCGCCTCGGAGGTGGCGCTCACCCGTGGCATCTCGGCGATGTGCTCGCTCTGCCGCACACCGCAGCCCTCGCACCAGGTCTCGATGTTCTCCGCGCCGCGGGCCGGCGAGGCGGGCCGCAACGGCAACACCATCGGAACCTACATCTGCGACGACCTGGCGTGCTCGATGATCATCCGCATCACCCCCGCCGCGCAGCCGCTGCACCCCGACCCCGAGGAGATCGTCAGCGAGCGCGCCGAGGGACTGCTCGCGCGGGTGCAGGCCTTCACCGCCGACATCATGCGTCCGGCCTGACCGTGGCCACCTCCCTCCTGCTGCTCGCAGACACGCACCTCCCGAAGCGTGCGAAGGCGCTCTCCGAGCAGGTCTGGCGCGCGGTCGAGGCCGCCGACGTCGTGGTGCACGCCGGCGACTGGGTCGAGGCGGCCCTGCTCGACGAGCTCGAGAGCCGCGCGGCCCGGGTGATCGGGGTGTGGGGCAACAACGACGGCGACGAGCTGCGCGCCCGCCTGCCCGAGGTGGCCCGCGCGACGATCGACGGTGTGCGCGTCGCCGTGACCCACGAGACCGGGCAGGCTCTCGGACGCGAGGCGCGCGCCGACGGCGCCCATCCGCTCACCGACCTGCTCGTCTTCGGGCACAGCCACATCCCCTGGGACTCGGTCAGCCCGGCCGGCATGCGCCTGCTCAACCCCGGGTCGCCGACCGACCGCCGCCGCCAGCCGCTGTGCACCATGATGACGGCGACAGCGGATGCCGGGGAACTCCGCGACGTGCGCCTGGTGCCGGTGCAGCGCTGACCCCGCGTCATTTTCACACCGCACCACGCGACCGCCAAGGGGTTGTCGCTGCGAAATCGCGATGACACGGTGGGGGGAACCCCTAAGGAGAACTCCCCCATGACCGACAGCACCGACCTCGACACGATCCGCACCATCGTCTCCGGCACCCGTATCGCCGTGCTCACCACGGTGAGCCCCACCGGCGAGCTGCACAGCCGACCGCTCGCGGTGCTCGAGGACACCTTCGAGGGCTCCGTCTGGTTCTTCACCCAGGACCCGAGCCCGAAGACGACCGATGTGGCGGGCAACCCCGAGGTCAACGTGTCGTACGCCGACGGCAAGAGCTACCTCTCGCTGGCAGGCACGGCCACGGTCGACCGCGACCAGGCCCGCATCGACAAGCTCTGGAACCCGATGGTGGAGGCCTGGTTCGAGAACGGCAAGGAGGACCCGACCGTGGCGCTGCTGCGCGTCGACGCCCGCAGCGCCGAGTTCTGGTCGATCGACAAGCCGGGCATCGTGCGCGCCTTCGAGGTGGCCAAGGCCATCGTGACGAAGACGACGCCCGACGTGGGCGAGAACAAGACCGTCTCGCTGTAGCGCATGACCACCACGCCGGTCACCGAGCTGCGGCTGAGCCGCGACTTCGACGCGTCGGCGGACACGCTGTTCGCCCTCTTCACCGACCCCGCCGAACTCGCGGTGTGGTTCGGTCCCGCCGCGTTCACCGTGCCCTTCGAGAGCGTCGTGGTCGAGCTGCGCGAGGGCGGCGCCTGGAACCTGTCGATGGTGGAGACGACCACGGGCCGCGCCTACCCGATCCGCGGCACCGTCATCGACTTCGCCGAGGGAGCGCGGCTCGAGCTGCGCCTCGACGCCGACACCGGCGAGGGGACCCTGAGCGAGGTGGGGCTACGCATCCGCTTCCGCGACGGTGGTCTGGAGCTGGAGCAGGGGCCGTTCACCGAGCAGCAGCGCGACAGCACGGCCGAGGGCTGGGAGCTGTCGTTCCAGAAGATCGACGCCATCCTGGCGGCGCACCGCGGTTGAGGGGCCTGACACCATGCCAGGGCCGGAGAGCTACCGCGAGGGTCAGCCCCGCTGGATCGCGCTGGAGAGCAGCGATCCGCCGCGGGCCCAGGCCTTCTACGCGGGCCTCTTCGGGTGGACCTTCGCCGAATCCTCCCCGGAGGGCCACGTCGACTGCCTCCTGGGGGGCGCGCGGGTGGCCGGCGTGCTGCCCGGCGACGCCGACCGCTGGCTGGTCTACCTCTCCGTCGCCGACGCGGAGGCGACGGCGGGCGCGGCACTGACCCACGGGGCCGGCGCGATCGTCATCGACCGCGCGGGGGCACGCGCGACCACGGTGCTGCTCGACGATCCCACCGGCGCACGCGTCGGCGGGTGGCAGGCGGCGAGCCATCCGGGATTCGAGGTGATGTGGCAACCAGGCTCGCCCGTGTGGTTCGAGACGGTCACGCGCGACTTCGCCGCGGCATCCGCTTTCTACACGGCCGTCTTCGGCTGGACGCTCGAGGTGCTGAGCGACGACGACGACTTCCGCTTCTCCACCTTCGGCAGCGGCCGGGAGGCGATGACGGGCATCGAGGACGCAGCGCGGTACCCGGGCGGGGAGCCGTCGCGCTGGGTCGTGTACTTCGGCGTCGCGGACGCGGACGCGGCGGTGGCTCGCGCCCTCGAGCTCGGCGGCACGCTGCGGGCCTCCGTCGAGGACACGCCCTTCGGTCGGCTCGCGCAGCTGGCGGACCCGATGGGAGCCGCCTTCCGGGTGATGCAGGAGCCCTAGGATATCGCCCATGGTCACCTTCACCGCTCCCCTGGTCGTCGACGGCAAGACCGCGACCGGCATCGCCGTTCCCGACGACGTGGTCGCCCGGCTCGGCACCGGCAAGCGCTTCGCCGTCGTCGTGACGATCGGCGACTACAGCTACCGCAGCACCATCGGGCCCTACAAGGGATCGACGATGCTGCCCGTCAGCGCGGCCAATCGCGCGGGCGCCGGCATCGCCGCGGGCGACGAGGTCACCCTCACGCTCGAGGTGGACGATGCTCCCCGCACCGTCGAGGTTCCAGACGACCTGGCCGCGGCGCTGGCGAAGGCGTCGCTGGACGATGCCTTCGCCGCGCTCTCGGTCAGCAGCCGGCGCGCGCACGTCGTGTCGATCGAGGGCGCGAAGACGGCCGAGACCCGCGAGCGCCGCGTGCAGAAGGTGGTCGCGGCGCTCGGCGCCTAGTCGTGTCTCAGGCCTGGTCGGCCTTCAGAACCGAGAGCACATTGCCTGCCGGGTCCTTGAACCAGGCGATGTCGGGGCCGTTGCCGCGCATGATTCCCTTCTCATCGCCGGGCATGTCGTCGTAGATCGTCGTCACCACGCCGCGGGCGTTGAGGTCGTCGACGGCCGCCTCCACATCGTCGACCTCGAAGTTGAGGATCGTGAACGACGCGGGCTCGTGGTTCGGCTTCACGTAGGCGAGCACCGTTGCGCCGCTGGCGAGTTCGAGGTTGAGGAAGCCCATGGCGTTCTCGTTCACGGTGAGGCCGAGGGTCTCTCCGTAGAACTTCTTCGCGGCGTCGAGGTCGTCGATGGAGAAGCCGCTGAAGGCTCCGTTCGGTGTGAACATGGGTGTTCCCTCCGGTAGGGGTGGCAATGTGGTCGCTGTCCACATTGCTCGCACCGTGCGGAATAGTCCACCCCGGTCACGCTCCGGCGATCGCGCGGTCGCTTTTCGCCGCCTGCGGCGCCAGACGCCTCCGCAGCAGCACGCGCTCCACGAGGGTCCAGCTCGTGGTGACCGTCAGGTACAGCGTCGCGGCCAGCGGCACGATCGCCGCGAACACCACGGTGATGAACGGCAGCCAGCTGAGCCAGGCGTTGAGCCGCGCCATCGCCGGCAGCGTCGTGTCCGGCAGCGGGGCCGCGAAACGCATCGCCACCCGGCGCTGTGTGAACGCGACCGCGGCGATCACGGCGAGCAGGCAGGCGTAGACGACCAGGTCGATCGAGAAGGCGCCCGTGCTGAGCAGCTGCCCGAACGAGGTGCCGAGCGACGCCCCGAACAGCTGCTCGGTGAGCAGCGCGTTCGAGTGCCCGTTCACGGTCGGCAGGATGAACAGCCCGTAGACGATCGACAGCACGGGCGCCTGCAGCAGCGTCGGCAGCATCCCGGCCAGCGGGGAGGTCTTCTCGTGCGCGTAGAGCTCCATCATCTTCTTCTGAAGCAGCTCCGGGTTCTTCCGGTACTTCTTCTGGATCTCCTGCAGCCGTGGCGCGATGCGGCGGCGGGTGAACTCCGCCTTCACCTGCGACACCCCGACCGGGATGAGCGCGGTGCGCAGCGCGAGGGTGATGAACACGATGGCGATGGCGGCACTGGCGCCGCCGGCGAGTGGCTCGAGCAGGTGGGCGAGGGCGGTGACGACGGAGTAGGCCGCGTCGAGCACGGCGGCGATCGGGGCGAACGAGTAGATGTCCACGGGTGTGGTCCTTTGCTGTCGGGAGAATGAGTGGGCCGTCTGGCCGCGCACATCCGCCTTCTCTGCAGGACTACACGACCGCGGGGTCTCCCGACGGGGCCCGGGTGCGCGGGCGGCCCGCGGTGTCCGGGTGCTGGGGGGACGGCTGTCCGACGAGCGACTGCCGGTGCTCGCGGGCACGGTCGCCGACGGCGAGCTCCTGCGAGCGGATGACCACGGCCGCGTATCGAGCGGCCAGTACGGCGCCGACCGCGAGGGCCGCGATTCCGGCGAAGACCAGTGAGGAGGGCTCGGCCTGGGCGACCGAGATCACCAGGAACGACACGGTCATTACCATGACGAGTCGTTCGAGTCCAAGGCGCACGCACCAAGGGTACTCCCGGGCGCGCGGTGACACACTGGAACGATGACTAACTCAGAAGCCCAGTCCATCCGCGTCGCGATCGTCGGCGGCAGCGGCAAGGTCGCGAAAGAGATGATCACCCAGTTGCACGCCCGCGGCGACAAGGCGGTTGCGATCTTCCGCAACGCCGACCGCAGCGACGAGCTCACCGAGCTCGGCGCCGTTCCCGTGGTACTCGACATCGAGACCGCCGGCGTCGAGGAACTCACCGCCGCACTCGCCGGCGCCGACGCCGTCGTCTTCTCCGCGGGGGCTGGCGGAGGCGACCCGGCCCGCACCCGCGCCGTCGACTTCGACGGCGCCGTGAAGACCCTCGAGGCCACCGCCGCCGCGGGCATCTCCCGCTTCGTGATCGTCTCGGCGATCGGCGCGGGCGAGAAGCCGAGCGGCGACCTCGGCGACATGCAGCCCTACTACGAGGCCAAGCACGACGCGGATGTCGCGGTCACCGAGTCGGGACTCGACTACACGATCGTGCGCCCCGGAGGACTCACCGACGGCCCGGCCACCGGCAGGGTCACGCTGGGCGACAAGGTGGAGCGCGGCAACGTGCCGCGCGCCGACGTGGCCGCCGTGGTGATCGCCGCTCTCGACGAGCCGCGCTCCATCGGCCACGCCTGGGAGCTCGTCGAGGGGCCGCACTCGATCACCGAGGCCTTCAACGCGGCGCTGTAGAGCGCACCGTCCCCGGATCTGCCTACGATGACCAGATGCAGTCCTCAGCGCTGACCATCCGTCGCACGACCGAGTCCGACTGGCAGGCGCTGCGCGAGCTGCGGCTCGAGATGCTGCGCGACACCCCGATCGCGTTCGGGGAGACGCTCGAGACCGCCCTCGCTCACGCCGAGCCGGAGTGGCGCATGCGGGCGGCCCGCGGCGACTCCGCGGAGAACATCAACCTCGCCGCGATCGTGGGCGACCGCTGGGTCGGCACCATGGCCGCCTTCGTGCCGGACTCCGCCACCGGGGCCCTGCTGGTCGGCGTGTACGTCTCGCCCGACTTCCGCGGCGGCAGTGTGACCGACGCCCTGCTCGACGAGGTCGAGGCGTGGGCGGCCCAGCGCGGCCCCACGCTCAGCCTGCACGTGCACGAGAAGAACGCCCGGGCGCGCGCCTACTACGCCAAGCGCGGCTTCACGAAGACAGGCGCCACCTACCGCTACGTGCTCGACCCGACTGAGCGCGAGATCGAGATGCGCAAGACGCTCTAGCCGTGTCGGTGGTGCGGACTAGCTTCGACGGTGAAAACCACCCTCGTCGAAAGGACCCATCATGGACTGGAAGATCGAACTCCTCGCCGTTCCCGTCTCCGACATCGACCGCTCGAAGCAGTTCTACGTGTCGATCGGCTTCAACGCCGACCACGACCACCAGGTCGACGACACGCTCCGTTTCGTGCAGCTCACCCCGCCCGGCTCGGCCTGCTCCATCGTGCTCGACAAGAACATGGGAAGCGGCATGCAGCCGGGAGCCGTCCAGGGCATCCAGGCCGTCATCGCCGATGCGGATGCCGCGCGCGAGCAGCTGAGAATGGCCGGCGTCGACGCCTCCGACGTCGACGAGACCCCCTGGGGCCGATTCGTCTACTTCCGCGACCCGGACGGCAACGGCTGGGCGCTGCAGCAGGCCGTGGATTGGACCGGCGAGGGCTGACGCCCGACCCGGATTCGCATTTGGTGGACGCCGGAGCACCCGGTCGACCGCGGCTCAGTCGCCCTCGTCGTCGTGCCGCGGCCACATCGCGCGGATCTCGATGCATCCGAAGCGGGACATCGGGTGCGCGCTGGCCACCTCGATCGCGTCGGTGACACTCATGCACTCGATGATGTCGTAGCCGAGGATCTCCTGCGGCGCCCGCGTGTACGGCCCGCCGCTGACGACCAGCTCGCCATTGCGCACACGCACCGTCGTCGCGCTGCGCGCCGGCTGCAGCCGGTCGCCGCGCTGCCGCACCCCGATCGCGTCCATCTCGGCCGACCAGTCGTCGCTGTTCGCGCCCGCCTCGTCCCAGGTCTCGGCGTCCGGATCGGACGCGACAAGCAGCAGGAATTCCATGGATCCTCCTTGATCGACGGCGGGAGAGCGATTCCTCTGGTCTACCCGCGAGCGACGCGTCGGGCAAGAGGCGACTTCGCACCCGGAGCGGTGCAGACTAGGACGATGCGCCGATCAGTCCGCCCCGTCGTCCCCCAGCCCGGCCAGGAGTCCGTGTGGGACTACCCCCGACCGCCGCGCGTCGAGCCCACCGCCGAACGGGTGCGTCTCGTTCTCGGCGGCGAGACGATCGTCGACACCACAGAGGCGCTCCGCGTTCTCGAGACGAGCCATCCGCCGGTCTACTACGTACCCCGCTCCGCCTTCGCACCCGGCTCGCTCGAGCCGGCGCCGGGCAGCAGCTTCTGCGAGTTCAAGGGCGTAGCCGGCTACCTCACGGTGCGCGGCGGGTCGTCGGTCGCAGACGGCGCCGCCTGGATCTATCCCGAGCCGAGCCCCGGCTTCGAGTCGCTGGTCGGCATGGTCGCCGTCTACCCGGGCCGCATGGACACCGTGATGGTCGATGACGAGCGGGTGCAGGCGCAGGCGGGCGGCTTCTACGGGGGCTGGATCACCTCACGCGTGGTCGGCCCGTTCAAGGGCGAGCCGGGAACGCTGGGCTGGTGAGCGCGACACCGCTGCGGCCCGTGCTGCGCCGCCTGCGCATCGGGGCGGTCGCCCTGCTGCTGGCGATCGTGCTCCTGGTGGTCGGGGTGCTGGTCTGGGCCAACATCGTGATGCAGGGCGACCGCGCCCGTGCACTCGACGCCTGGACGGATCCGGCCGTGGCCATCACCAGCACAGACCACTCCGTCGTCATCGCGCCGACGGAGTCGGCATCCGCTACCGGTCTCGTGTTCATCCCGGGAGCGAAGGTCGATCCCTACGCCTACATGTTCAAGCTGTCGGGCATCGTCGAGCGGTCGGGAGTGACCGTGGTGATCACCAAGCCGACGCTCAACCTGGCGTTCTTCGACCTGCGACCGCTGGAGACCTTCACCGCCGACGCCCCCGGCATCACCGACTGGTTCGTCGGCGGCCATTCGCTGGGTGGGGTGAAGGCGTGCATGCTCGCGGACTCCCCCGAGGTGCACGGCCTGGTGCTCTTCGGCAGCTACTGCGCGAACGACCTCGGCGACTCCGGGCTCGCGGTGCTGAGCATCGCGGGCGAGCGCGACGGCCTGTCGACCCCCGCGAAGATAGCGGATGCCCGCCCCGAGCTGCCCGAGGACGCCACGCTCGTCGAGATCCCGGGTCTCAATCACGCCGGCTTCGGCGACTACGGCGCGCAGCCGGGCGACCGGAGCAGCCCGCTCACGCCGGACGAGACGAGAGACTCGATCACCGCCGAGCTCGAGCGGATCTTCCCGCCCCTCCCGCTGGTCGAGTAGCCCGCGACGAAGGAGCAGGCGTATCGAGACCCCCTAGCTCTCCTTGGGGATCAGCACCCAGAGGATCACGTAGATGATCACCTGGGGGCCGGGGATGAGGATGGACGCGACGGTCAGCACCCGCACCAGCGTCACCGACCAGCCGAAGCGGTTG
>Ga0247805_1000556_pt1 | contig 19084 bp, 21 predicted proteins | sample UWRJL044104R1_FD_180930 | JGI IMG/M metagenome (GOLD analysis project Ga0247805, IMG submission 180930) | Plant litter microbial communities from Arlington Agricultural Research Station in Wisconsin, United States - UWRJ-L044-104R-1 | ecosystem: Environmental > Terrestrial > Plant litter >... | reverse complement strand
AAATCGAAGAGGGATATTTATCACTCTCCATATAATTTTCATTGAAGTGTTCCTGCATCAGTTTCTTTTTAAACTGAAAGGAGGTATTCGACACTTTAAACACAATGTTGCGGGATTTGATATCCATTACGGAACTTGCAGTAGTGCTTTTCCCTTCAATATCTTCAACAGGAGTACTGGAGAAAAACGTAATGGAGGTCGCTTTACTTACAAAAATATTTTGGGCTCCGGCTGCCATGAAAGATAAGCAGAGGCCAAATAGCAGAATCATTCTTTTCATGAGATCAGTTTTTTAGTTGTTAAGTGTACCCTGGTCAAACCAGGCCTGGAGCGATTGCAGGTCGGACGCAGTAATCGTTCCGCCCAGCGGCATAGATTTTTTTACCAGTACAGCATCTTTTATCCGGTCTGCATTAGCGGTGACCGAGGTATAGCCATTAAAGCTCCAGATGGCTGCTGCAGAACGGCCCGGCGCATGGCATCCGGCACATTTGGTTTGCAACAGGGGCTGCACAAAACTGGCGAAACTTACATTTGTACCCGGCTTTTCAGTCGGGGGCTGATCAGGTTTGATCTCCTCAGCCTGCTTTTTTGAACAGCAGGCCAGCAGGAGGTAAACAAATGCAATAGCGATGGTGGTGATCGGATATTTTAACATATGAAATTTATTTAGTTAAAGCTGGCGTGTTTACAGTCAGGATAGGCCATACGCCGGGTGCAGGTACGCTTACTCCTTTAGTTTCACCACGTTTGGCATCACCACCGAAATAATAAAGCGGATGTCCTTTATAGGTCAATTGTTTTTTACCTGCTGCAGTGATTTGTACAATGACATCTTTTTTGATGATAGATGGTACGTTCAGGATCTCAGATTCAAAGATGGGCCAGAGCGCATTGTTGCTTAAGTCTGCTTCGGTATAGGTATTTACATTAAATGTATCTGGTGCGTAAGCATATAAGGTTTTACCTGCTGCATCCGTCAGGTAAACCGTTTCACCTGTACCTTCAACACCTTCGGCGGTATAGTTTTTCGTATCACGGCCCACCAGTTGTGTTTTGGCAAACATGACTGAATAATCAGGTTTTGCAACAAACCAGGTTCCCCCTACACCGTCACCTTTAATATCTGCTTTCGTCGCATCTCCGCTATAGTAATACAATGGCCAGCCTTTATAAGTGGTTTGTTTCCTGCCGTCTGCACGTGTGATGGTCGCAATATCTGTAGCCGCTACTCCGGCTGGTGCAGTTTCATTGCCCGCATAATAGACCGGCCAGGCTAACAGGCAGCCATCTACACATCCGGAAGTGCCGTTCGCATCTATTGCAAATGCATATAAAGCTTTTCCGTTACCATCAGTAAATACACTGCCAAATGTAGTTGAGGTGGCTAACTGCAAACCGGAGCTGGCGGCAGTACCTCCTGGTGTAACAGGATTACCATACGGATCTTTCCCCGCGTCTTCCGGAGCATCGTTATTTTTTGAGCATGAAGCAAAGACCATCAGTCCTGCCAGGCTTATTAAAGCCAGATTTCTTTTAAGAATTACCAACATAATTTCTTTACTTTTAGAATGAAACGATATATTTAATCGATTGTAGCGATTACGTTACATTACTGCTGCCGGTTGCCTGTGCAAGCAGATAAATAAATTTTTTTTCGGGGCAACCTTTTGTAAAAACTGTCCGTATACGGGGTAGAAAATGACTCAGCTTAAATCATAAAAAAGGTGCAGAGAATCATCAGCGGGTGCATCAAAAAAGACAGGTCCAGTCAGTACTTACTCTATAAAGAATTTTATAGTTATGGACTGGCTATATGCAGACGTTATGCATTAGATGACGAGGATGCTGCGGATGTGCTGAATGATGGTTTCCTGAAAATATTCAACAACATAGAGAAATACGATCCCGAAAAACCATTTAAATCATGGATCGGAAAAATTATCACCAATACTGCGATAGATCATTACCGCGCCAATCTAAAATTTGCTGACCATGAGGATGTAAGCACCCTGGAACATATCGGTGATGCGGCAATAGTTTATAGTCAGCTGGCCTACAAAGAGTTGTTGGCACTGATCCAGGGACTATCTCCTGCGTATCGCACCGTGTTCAATCTGTATGCTATAGATGGGTATTCGCATGAAGAAATAGCAGAGCTGTTAAAAATTTCTACGGGTACTTCGAAATCCAATTTATTTAAAGCGCGACAAAAATTGCAAGAGAAGCTGGCAACAATAAACGGTAGTTTAAAAGCAGATGTTAGCTTCATTGCCAGACAAGGGGTTAATCCTATAAATGTTAACAATGAAATGCCAGCAAAAAATCGATAAATAGTGATGGAAAACGAGAACGATATAGATCAGCTATTTAAAAACGGACTAAGTGATCCTGAAATTCCTTTCAATGAACTGGACTGGGAGAAAATGGAGCGTAAACTGGATGGAACAGAAAACAAAAAACGCCTGATTCCAATGTGGTTATATACGGCGACAGGTATTGCCGCAGTGTTGACGGTGGTATTATTCTGGTTGCTCTCCACTCCTGTGGAAATTAATAAAAAGGGGGGCGAAGAACTCTCCTCGGTTGAACCGGTAAAACCAGGGATTAAAAAGGCAGAGCTGGAAAATAACACTGCGGATCTGAAAATGAATCGTGCTGAGCATCAAATAAATTCAGCAGATACCCATATCCACCAGGAAACAGGTCAACAGTTCTATTCACAAGTGCAAATAGCCGGGAATATCAGTGGCAGGACAACTGCCGTGGGATTGATGACTGAACAGGCACCGCCTGTTTTGCCTTTATTAAGTGCCATTACCGCAAATGATGGCATAAATTCAGGTATTAATCTGATGAGACCAGAGGTCAATCTACAGGTTTCTTCTACATTAGCACACTCAAGTAAAGAGGTTGCGGATGTCAGCACAGCTGCTGAACGCGATAGGATAGCGCTGGAAAAAAAGGCTAATGCATTGGCGCAGAGTAAAGATCCTTTCGAAAAAATTACGCCCACTGAAATTGCAAGAAGTGTGCAAAAAAATATGGAAACAGCGTTGTCCCCACGAAATACCTTAATTCTGAGTGCTATGGCTGCTCCTGATATTACTACGGCAAAACCGAGCAAATCCTCAAAGGTGAGTTCCAACCTGGGGATGCTGGCAACTTATGCATTGAGCCCGAAATTCAGCGTGACTTCCGGTGCGATTTATGCTAAAAAATATTATAACTCTGCGGGTACCGCTCCGCAGGATAATCCTTATGCCGCGGCGCAGGATTGGGAGGTAGATGCAGACTGTAATGTGCTGGATATTCCACTGAATGTGAACTACAAGCTGTTAAATAAAAAGCGGCTTTCTGTGAGTGTGAATACTGGCTTATCGAGTTATTTTATGCTGAAAGAAAAGTACGAATTTATTACCGGGGCTGCCGGAGCGGGGCAGCAGGTGTCTACATTGGAAGTGCAGAATCAAAACAAACATCTTTTCGGTATAGCAAATATTTCGCTCAGCTTCGACCATCGGATAAATGAATCTTTCAGCGTAGGGCTACAGCCTTTTGCCAAGCTACCGCTCACGGGAATAGGAAACGGAAATGTAGATTTGAAGTCGGTAGGGGTATCGTTTTCTCTGAATATAGGCCTGTTTCCGGCTAAAAAGACGGGTAAGTATGCAGTTGTAAAGTATTCATCACTAAAATAGGCTGGAACTGCAGGGCTGAATTACACAAGTAAATGTGTTTCCTGATAAAGTTTCGGGGTTTTCCCTGTAATGGTCTTAAAACTTTTATGGAAGCAGGAGAAGTTGTTAAAGCCAGATTCAAAGCAGATCTGCTTAATATCCAGTCTGTTTTCGAGGATCAGTTTACAGGCATAACCCACACGGATATCTACCATGAACTTAGAAAATGTTTTTCCTGTCCGGGTTTTAAAATAGCGGCAGAAAGAATTAGGAACCAGATCTGCAACGGCAGCAATTTCTTCCAGCTGGATTTTCTTCTTGAAATTATTCAGCGCGAAATTATAGATGTTATTCATCCTGTCATTTTCTGCTGCCCTGAAGTCGGCCTTAAACCCTAAAGAAGACAGTATTTCAATTTTAGGCATGCCCGCCACCATCATCAGGCAATCCAGCAGCGCAGTGATTTTGTTCAGCCCTTCAGCAATGTAAATCTTTTCCATCTGCTGGGAAATTTTCTCCGCTTCATCGCCACGGATCAGAATCCCTCTTTTCGCCTTTTCTAATATATTTTTGATTGCCTTGGTCTCCGGCAAATGCAGAAATCTTTCACCAAGAAAACTCTCATAAAAATGGATTACTGTAGCATGCGGTTCCTCGGCCCTGTCTTCCTCAAAATAAGAAGAGTCGTAACGCCAGTAATGCGGAAGGTCACTGCCTAACAGCACTACATCACCCGGTAAAAAACGCTCAATATTATCCCCCACAAATTGAGTTCCTGTGCCATTGTGAAAACAAACCATTTCTACTTCGGTATGGTAATGCCATCTGTTATTTACATTAGGCGATGTATCTTTTCTCACACTAAAAGATTGATCGGCGTTTGTTTGTATTTTAAGATGCTGCGGCTTCATCAGGTAAATATATACAGGAATTTGTTTATTTTTAAATACTAATGTTAATATACCTTAATAAATTGATAAGATGAATTGTTTCATCAGCTAAATCATACTTACTTTCGGCTAACCGATATAAAATTATAACCCTGTATATTTAAACGATGAAAAAAAATCATTTCGCGGTAGTGCTGATTACATCCCTCTTCTTTTTATGGGGATTTGCACTCAATTTAAATCCTATATTGATTCCGCATTTAAAGAAAGCCTGTCAACTGACAGATACACAATCTGCATTTATTGACTCTGCTTCTTATATCGCTTACTTTTTACTGGCTATCCCTGCAGGAAAATTCATGAAACGCTTCGGTTATAAGGGCGGTATTGTATTGGGACTACTGTTGTTTGCCACAGGAGCTTTCCTGTTTTATCCTGCAGCAGAGACCAGGTCATACGTTTTTTTTCTGGGCGCGTTGTTTATTATTGCGAGCGGATTAACCTTTCTGGAGACTGCAGCAAACCCATATATTACAGTTCTGGGCGATCCGGAAGGGGCTACACAGCGACTCAATTTTGCACAATCATTTAACGGACTGGCTTCTACGCTTGCACCGCTATTGGGAGGAATGTTTATCTTATCGGGTGAAACACTGAGTCCTGAAGCACAGGCTGCAATGAATCCAGCTCAGCTGAACACTTACTTTGACCATGAGGCATCTGCTGTAAAGCTGCCCTTTATGATTATTGGTTTAGTAGTATTGCTGATCGCTATATTTTTAATGCGTACACCTTTACCTGAAATACAGGATGAAGAGGATATGGTCGATAACAATGGTTCACTGTTCAAACAAAAGAACCTGGTATTGGGCGTTGTTGCCCAGTTTTTTTATGTAGGTGCACAGGTATGTGTCAGCAGCTTTTTTATCCGTTTCTCCGCTCAGGTAGCAGGTATAGCAGAAAAATCTGCTTCGATGTTCCTTGCGGGTGCCCTTTTTGGTTTTATGGCGGGCAGGTTTATAGGGACTTTCCTGATGAAGTACATTTCACCATCAAAATTACTGGCGGTATATAGTCTCATCAATGTGGTGCTGATCATAGCCGCAATCGTATTACATGGCAAAGCTTCCGTATATGCGTTAATGGGGGTAGAATTCTTTATGTCTATCATGTTCCCGACTATTTTCTCTTTAAGTATCAGGGGATTGGGTTCCAGAATGAAAGAAGGATCTTCTTTTGTAATCATGGCGATAGTCGGAGGTGCGGTTTTTCCCGTATTAATGGGAAGAGTATCTGATATGACAAATATCCAGACCGCTTACCTCGTACCGGGACTCTGCTTTTTAGTCGTTTTCTATTTTGCACTACGTAACCTTAATGTGAAAAAGGTTAAAATTATAACAGCACACTAATGAAAAGATATTGTTTAGGCCTTGGCCTTGTTCCAGATGATCGGCTGATCGCTGAATATGAAGAAATCCACCGGGCGATATGGCCGGAAATAAAAGCAAGCATACTGAAATCCGGAATCACTGATATGGAAATTTACCGGGTAGGTACACTTTTATTTATGATCATGGATACAGATGAAAGCTTTACCTTTACAAAGAAGGCAGAGATGGATGCTGGGAATCCAAAAGTGCAGGAATGGGAAGAATTAATGTGGAAATACCAGCAGGCACTGCCCTCTGCGAAACCTGGTGAAAAATGGGTTTTGATGGACAGGATTTTTGAACTGAATAAATAATCAGGCAATGGTTAAAATTGATGCACATCAGCATTTCTGGAAATATGACTATTTGAAACACGAATGGATCAATGAAGAAATGGCCGTGATCCGCAGGGACTTTCTACCTGAAAACCTGCTCCCTGTGTTGCAGGAACATGGTATTGAAGGGTGCATCGCTGTACAGGCAGATCAGACAGAAGCTGAAACCATTTTTTTACTGCAGCTGGCAAAAGAGCACGATTTTATTAAAGGTGTAGTGGGATGGGTAGACCTCCAGTGCCCCGCAATTGAAGAATGGCTGCACCACTTTAGCCGTAATGATAAGTTTAAAGGTGTGCGTCATATCCTGCAGGGCGAAACCCAAAGGGATCTGATGCTGGATAAGGCTTTTCTCAATGGTATTAGTAAACTGCGGCAGTTTGACCTGAGTTATGATATCTTAATTTTCCCGGATCAGCTCAAATATGTGCCGGAACTGGTCGGCGCTTTTCCTGATCTTCGTTTTGTGATTGATCATATGGCTAAGCCTGATATCAAAAATAAGGTAATGGGCGACTGGAAAAAAGAGCTTGAACAAATAGCACAGCATGAAAATGTACATTGCAAGTTGTCGGGTATGGTCACAGAAGCTGATCTTAAATCCTGGAAGGCTGATGATTTTACGCCATATCTGGACACTGTTGTCGAAGCTTTTGGTATCAGCAGAATCCTCTATGGTTCAGACTGGCCGGTATGTTTATCTGCCGGCAGTTATACCGATGTGATGGGTATTGTAGCCAACTATTTCAGTCGTTTTACTGCCAGAGAACAAGAACTTTTTTTCGGTGAAAATGCTTCTGCATTTTACCGTCTTTCCTAAGTATATCCTTCCTCATTGACTATTCTCCCTTCCAAAATGGAAGGGTATGTAAAGGGGCATACTAATCGTTTTTAAAGAAATATCACAGGGCTGACCAATAGAGAGGCCCTTTTGGCTATTTTGTGGCACGCAGGCATGTCATTTGATCCGTCATTTCTAAAATTGAAAATGAAACAGCAAATGATATTTGTGCGGGTGGCCACAATAAATGATATCAGATACACACAACAGATATGTACAGAGACCGAGGAATCTGCCATCGCAAGAGGCACCGGTATTGCAAAACGTAGTCCTGAATCCATTGCCAGGAAAATGCGCGAAGGTAAAGCGGTCATCGCTGTAACAAGCAGTGAAGAATGGGTGGGCTTTGCCTATCTCGAAACCTGGCAGAATGACCAGTTTATTTCCAATTCGGGATTAATCGTGGCGCCTCAATTCCGGAATTCCGGTGTGGCCAAAGCAATCAAAGAACGCATCTTCCGTATTTCACGCAGCAGGTATCCCCAGGCAAAGATCTTCAGCATCACATCGGGAGCTGCCATATTAAAAATGAATACCAGGATGGGCTTCGAGCCGGTTACTTTTCAGCAGATCACGCAGGATGATTTGTTTTGGGAAGGTTGCAAAGGCTGTGTCAATTATGACATCCTGGAGGGGAAGAAGCGGGCTAACTGTTTATGCACAGCGATGCTTTTTGATCCTGCCGAACTGGAAATGCATGCAAATCCTCCTTTAGCCCAATCTTTTTCTTCCTACAATTTCTCAGCAATAAAATCATCTTTTTAAATTCTCCGATATATGGAAAGCTTAACATATGAGACTAACCAATCCAGACAAATTTATGCGGAATCACTGGATTTACTGGAACAACTTATTTCAACTCCCTCATTTAGCGGTAATGAAGCGGGAACAGCGTCGGTTATCGAGTCGTATTTAAACAGCCGGAACGTTTTTACTTTCCGCAAATTCAATAACGTATGGTGTTATAATCTTCATTTCGATAGTGATAAACCTACAATTCTCCTTAACTCTCATCACGATACCGTTCAGCCCTCAAAAGCTTATGAGAAAGATCCTTTTCAACCTTCAATCAACGAGGAAAAATTATTTGGATTAGGGAGCAATGATGCCGGAGGTGCATTGGTTTCACTCATCGCCACCTTCCTCTATTTTTACAAACGTAAAGATCTCCCTTTCAATCTTTGTCTCGCTGCTACCGCAGAAGAAGAAACTTCCGGAGATAAAGGATTAAAATGTGTTCTTCCTGAATTGCAGCCTGTCGCTTTTGCAATAGTGGGCGAGCCTACAAATATGCAGATCGCAATAGCTGAAAGGGGATCTATGGTGCTGGACTGCACGTCATTTGGTCGCGCGGGGCATGCGGCCAGGGAGGAGGGGGACAATGCGATTTACCGGGCCTTAAAAGATATGCAGTGGTTCTCTACCTATCATTTTCCGCTGGTGTCGCCCGTAATGGGACCGGTTAAAATGACTGTCACCGAAGTGCATGCAGGTTTGCAACACAATATTATTCCGGCAGAATGTCATTTTACCGTTGATGTGCGGCTGACAGATGCCTATACAGAAAAAGAAATGCTCCATATCATTCAGAACCATACCTTTTGTGAATTTACAGTAAGGCCAGGTGTACTGAAACCGTCCTGTATAGCTCATTTGCATCCTATCGTGCAAACCGGAATGGCTATCGGGAGAAAAGCGTATGTGTCTCCGACAAGTTCAGATCAGGGCTGGCTGGATATGCCATCTATAAAGATGGGGCCGGGCGAGTCGGCACGCTCGCATACGGCCGATGAGTTTATCTACCTGGAAGAGATCTCTGAGGGAATTGAACTCTATATCCTTTTACTGGAATCCCTTTTTCCCTACTTAGTTAACGGGCGCGTTTGTTGATAGTTAGGGATTTTTTTTCTTTGATTAACAGCTCCTTAACCTGCCTGGTCGGTTTTTTCCGACCAGGTGCAGCGTAAAGAGAATCTTCACCTGGTCGGAAAAAACCGACCAGGTTATGTGATGAATCTTAATTTTTTATGATACATTAACTAAAATTAAGATGTGATTATGAATAAAACAGTGCTTTTCCTTGCTATTGCCGGCAGCTGCCTCATGGCATGTAATTCGGCAGATCATCAAAATACAGCTGCTGCTGATACAGATTCTGTTGGTATCAAGGCCATTAATGATACCAGTTTCGCCAGACATATCAGCGTACTGGCTTCGGATGATTTTCAGGGACGTAAGCCCTTTACGGTTGGTGAGACCAGGTCCATCAATTACCTGAAAGAGGAATTTAGTAAACTGGGCTTGAAACCCGGTAATGGCGACACCTATTTTCAGAAAGTCCCTATGGTGGAAATTAAGTCCGTGCCGGAAAGCAAAATGATCTTTAAAGGTGCTAATGGCAGTGTTACAGCAACCTATCTGGAGAACTTTGTCGCAGCTACACGTCGCGTACAGCCTGTGGTAAATCTGGCCAACTCTCCACTTGTATTTGCAGGTTATGGGATTGTGGCTCCTGAATATAACTGGAATGATTATGCCGGATTGGACGTAAAAGGTAAAACCGTTGTAGTGATGGTGAATGACCCTGGTTTTGCAGACAGCACCTTGTTTAAAGGTAAAAGTATGACCTATTATGGTCGCTGGACCTACAAATTTGAAGAAGCTGCCCGTCAGGGTGCTGCAGGAATTTTGATTATTCACGATACCGCACCTGCTGCCTATCCATGGTCTGTTGTGCGCAGTGGCTGGTCTAAATCCAAGTTGCAGTCCGAAGAGAAAGACAATAACATGTCCAGAGCCATTGTGGAAGGCTGGATCAGTTCTGATATGGCAAAACAACTGTTCCAACTGAGCGGGCAACCGGCCTCCTTACTTGCTGATGCAGGTAAAAAAGGATTTAAGGCTGTAGATCTCAAATTGTCTACTTCCCTGGCCATCAATAATAAAATCAAAAAGTCTGTTTCCAATAATGTTATTGCCGTGATTCCCGGAACAAAACGACCTGACGAATGTGTGATCTATTCCGCGCACTGGGATCATCTGGGAGTTGGAGAGGTCGTTAAAGGAGATTCTATCTACAATGGGGCAGTAGACAATGCTACTGGCGTTGCTGCACTGCTCGAACTTGCCGCTGCTTTTCAGCAGTCTGCAGTAAAACCTGAACGTTCTATCGTCTTCATTTCCTTTACGGGAGAGGAGCAGGGACTGATCGGATCTGAATATTATGCCGGAAATCCTGTTTTCCCGGTGCAAAAAACTGTAGCCGATATCAATATGGATATGATGGGACTGGCGGGGAAAACCAAAGATATAGTAGTTTACGGTTATGGTCAGTCAGAATTGGAAGATTATGCTGAAGCTTCAGCTAAAAAACAAGGTCGCATAATTGTTAAAGATCCTGTGCCTTCATCGGGATTATATTACCGTTCAGACCATTTTAATTTTGCTAAAGTTGGTGTTCCTTCTTTATTCACCGGTTCCGGTGTAGATAATGTAACGCATGGCAGGGAATGGGGATTGAAGCAGGTGGCTGAATATACAAAATCACGTTACCATGCACCTCAGGATAATTTTGATGCTATTGCCGACCGCAGTGGAATAGTGGAAGATGTCCGTTTATTATTTGATATGGGTTACCGTTTAAGTAAGGAGACAACTTTCCCGAAATGGAAAAAAGGCTCAGAATTTATGGCGGCGAGAGAAAAATCATTAAAATAAATACAGCTGCCAACTGGCCAATATCCCTGCGCTGGATACCGTAGCAATTAATAAGTTTAAAGCTATAGCGATATCGCGCAGGGTTATAGACTTACTCACATGACGAATTTAAGATTATTTAGCTAATGCTGGCGTCCGACTGATCCCCACTGCCCTTTTCTGCAGAATATCTCCTGGCTTTTTCATCCGCTGATAAGTCTGCATGATCTTCATTTTCAAGATTTTCATCCAAACGCTCATTCCAGCTATCCAGACCATTTCCTTTTTCATTTCCAGCGGAATGTTGGTTTTCTGTATTGCTTGCTTCAGATTTATGTTTATTGTCGAGATTATTTACTTGCTCTTCCATGATTTGACAGATTTTTAGGTATAGAACAGCAACGTTGTGATTTTGTTTATATCAGCATGATAATCAACCTTCAATAGATTTTACTCTTCTGGCAAAAGGAGCGGTCGCCCTGTTCTGGTAACCATGCACAGCTGTATTGATAAAAATAACCAATGCCACAGCTATAGCTACATAAGCGACAGCTGGGTTTACTTCCCAGTTTTTCACCGCTATAGCAGCGATACCCCATACACCTACACTGGCATATTCTCTCATGTTTCTTTTCCAGATCATCGTAATGAATATCAGGCCGGCCACGAATAACAGTATAATAGCCCAGGCAGTCGCGCTCAAAGGAGCACCATCCCAGCCAAGCGATGTCAGCCAGGCAGCGATATTCACCATCAGCGCGACATTGATCCAGCCGAAATAAGCGCTGATTGGCCACCATAAAAAGCCTATTATTTTAACTGGTGCGTCCCATCTTTCCATGTTGGTATTGAGGACAATCTTCAGCAGTGAAAAGAAGATGACCAGCATGATGCCAACTGATAAACCGATTTGATGATGCACAAATGCGACTACCCAGGCAGCATTCGCCAGGTTTGCAATAACGAACCACCAGCCTATATCCATCACGTAACTGTTATCAAATTTTTTATTAAAATGATCCATCAGCTGATAGACCGCGAAGATGATGAGTCCTAAATAAATCAGTCCCCAAATGCCAAAAGCATAACCAGCAGGCGTGAGCAGGGTATCATAACGGGCAGAGACTTCGCTTATTGATGGCGTATTGTTTCTTCCTGCATTGATATAGTAATTGATAAAGATAGCGATCACTACAGAGACAAGATTGGATATTTGCAGCAGTTTTTTCATCAGTAAATAGTTGAATTTTTATTGTTGATGACCTTTTAGATCATAATGTGTTCATTGATTTTATATTATCTAATATGCAACATCCGGACGACTGCAAGGTTTGTTTTATTATTCCTGGATCACCAGTATATGATCTGTCATTTTATTTGAAACCGTTTTTTGTTGTCCGCCATTGATAGTGATCACCATGGAGTTGTCAAACTCCTGTTTCTCCAGAACCTTAATTTTAGCGCCAAGACCAAGATCGAGTTGCTTCAGGTATTTAAGGAATGCCGGAGAAGTATCACGTACGCTCCCTACCTTACATACCTGGTTTACAGCGATATCACTTAATAGTATGTTCGCATATACCGGCATCTTCCCATTAGATCCCGGTATCGGGTCGCCATGCGGATCAAATGCAGGGTTGCCCAGAAAGTCATCCAGTTTTTTTGCCAGCTGATCATCGTGGATGTGCTCCAGCTGTTCAGCAATATCATGTACTTCATCCCAGCCGTAGTTTAGTTTATCTACCAGGAATACTTCCCATAAACGGTGTTTTCTGATGATATCCAGTGCAGCTATTTCCCCTGTATGGGATAAAAAAGCGCCCTTTGTTTTATCATAGGTGATCAGTTCTTTTTCCTGGAGCTTCTTTAACATATCAATTACCGATGCAGGATTGTTTTCCAGCGCATCGGCAATGGCTTTGGGGCTAACCTTATGCTTAGCTTTACCCAAATGATAAATGGCTTTCAAATAGTTCTCTTCGGAATAAGTCTTTTTCATAGCTGTGTGTCTGGATCAAAAGTAACAATTATTTGTCTAACCATAATTATTAGTTATGACTAATTTTATTTATTTGGTTTATCATATTTATGTTTTATGTTTGTCTAAAATTAAAACTATGAAACCTCTACTTCTACTCTTTTTGATATTTTCTTCCTGCTGTACTTTTGCGCAAACCGGTGGATTAACCGGCAAGGTAGAAGTAAATGGCAAAGCACTTGCCGCAGCAACCGTAAGTCTGAAAAAAAGCAGTTTTAAAACCGTGACTCCGGGTTCAGGACATTTTACCATGAAAAATGTACCGGTAGGATCGTATGAGCTTACTGTAAGTGCTGTTGGTTATCTTACCCAAAAACAACAGCTGGTTATTGTGCAGGACAGTATAATCAGTGTAGATGTGGCGCTCGAAGAACGCACGGATGATTTAAATGAAGTGGTCGTAACCGGTACCATGAAGGAAGTACGCAGGCTGGATAGTCCGGTGCCGGTAGAAGTTTATACTCCCGCTTATTTTAAAAAAAATCCCACTCCCAGTTTATTTGAGAGCGTGGGTCTTATTAATGGAGTGCGGCCACAGCTGAATTGCAATATCTGTAATACAGGGGATATTCATATCAATGGAATGGAAGGGCCTTACACCTTAATTTTGATTGACGGTATGCCGATAGTCAGTAGTTTATCTACTGTTTACGGGCTAAGTGGGATCCCCAATAGTCTGGTAGACCGCATTGAAGTTGTGAAAGGACCAGCATCTTCCCTCTATGGATCTGAAGCGATGGGTGGGGTAATCAATGTCATCACGAAAAATCCTGCCCAGGCACCTGCCTTCAGTATTGATGTTTTTGGTACTTCGTGGCGGGAATATAATATCGATGCTGCCCTTAAATTTGGCGGCAAAAAACTGCAGAGTTTATTGGGCGTAAATTATTTCAATTATCAGCATCCGCTGGATCATAACAATGATGGATTCACTGATGTTACGCTCCAAAACAGAATCTCTATATTTAATAAATGGAATTTTGTACGCAAAGATAAACGGGTAGCCAGTCTCGCTGCCCGCTTCGTAAATGAAGACAGGTGGGGCGGACAGATGAATTGGAACAAGGAATTCAGGGGTTCAGACAGTATCTACGGGGAAAGTATTTATACCAGGCGCTGGGAACTCATTGGCCTTTACCAGTTGCCTGTGAAAGAAAAGATCATGGCACAATTTTCCTATAACTGGCATAATCAGAATTCATGGTATGGCAATTCACCCTATATGGCCAATCAGCAGGTCGGTTTTGCACAGTTATACTGGGACAAAGAAATGGGAAAAAGACATAATTTTCTGTTAGGCGGAACTTACCGGTATACCTGGTATGATGACAATACACCGGGAACATTATCTGCGGATGGATTAGTCAATATGCCTGCGAAAACACCATTACCGGGAATTTTTATTCAGGATGAATGGAAATTTACGGATAAACAGACCCTGCTTGCCGGCTACAGATATGATCATGATCAGTACCATGGCAGTATCCACTCTCCAAGACTGGCTTATAAATTTTCTCCGAATCAAAAAAATACGCTGAGGGCGAGTTTTGGTACCGGTTTTAGGGTAGTCAATCTCTTTACGGAAGATCATGCGGCACTTACCGGAGCCAGGCAGGTGGTGATCGCAGAAGAGCTGAAACCGGAGCGTTCTTATAATGGAAACCTGAACTATGTAACAAAAATCCCGTCTGCCAATTTCTTACTCGGACTGGATGTAACGGGCTTCTATTCCTACTTTACCAATAAGATTACGGGCGACTTTGACCAGAATCCTGATCAGATCATTTATGCCAATCTGAATGGACATGCGATTTCCCGGGGGATATCATTAAATACAGATTTTACCTTTTATTTTCCTTTAAAACTATTGGCAGGAGTGACTTATGCTGATGTTTACCAGCTGGATGATCATGGTAGTGGCAGAATGAAGACAACACAATTGCATGCACCAAAATGGAGTGGCAATTACCTGGCATCTTATACCTTTCCAAAAGATTTTGTGCTGGATCTTACTGGTGTCTTTACCGGTACAATGCGTTTACCGGTGCAGCGAAATGATTACCGGCCTGAATATTCACCATGGTTTACCATTGCTAATCTGCAGCTCACCAGGAAATTCAAAAACGGACTGGAGGTCTATGGGGGGCTGAAAAACATCTTGGGATTTATTCCTAAATATGCATTGATCCGCTCTTTTGATCCATTTGATAAAACTGCAGCAGATCCGGTGGCCAATCCAAATGGTTATACTTTTGATACTGAGTATAATTATGCACCATTACAGGGCAGAAGGGTTTTTGCAGGGTTAAGGTATAACCTGCTGAAATATTAGCTATTAAAAACTTTAATAGCCAGACCTTGTTCTTAATCAAAAACCACATTATGGAAAACGGAAAAAAACACGAAGAAGGACAAGGTCATGATATCAATACAACTGATACAGAGAAACTCCAGAGAAATGAAAATGAAGCGGATGGTGGTAATCAGTATTCCGCTGATGAAGGTGAAGATGAAAACGGACCGAAGCCCTCTACAGATGAGCAGGGATAAACATAATCACTAGCTATTTGTTGTAAAAGCGCAGCATCAGTTTGCCGCTTCAATTTAAAACATGAGTGTCATGAGTAAAGTTAAAAATTTAATAGCCGGAGCAGCAGGAGCAATAGCTTTGAATGTGTTGCATGAAACATTGAAAAAAGAATCTGATGATGTTCCGAGAGTAGATCTCCTGGGAGAAGATGCTGTTCAAAAAGTGCTGAAATATTTTGGCAGCAGTGTGCCTGATAAAGCGAGTTTGTATAAAACAACGCTGGCGGGAGACCTGATCAGCAATACCTTGTATTATAGTTTAATTGGTGCAGGCAATCAGAAATACCTGTGGCCTAAAGCAGTTTTCCTCGGTCTTACTGCGGGAATTGGCGCAGTTAAACTACCAGAGCCAATGGGATTGGACCCTGAACCGGTGACCAAAACCGATCAGGTAAAAGTGCTTACTGTGGGTTATTATATTTTTGGCGCTATTGTTACAGGATTGGTACTTAATCTGCTGAATAAAAAATAGTGGATCATTACCTGGTTATACTTACTATTATTGGAGCAGGCATTCTGGGTATGGCATGGATGCCTGCCTTCACAGCAAAAACAAAAATCTCATACTCTATTATCTATGTTTTGCTAGGGATGCTGTTATATGGCATATTCGACTTTTTGCCTGCACCTGATCCAAAAAAAAATCCGGAGCTGACTACTCATCTTACCGAGCTGGTGGTCCTGGTCTCCCTCATGTGTACCGGATTAAAAATAGACCAGAAATTTTCGTTTCGGACCTGGGGAATTCCTTTTCGGCTGGTCACGATCACCATGTTTTTATGTATTGCCGCTGTTACTGCCATAGGAGTGTATTACTTTAATATGCCGCTGGCATCAGCCTTGTTACTTGCTGCGGTTTTATCACCCACGGATCCTGTTTTGGCGACAGATGTACAGGTGGGAGATCCAAATGAAGAAGATAGAGATAATGCTAAGTTTTCGCTGACTGCAGAAGCTGGTTTCAATGATGGTATGGCTTTCCCTTTTGTATGGCTGGCTATTACTGTTGCAATGATTTCTGCCGGAGGGGAGGGTTCCCTGATTACCTGGGCCTGGAAACATTTGGTCTATCAGATTCTCGCAGGTGCACTTTGCGGCTTTTTAATCGGGAAGTTACTCGCTTATATTCTATTTACCCTGGCAAAAAAATATGAATCTATCGGTACAAATGATGGTTTTGTGTCTATTGCCCTTACACTTTTCGTGTATGGCGTTACCGAGATGGTACACGGTTATGGTTTCGTAGCCGTATTTATTGCGGCCCTGACCTTGCGCAACTACGAAAGGGGACATCAATATCATAACCGGCTGCATGCTTTTTCCGATCAGATGGAACGCATTTTTGTTGCCATTTTGCTGATTCTCTTTGGCGGTAGTCTTGTCCGTGGAATCCTGGATTACCTGACCTGGCCAATGGCTGCATTTGGTGTAGTATTCATTTTTGTGATCAGACCCCTTAGTGCATTAATCGGATTGATCGGCACCAGACTGAAAATTCAGGAGAAACTCGTGATTGGTTTTTTCGGAATTCGTGGGGTAGGCTCTGTTTATTACCTGGCTTTTGCCTTTGGAACTGTTTTTTTTAAAGAACAGGACCAATTATGGTCGCTGGTAGCCTTCATTATCCTGATCTCTATAGGTATTCATGGTTTAACGGCTGGCTTTACCTTTAAAAAGCTCGAAGAAACGCTGCCGGATGATGTAGAAATCATTGCCAAATAGATTTTTTTACATGAACTATTGTATCTTCTGATTTTTTTATAACTTTAAACCCGATGCAGAGTGAACCAAAAAAGAGTGCTGAAGAGGCAAACGAACCCTCTGATAATAAATACGTTCCACTTCAGGGCTTTATTAATGTGAATGAGATTGTTCGCCTGCGCCGCCAGCTGAAAACCGCCCGATTTAATAATCCGGATCAGATCTGGGATGCACAGCTGAATCAGCTCAAACCTCCGCAATCTCCCGATAAATCTGACGAAAAACCTTAGTTTTTTAATCTTATATACAGGTTTCATCAAAATTGTTCTTTTATCTCATACCAATCTGATAAATAAGTATCTTCGGCCTATAAACAAACATGATGGATTTTTTACATACTATTCTAGGCGACGACATTCAGGCCGGTCTTCTTATTATTTTAAATTTAATTGTCATTGAGAGTCTGCTCTCTGTAGATAATGCTGCAGTGCTGGCAACTATGGTGATGGATTTACCCAAAGATCAGCGTGAAAAAGCGTTGAAATATGGTATTATCGGTGCTTACGTTTTCAGGGGAATCTGTTTGTTTTTAGCCGCATGGCTGGTTAAAATATGGTGGTTAAAACCATTAGGTGGTTTATACCTGCTGTATCTGGCTTTCGATTACTTCAGGAAAAAGAACAGTAAAGGTGGTGAAGAGGAAGAAGTAGTTGATAAAAATCAGAGCTGGATTTATAAATCCACAGTTGGTGCAATTGGTTCTTTCTGGGCGACAGTAGCTTTGGTAGAGGTGATGGATCTTGCCTTTTCTATCGATAATGTTTTTGCCGCGGTTGCTTTTACAGACCATATTTACTTAATCTATATTGGTGTATTTATTGGCATCCTTGCGATGCGTTTTGTTGCGCAGGCTTTTGTGAAGCTGATGGAGAAATTTACATTTTTGGAAACAGTAGCATTCATCGTTATTGGTGTCCTGGGTATCAAATTAACCTCTTCATTATTTACACATTTCTATCCTGAATCACCTGTTTCACATCTCATTGAAGGTGAAAAAACAGATCTTTTTGTATCCATATTCACAGTAGCTATCTTTCTTATTCCGGTTTTCACTTCTTTATTATTTAACTTCCCTAAGAAGCATATTGCTGCGGAAGATCAGATTTAAGAATAATGTGATATCAACTATAAATTTCACCTGTGCGTTAAAACGGGTGAAATTTTTGTTTCATATGTGCGATGATAGCTGCAGGCATTTGCCTGGGATAAAGAATATCGTCAACGAAGCCCTTTTTAATTACATTAAGGGGCATACTGCTTTCCTGAGCAGAGAGTGGTTTTTGTGCAATAATATATCCACCTGCTTCTGCGATAGCCTGGACACCTTTGGTACCATCAACGCCCATTCCCGAAAGCACTATTGCAATCTTCTTGAATAAAGTATCGCTGGCAAGGGACTGGAAAAAAATGTCGATAGCATAGTTCACTTTTATAGCCAGATCCCTGTCCTCCAACATCAGTTTCCCGTCGCTAATGTACATCACCTTATTTTCGGGCATAACATATATTATATTAGATAGAATCTGCATTTTATTTTCGACCTCACAAACCTCAATGTCACTGTGTTGCTGAAGAATTTCTGTTAAAAGGCTTTTTTGATAGGGATACATATGCGTAGTAATGATATAAGTTACACCATCAGGTAAGGTATTGTCAAAGAAACTGCACAAAGCAGCTATGCCTCCTGATGAGGCTCCTAGTGCAACAATATATCTGTCTTTCATGGGTAAAGAAATTTGATGGAAAAACCTCATTTATAAAACTATATAAAGGGGTATTTTGTTTAATATTTAATTATAAAAGTTAAACGTAAAGGCCGGG
>Ga0247805_1000555_pt1 | contig 19091 bp, 20 predicted proteins | sample UWRJL044104R1_FD_180930 | JGI IMG/M metagenome (GOLD analysis project Ga0247805, IMG submission 180930) | Plant litter microbial communities from Arlington Agricultural Research Station in Wisconsin, United States - UWRJ-L044-104R-1 | ecosystem: Environmental > Terrestrial > Plant litter >... | reverse complement strand
TTATGAAAAATATAGTTTTTTTTCAAAGTGATTTTACCACATATTTTTAACAGATATTGGATTCACATTCTTTTTATTTTAAGTCACAATCAGCTGTCCCATAATTTAAATAATTCATTTTATGAGGATAAATCCATTTTTTTGAGAATTGTCTTTATTTTTGCTGCTTAGGGAAATTTATGCAATATGCATTGGTAAATGGGATAAAGTCGGAGCCCAAAAAGGGATTAACAGGAGTATGTATTGGCTGTGGAAATCAGATGATTGCCAAATGCGGCCCGGTAAAACTCCATCACTGGGCGCATTGTGTTAATGTACAATGTGATTCCTGGTGGGAGACGGAGACGGAATGGCACCGCCAATGGAAAAGCCATTTTCAAGAAGAGGAGAGAGAACAGACTTTCTATGATGAGCAGTTGCAGGAATATCACCGTGCGGATGTATATACCACTGGGGGTATCACGATAGAGTTCCAGAATTCGCCCATTGCTTTAGAAGAATTGTTATCCAGGGAACGATTTTATACTCAACTGGTTTGGGTGGTAAACGGACTAAAATTTAAGGGATTTAACGTTACTGAAGCTATTCCAAACCCAAGGGAAACAGCATTGAAAGATTATGAATTTACTGGCACTTCACATCTTGCTTTCAGAAAGACAGACGGTAGGTCAGCGGACGCTGCTGCTCAAACAATAAGTATCAGGCATCCTTCGCTGCGACATATTAAAATTTCTTCCAAACACTTTACCTTTTCATGGCGACATCCGCACATGGGGTGGTACAGCGCCGAAGCACCTGTTTTTATTGACACAGGTGGGCATTTCCTCTATTGGCTTAGGGTATTTAAGCAGCATTCGGAGGATTTTTATTATTTACAAATAGTAAGCAAAAAGGATTTTCTGGACAAATATTGTTAATCTACAGAAGTCAATTTTCCGGGTATAAATTTTCTGTAAAATGCTAAGAACTGTTCGATGGATGACAATTGCCGGCATGAGTGCAATTGTTACAAAACACTAATCGTTATGCTTTGTTAATTGAATATTAACAAACCTATAGCATAATTATGAATGATCAGCACCAGTTTTTAATCGCGGAACTTGAAAAATTACTAAATGGGGGCAGTGCACATGTTGGACTGGAAGATGCCTTAGACGGACTTCCAGAAAACCTGCGCGGTGTTAGGCCAAATGATTTACCTTATAGTATCTGGCAACTGGTTGAGCATATCAGGATAGCTCAATGGGATATGTTGCGATTTTCGAAGGATATAGCGCATCAATCGCCAAAATGGCCAGAAGGTTATTGGCCTGAAGAGATTCAGCCAGCCGATGAAGATAGCTGGAACAAATCACTAAGCCAGATAAGAAACGATTTGAAGGAGTTCATCAGCCTGATTAAAAATGCTGATTTATATCAGGTAATACCAGGGGCAGATGGACAGACGATTTTACGTGAAGCGCTGCAAATAGCAGACCACAATGCTTACCATGTAGCAGAAATTATTGTTCTGAGACGGTTAATGGGGGCATGGAAATAAATAAATGATATGATGACAATACTAAATAATACAAAAAAAATACAGGCAAAGCTCCTGTACGACCTGCTGAAAAAGTCCTTTGATGAGTTTTATGGGAATGGAATAACTAAACCAGAGACCTTTAACTATGGTATGGGAATAAATACTATCTCTGTTGAAAATACAGAGGGAACAGAGATTTATAATCTTACCATCACGGATGAGGAAATCAATATCAATGAATCTGCTGCGAGCGACAAAAAAGCGGGAGAAAAGTTAAGGCAATTTGTTGAGGCATGTCTGAAATAATTTAATCATTTCTTATAAACATAAAAATCCCTCTGATGAAGAGGGATTTTTATGTTTATAACCGGATATGGCAACTAATTTTTTATGCCATATTGTTCACTGTACATTTTAAGACTTGATTTTAATAATTGCCTGGCTACGTGGATTCTTGTTTTTACAGTGCCTAACGGAATATTAAGTTCTTCTGCAATTTCATGGTATTTGAATCCTTCAAAAAACTTTATAAATGGAATATAGTATTCTGGGCTTAATTGATTTAAGGCTTTATCGAGGTCCTCACTTACCATTTGATTCTCTCCAAGGTTTCCGGAAGCCCCTTTTAACATATGGAAAGAATTTAAATCTTCATGAGTTTCTATCACATTTTGTCTAACAGAATTTCTCCTGTAACTGTTTATAAATGTATTCTTCATTATCGTATACAGCCAGCCTTTCAGGTTAGTACCTTCCTTATACAAATAAGAGTAACGGATAGCTTTGATAATTGTATCCTGAACCAGGTCAGCCGCATCATCATAATTTTGTGTGAAACGTTGTGCGAACATTTCAAGCGATGATTTGTGATCGCAAATCTGATTGTTTAAGATAATGTTATTCATAGGTAGATGTTTTAATATTAATACATTTTCATTAGGTACTGTAGGTTTTACAATCAGCGTACCATAATTGGAAAACTGTACATGAATATTTTTGTTACATTGAGCTATTACACTATGTTATATATATCAGTAAAGCTGGTAAGCTGCTGACTGAAGAGGAGTTAATCGATTTATTGGAAGAATCAAGGGCCTGGAACCTGAGCCATGGAATTACTGGAATGCTAATGTATCTGGAAGGGAATTTTTCACAGGTATTTGAGGGCCGGTTTATTCAGGTACTGGAAGGGAGCAGGGATGAAGTAATTGCTATATTTCAACAGATTAAAAAAGATAAAAGACATCATGATATTTTGTTACTCAAGGAAGCAGAGAGCGAGAGCCGGGCTTTTGAGAAGTGGGTAATGGGCTTTAAAGCCATGCAATTGGCTGAATATGAAGCTATGCCCGGATTTTTTTCATTGAAGGATATGACATCAAAGAATACAGAATCAGCAGATTCTAATAGCCCTTATCATTTTCTGAAATCTTTTTATCAGATGAGTCAGACTAAAATATAATCTAGTGTACATGATTTAAAACAGGGGACGCGGAATTCTGCAATAACTGCAATAGCCATCCATAAGTATTTTTATTGTCTTTGATAATTTGGTCCAGCAGGGTGGCAGACTGTTCTGATTTTAGTTCAATAGTGGTAACATAAAGAAATTCATAGATAGCGATCTTATACTGCTGAATTAACATCGCGTTGAGGATGATGTCAAGATCTCGCTGATCTCCTTTGCTGAATTTAACTAATGACGGATTGCTGACGAAATCCGGGAACTGATCTTTTATCAAATCTTTAAATTGTGCAGGTTTGACAGATTCAATTTCCATAATGAGCTTTAATCTTTGCTGATGTGCTTCAATCTCGGTAGAAAATGGAGAAACTGCTTTTTGCAGCGGGGCCGCTGATGCAGCCTTACCCATTTTTTTATAAATTTTGCTGATTTCTTTTTCCAGCACATAAAGGGCTACCAGCTTCAAACTGAATAATTGTTTCAGTGGATTAATTTCTTTGTTATTCATCGTTAATTTGGATTGGTTGATTTAACAGTAAATCATCGTTTATGTTTTAATTTTAGTGAGCTATAATCTCAATTCTTTTCATTCAATTGCTTTTAAAGGGCATATTCGTACCTGGAAAAGGCCGGTATAAAACATTATTTGTTAATTCACGTTTATAAAGGGCACCTAATCAGGAAGGAGAGACGATTATTTGAATCCATCTTCTATCCTGAAATAATAAGTAGTGATAAGTATGCAATGATTTATGGAAGCAATAGCTGAACAACTTTTCTTTACACTCTTTAATACGAAGGTTCCCCGTGTATTACTCAAGGCAGACAATCCTGATTTTACGATAGTTATCTACAATGAAGCTTATGAAAAGGTAACCTATCTGGACGGACGGGATATTACAGGCATTTCACTGTGGGAAGCATTTGACCCTGCAAATGCTGGTGGTGACGGAGCAAAGCTATTAATGGATGCATTAGTAACGGCTTCAAAAAACAATAAACCGGTGCACATGCCTTCCTTTAAATATGATATTCCTTCGGGCCACCCGGGTATAAATGTGCAAAGCTGGTGGCAGTTAGAGATTATACCGGTTTCAGGACCGGGAAGGGCAGCAAGCTACCTGCTTACAACGATCAATAATGTAACGGATCAGATTGAAAACTCTACGGCTATATTAGATAGTAAGTTAAGGGAAGAAACTCTGAATGAGCAATTGGAAGCAATAAATAAAGAGCTGGGAAATAAGAATGAAGAATTGCAGGCAACAAATGACGAATTGAATACATTAAACGAGAAGTTAACCCGCTCGGAAAATGATTTCAGAATGTTGAATGCCGAACTGGAAGAAAGGGTGATTGCACGTACCCAATCACTGAAAGAAAGTTATGCGAAGCAACAGGCACTTACGGAAGAACTGGTTACTTCCACAGAAGAGATAACAGCTTCGAATGAAGAACTGTTAAGAATAAATGAAGAATTGAGAATTTCTAAACAGCAAAAGGAAGAGTTTCTTTTTATTGCCAGCCATGAGCTCAGAACACCCTTGACCACGATAAAGGCTTATAATCAGTTGATGCAGTTAACGAAAGACGAAATTAAAAGGGATAGACTGGTCATCAGGACTGCCGAAAGTGTAGAACGGCTGGAAAAACTGATCAATAATCTGCTTGATCTAAGTAAGATCAGCGAGAGCAAAATGCTTTATGAGAAAGAACCTTTTGATTTTAAAAACTTAGTTACAGAATGCGTGGAGAATGCAAATGACAGATACCCGACACATGAAATTGTCTTAGAGCAGGTTGCTGAAATGACTTATACAGGAGACCGGTTCCGCTTAGAACAGGTAATACAAAATCTGCTTTCCAATGCCGTAAAATATTCGCCCGAGGCTAATAAAGTTTTGGTTAACAGCTGGGTGGAGCAATATAGTCTAATCGTTTCTGTACGGGACTTTGGTATAGGTATTGCTGCATCTGACAAAGATAAGCTGTTTGAAAGATACTTTCGGGTAGATCATCCAACTTTGCGGATTGAAGGCCTTGGTTTAGGTTTATTTATCTCATCTGAAATCCTAAAGGAACACAATGGCATTTGCTGGATTGAAAGTGAAATCGGGAAGGGCTCAGTTTTCTATTTTCGGCTGCCAGTTGGTAATTAGTCAGGGATTTGTTTGCGCTTTAATAAAAAAATGCTTAGTTATTCACTAAGCATTTTTTATGGAAACGTTAATTTTATTATTTGATGTAGACGAATGATACGCTGTCTTTAACGATCAGGCCACTCATGTTCTGACTGTTATAAGTAACAGTATATTTAGCAGGCTTGCTGATGGCATAACCTTTTAATAAATCAGCTTCAGCAGAAAGACTGTCTTTTGCGTTCAGTTTCGTATAACTTGATGCTGGCGGTGGCATAACTCTTTTAGCCATAGCACCTTTATAATCAACTTCTACACCGTTTTCGTCTTTAATATCAAGGTATTTGCTGATCAAAGGCTCAAATGGCGTATGCCATTTGCAAAACTGCTGGGTACTATCTGCATTGTTGTATACACTGAACTTAAGCAGAATTGGATCTCCGACTTTAATCGTGTCTTTAATAGTCATTTTTGCAAATAACCCTTTTTCAACTGTCTGATCTGCTGCTGCGGTCACTGTTGAATCGGTATTAACGCCGGCATTTTCTGAGGGACGCGTGTTCTGACTGCATGATGCTAATGCTAAAAGTGCGGCAGGTAAAATAAATTTTAAGTTTTTCATGTGACAAAAATACTATTTTCCTCCGAGTCTTTTTTGCTCATCATCCAATCCTGTAGATCTATTTCTTTCAGATTTTACGGTCATCTTTCCAAAGCGGTAAGTGAATGTTAGTCTTACAGTGGTGGATGTGCCCCATTGTTCCAGATTAAAACCGTTTCCAGGCAGGGTGCTGAATATTCTGGCGCGTTGTGTATGAAAAATATCACTGACGCCTAACTTTAAGTTCCCCAAGTGATTAGGAAAGTTATAACGCATACCTGCATCTGCATTAAACATACTTTTAACCTTATATACACCATCAATTTGAGCAGTGCTGAAATTCAATCCTGCATCGGCAGTAAGCAGTTTGCTGATGATAAAATTATTTTGAGCATAAAAATTACCACTGAATTGTTTGGCATTCAGATTAGCTCCATTTACGTCTGGTGCCTTTACTTGCTTTAAGTAACCTAATATATTGTTATTCATGTTCCACCATTTTGCAATGGTTAGGGGGAAGTTTAGGTTTAACGCAAGAACCTCGTCAGAAGCCAGGTTCAATACAGTCTGATACATTGATTTACGGACTTCATTTTGCAGCAAAACCTGGGTAATTACATCGGAGGTATGGGTATAGCCCAGTGACAGGCTGTATTTCTGTTTAAAAAGATAGCTGATCTCCAATTTGTTGGCATATTCCGGATTGAGGTTTGGATTACCTTCATTATAAGTATATTGATCGAGATAATACACAAATGGATTTAAGTTCTGGTAATTTGGTCTGTTGATCTTTCTTGAGTAAGATAGGTTCAGGATATTGTCGGCATCAATATTCCTGGTAATCATCAATGCCGGAAACAGATCAGTATAGTTACGCTTGGTCAGTTGGTTAGTGGTGATGGAATTACCAGCAGATCTGGTGTTTTCCGCACGCAGACCTGCCTGTATGATTGACTTGCCCAGACTAAGGTTAAGTGTAGCATAAACAGCATTTACGTGCTCTTCATATTTAAAATGATTACTTTTTGTATCATCAAATAACCAGACACCATTGATGTTATTCTCGTAAACATAATTATTATCACTTTTTACATTTGCAATTTTAAATCCTGCATCGAGTTTAACTTTTTTATTGAATGGCAATATATAATCGGCCTTAACTGCTTTTATGTCAATATTTGAAGGAGAAAAATTCCTGTAGATTTGTCCATTTTTGAAGAAACTGCCATCTGGTAAAAAAAAACGATTGAGCGACGCTGCATCGGTAGATCCATCAAATGTTGAATAATCTGCATCTATCGTCAATTCCTGTCCAAGGGTATCTAATATCCCTTTATAGTTAATATTGTAGGTGTAGTTTTTTCGGTTTGACTGATCAGTACTGGGTGTCCTGAGTATGGAATCAACTGTTCCGGGCAGATCGCCTATATCAATCTTACTAAAGCCTTTTTGATTATAGTCGTTAATGTTTCCTTTAAACAATACACCCAGCGTATGGTTCTTACTAAGAAAGAAATCCGTTCCTGCCTTGAAATTATGTGCCATATTATTTGATGTATCTTTATTTCTCTGGCTAAAATATAATTGGTTAGATGCACCTGGAGTTATTCTGTTTATTTTCAGTTTCTCCTCATATTTTCTGGTATTGTAACCGTAAGCACCAAAAATATTAAATGCCTTTTTTCGGAAATTCAGGTTTACGGAATTGTTCGTGGACACATACTTATTGAAACCACCTCCAAGGGCTATATTCCCATTGAAACCTTCCGATTTACTTTTCTTTGTTTTGATATTGATAATACCTCCCGTACTGTTCGCTTCATATCTTGAGCCGGGATTATTAATGATTTCGACGCTTTCAATGTCGCTGCTCTGCATCGATTTTAGTAAATTCACCACTTCAGTGCCGCTCAGATAGGTTTGTTTGCCGTCGAGAGTAACCAAAACATTCGGTTTGCCGGCAAGTGAGATATTCTCATTATAATCTACTGTCACTCCGGGTGCCTTTTTTAGTACTTCCAGGGCATTAAGGCCTGAAGCTGAAGGGGTAGCATCGACATTGAAAATCAGCTTGTCGTTTACACGTTCCAGTACGGGTTTAACTGCGGTAATGCTCACTTCCTTTAGGTTCCCGGTACTTTCTTTTAAAGTGATTGCAGGCACCACGAATATCGGAAAACCCTTCATATTGAAAGTCGCTGTTCTCACTTTGTTATAACCTACAGAAGTAGATAAAATATAATAGGTTCCGGGATTTGCTGTTACATTGAATTTTCCATCCAGATCAGTCATTGCCGAGGCAACAAGAGAGGAGTCTGTTGCTGAATACAATAGAATAGTTGCTGAAGGCAGGCTCTGTTTATCATCTTTGACCAGGCCACTGATTTTTACTGACTGTTGTGCAGATGATTGAAGGGGAATGAGGTGAAATATGATAGTTAATAAAACTAGTAAAAATATTTTCATGGTTGTCGTGCTTATATAAAGAAGACGGTACAACTGATAAATAGTTACATATAAATTGAAATTTTGCTATATAAGTGTTTTGAGTTTGTTTTATAGTAAGTTTCAATGGAAAGGTATAAATACTGAATACGGTGATATAAATACGGTATTTAGTGACTGTCAACCATTTTGTAAAACCAAAATTTCATAACTGCGTTACCGCATGATAAAACATGTTAGTCGGTATCGGACTGATAAATTAGCATAAAAGAAGACTTCTGGTTTTTTTATAAATGTTTTGACTGATCAAATGCTGCGAAGGTATTATTGGCCATCAGACATCTGTGTTGGATTATCCGTACAACCATGTTTACTTGCTGATAAATTTACAGCTGTAGCTACCTGCGGCAAACAATCTGTTACCAAACGAACAAGTTTCTAATATTAAAACAACATAAAAATATGATCCAACCCGAAGAGTTTTCATTTAAAAGTATTGTGTGTTTCTCTCATTTAAGATGGGATTTCGTTTATCAGCGACCTCAACATTTATTGAGTCGTTTTGCTGCGCAAGCTCCTGTGTATTTTATTGAAGAGCCAATTTTTCATGACATGAATCATGACTTTTTAAAATTTGATAAGAAGGTAACTAATTTGCATGTCATACAGCCTCATTTAAGAGCAGGTTTGCCAGAGGTTGAGCTGCAACAATCGCTCACCTTGCTAATAGATAATTTTTTAATAAATATCGAGCTAGATAGCTGTCTTTTCTGGTATTATACACCAATGGCTTTAACTTTTACAGCGAAATATAAGCCTAAAAGTATAGTTTATGATTGTATGGATGAACTTTCGGCATTCAAATTTGCACCAACTGAGCTGGTTGATTTGGAACGGAAACTCATGGCTAAAACAGATCTCGTGTTCACAGGAGGACATTCATTATATGATGCAAAAAAGGATCAGCATGATAATATTTTTGCCTTCCCAAGTAGCATTGAAAAGGAACATTTTTTTAAAGCAAGAAATAAAAACATAGAGGCAGCAGACCAGCAAACTATCAGCGGACTAAAAATTGGTTTTTTTGGAGTAATTGATGAACGTTTTAACCTGGGGTTGATCCGTGATATTGCCGCGCAACGTCCCGAATGGCAAATTATTCTGATAGGTCCTGTAGTAAAAATTGATCCTGCTTCATTGCCTCAGGATGCAAATATTCATTATTTAGGCCAGCGTGCCTATGCAGAATTGCCATCCTATCTGGCCGGATGGTCTGTCGCGTTAATTCCTTTCTTGCTAAATGAGTCAACAAAATTCATCAGTCCTACTAAAACTCCAGAATATCTGGCGGCCGGTGTTCCCGTAGTTTCTACACCGATCAAGGATGTAGTGAGACCATATGGAATTGAAAAATTGGTTCAGATCGCTGCAAGTAGTGAAGATTTCATCAGGGCGATCGATCTTGAACTGAAATCTAAATCCAATGCACAATGGCTGAATAAGGTAGATCTGTTTTTAAAGGAAATGTCCTGGGATCAAACCTGTGCCATGATGAACGCGAGACTGAAGGATACAATTGATGAAACTAAAATCTCTAGAGCCAGTTAATATGTATGATTATCTGATTGTTGGCGCTGGATTCGCAGGAAGCGTATTAGCCGAAAGATTAGCCCGTATTGCAAATAAAAAAGTATTAATAATTGATAAGCGGAATCATATAGGTGGTAATGCCTATGATCATTATGATGAAGCAGGAATTTTGGTTCATAAATATGGTCCGCATATATTTCATACAAACAGTAAGGATGTCTATGAGTACCTCTCCAGTTATACGGAATGGAGAAACTATCAGCATAAAGTACTGGCAAGCGTAGATGGACAGTTATTACCTATACCTATTAATTTAAATACGATTAATAAAATGTACGGGTTAACGCTGAGCAGTGACGACGTTGCTTCTTTTTTGGAATCACGCGCGGAAAAAATTAATGATATCCGAACTTCTGAGGATGTAGTGGTAAATAGTGTAGGACGGGAGCTGTATGAAAAATTCTTCCGGTCTTATACTAAAAAACAATGGGACCTTGACCCGTCACAATTGAGTGCTGCCGTAACGGCCAGAATACCAACCCGAACAAACCGGGATGACCGGTATTTCACTGATACCTATCAGGTAATGCCTTTACATGGTTATACGCGGATGTTTGAAAAAATGCTGGACCATAAAAATATTCATATCATGTTGAATACGGATTACAGGGATGTATTAGGAGAGGTGAATTATAAAAAGATGATTTTTACTGGTCCTGTAGACGAATATTTTGATTATCGTTTTGGTAAATTGCCTTATCGCTCCATAGAATTTAAATTCGAAACACTCGATCAGGAACAATTCCAGGAGACAGGAACCGTCAATTATCCAAATGATTATGCTTTTACCAGAATCACGGAATTCAAATATCTAAGCGGGCAAAAGAATACAAAAACTTCAGTTGTATATGAATTTCCAAAGGCTGAGGGAGATCCTTATTATCCAATACCAAAACCAGATAATGCAGCGCTATATCAGCGTTACCGTGAGCTTACACTCCAGATGGAAAATACTTATTTTGTAGGCAGACTGGCTACCTATAAGTATTATAATATGGATCAGGTAGTTGCACAGGCATTATCGACATTTAAAAAGATTCTTGGAGAAATGGAACAGCCGGATCAATTGACCTCAGTAGCTGATGGCTATGGAGTTTAAGTCTTTTTGGATGGCAGGCTTTGAATGTGCTGATCAGCTCAACTGCCATGGTAACAGGGTTGATTTGGTTACCGCCACAAAGCATTTAGAAAATATAGATGAAGATTATCGTGCATTGAGGCAATTTGATATCAAAAGCGTAAGAGAAGGAATCCGATGGAGTAAAGTCGAACTACAGCCTAATTGCTATGACTTTAGTGAGGTCAAATTGATGATAGATGCCGCCGATGCCTATGGGATACAGCAAATCTGGGATATCTGTCACTTCGGTTTTCCTGACGACCTAAGTCCATTACACCCGCATTTTGAACGGAGATTTGTTGCTGTGTGCTGTGCATTTGTAGAATTTTACCGTTCATACAAACCAAACGATATGCTGATCATCACCCCAATTAATGAAGTAGGATTCATTTCCTGGCTGGGAGGGGAGGTTGGAAGTACAGTTCCTTATGCAAAAAATATGGGCTGGGATGTTAAATATTGTTTAACACGCGCTTATATCAGTGCAATAGAGGAAGTGAAAAAGATAGATCCGACAATTAAAATACTGACTACCGAACCGCTGGTTAATATCGTACCTCCCTCTGAAGCAACGGTTGATGAAATTTTATCTGCCTATGAACAACATGAAATACAATACCAGGTAATTGACATGTTAACCGGTAAAATGTGCCCGGAACTTGGTGGGAAGCCAGATAATATTGACATTATGGGGTTTAATTTCTATTATAACAATCAATGGATCATGAATACAGGGCAATTTTTACCCTGGTTAAATGAAGAGCCTGACCCTCGTTGGCGGGGACTTTCTTCTCTTTTGATTGAAGCATATGATAGATACAATATACCTATTATTCTCGCAGAGACAAGTCACCCGGGCGAAGACCGGCCATTATGGATCAAATACATTACCTTAGAATGCAAGAAAGCACTCAATGCATCCGTAGATTTTAAAGGAATATGTATCTATCCAATAATTGACAGGCCAGACTGGGATAATCTGCAGGATTGGCATCATGCGGGATTATGGGATGCCTACCCCGATGAGCCCGGCGCAAGATATTTATATCAGCCATATGCTGTAGCACTATTAGACTGTCAGCTGACTTTAAATACTCCAAAAGTAATATTGCCTTTTGTATTTTAATAAAGTAGCACACTGCTGTTTAAAACCCGGGTAGGAGTCGGGCGTATAAATTTTCCTGCATTACACCGTTTAGTGTAGCGAAATTGATCGTTCGCGTAGGAAAACGATGCGTTCGCGTAATCTTTTTTGGAATTGTAGTATCTGTGCTTAGTTTAGAGCAATTGATAACCAATTTCTTTCAGCAACAGCGGGGCAAAGAAGCAATGGATGTTGGTATTTGATCTGCTGTTATGTTTTATTTATAGGTGTATTCTGTAATGAGATATAATATATGTGGTGTGTGTAGCTGAAAAGCAGAAGCCGAATCTTTCTGATTCGGCTTCTTGTTATCTAAGAAATTCTTTTCCCTGCCCTTCACTATTCGCTAGTTTAGCAATGAAATCATACATTGCAAATACTTCCGCAAACAGGTCATAATTTTCAGGATCGTCATAATTTCTGTGCTCAAAATCATATTCCTGTTCTAAGGTTAGCCGGAATTTCAATAGATCGTAATAAGGTATTTTCCAGAAATTGGCAATGCGTTTGTACGTGGTCCAGCTTAACCTGAGGCAATTAACCTCAAGATCAATATATGCCTGAAGGCTGATATCTATACCTTTTGCAACGTCCGTTGGAGTTAAGCCTGCTATCTTTCTTATTTCTTTAAAAATCGCACTCAATTCATTCATAATCCAGCAATACGGATATTTGTTTTTATAAAACAAGTTGTACAGTCTTCGTAAATGTCCTAACAGCCGGCATTATTTTTTAGGAAAAATCTCTTTGTTTATTTCGCTTAAGCGCTTTAATTTAAGCTCTGCTGCTGTGATATTTAAGATGAGTGCTTTAGCTATAGCCAATTGTGTTACAAGAGAATTTGATGAGAAGGATTTTAATTGATCTTTCGAATTTTTCATATCGAATGAGGATTTAAGACCATCCTCAGGTCTAAAATAATTATTATAAAATAAATATCCAATACTATTTATAATTATGCTCTACATCAGGGAACGATATATTTACCACTTTATGAATTATGTAAAACACTAATGCGTTTACGATGTTAAGGTGATTAATTGATGCTTTTGCTATATATTAGTGTCACCAAATGTAATATTTCAAACTGTAATGATTTTAAGTAAAGAAAAAAGCCGCCTGGAAAAATTACTCGCAGCAGTAAACGCTGTTAATATAGATGATGAGGTAAATGTTGAGATGCTCAATGAGCTTGTTTCCTCCTTCTCTGAAGGTCTGATGACATTATATAGAAGTCACGCGAACACATTCGCCAATATCGTAAATTATGACCTGGCTGAAATAAGAAATAATAAAAGGACCATTAAAAAAAATGCAATTGACCGGAGCAGGCAGTTGGATCTGGCTGTGTATAAAGAATCAGTTGTACATGCCATAGAGCGGACACTGGAGTATATTGACGCCTATCTTTAGCAGAAGATGTTTTTGATGATCGGGCCAGATAAAAAGCTGAGAACATACTGTTCAAATGAATAGTGAACAATCAGAATTGAAAGATTAATCTTTATAAACCGGCAAAGTGAAAAAGAAGGTACATCCATGGCCAAAAATACTTTCAACCCAGATTTTTCCTCCATGGTTGTTGATGATTTTTGAAGAGATAAATAATCCTATTCCTAAACCATTATATTGTTTAATAATACTTTCAACCCTATAAAACTTCTTAAATATTTTGATCAATTCCTCCTCAGACATACCTATCCCCTGATCTTTTACAGAAAATAATACTTCTCCATTAGCCTGCAGAGCTGTAGTAAATACGATTTGGGTTCCTGCAGGGGAATATTTAGCAGCATTACCAATAATATTCATGATCACCTGTTCTACACGTAACCTGTCTATGTAAAGTGTAGAATCATCGTTTAGATGAATGAGAAGCTGATGAGCGGGCACCAACTGCATGATCAGATCCCTCATGTCCAGCAGATATTGCTTGGATGAGGTGGCTTCCAGGTTATATTCTGTTTCCGTGTCTTCAATCTTTGAAATATCGAGCAATTGCGTAATCATAGTTTGCAATTTTGAAGCCTGATCATCAACTTTTTTCAAATGAGAGAGCGTGATCGGACTGCAATCCGTTTTCAAAGCCATTTGGGTATATGCCCTTAGAATAGTAAGCGGAGTTTTTAATTCGTGACTGGCAACGGACAGAAATTCATTTTTCTGCTGATTAAGATATTCTGCTTGCTGCAGCGCCTGTTCGGATTGTTCATTAATTAAGTAAAGCTGCTGGTTCCTCTGCCTTACTTCTTCATATGGCGTACTTGGCTCCAGATGTTCAAAATAACTGGACACCATCAATATCTTGGTTTTGCTTATACCGACTGCTTTTGGGATGCCCATTTTTAACTGGATCGTTCCTTTTCTCTCTGAAACAGCATAAAGAAATATCGGCACCAGTTTTCTGGCGTACTGAAATCCTTCTTCCAGGTTATTTATACCTTCACTTTGTCTGTAAGTGATTACTGCCGCAAGGTGATGTCGTTCGCCTTCATTGTGTATTTCCAGCGTAACGAGGCCGTCATGGGTTTTATCGATTACTTCGCGACAAACTTCCGAAACAGCAGTGGCAAAAGCAGTTTGGGTCGATCTGGACAGACCAATCAGTTCTGCTGCCTTAATAGATTTTTTATAAGCTAAGGTTAGGTCGAGTTCGTTTTCTAGGGCGACTTTTAATAGTTGCATATTATCTTATTTTAGCCATTACTACAGACATGTCATCAGTATGCCGGGCAAAATCTTTGTAAATCGCTGCCATCTGAATAGTTAGATCACATCGTAAAATCCCTGGATATTTAGCATTTTCCCACCGTGATTTGATACCGTCAGAACATAAAGTGATCTGGTTGAAATCTTCCAATAATGCTTCATGATCATTAATGGTGTTAGGGATATTGTGTCCGACAATACCGTTATAAGACATCTGGTTTTTAATCTCCATATAATTTGACAACCTCGAGCTGATATTACCCACGCCAGCAATGGCCCATTTCTTCGTTTTCAGATCATATACTACAACTGCAGCCACAATTCCGCGTGTTTTACGAATAGAATGATGAATGTATTTTAAAATTTCGCCTGGAGAGTGATAAGGACAGCTTTTAAATGCATGAACAGCTTCATTAACTGCCAGATTTGCTTCTGGTCCGTGGCCAAGTCCGTCAGCGACCAATAATTTAAAATGACTGTCTGTTCGTTTGTAATAAGAACCATCACCACTCGTATGCTGACCTGGCATAGCGATAATCAACCGGCGTATCTCAATAGCACTTGCATGCTGATTGAGATCAGTAATAGGTCTGGCATATACACGGCTCAATACAGTGGTACCCCATCCTTTTTGAGAATACAAATCAAATTTATCTGATAATCTCTTGATACTGCCAAGGCCTATTCCCATCGTTCCTGAAGTAGAATAACCGTCGGTCATAACCTTTTGTACATCGGCAAGACCTGGTCCATGATCAATACTAATCACTTCTAAATATTGATTTCCTCCAGATTCCTGAAAAATACCGGCCAGTATTTCCCCGGCTGTAGCATATTTGTGGAGATTAGAAGTAAGCTCGGAGATAATCAGGTCAATATCGCCCAGCTTTTTATTGTCAAAACCTGCATCTGCTGCCAGTTGATGAATATCTCTTTTTATGATAGAGAAATAACTTCTGTCTGCCGCTTTGAAGCGGATATGCGTAGCATCAACCATTTGCCCATTTTATGATGGTAACTGTGGTTCCCTCGCCGAGTTTGCTCTTAATATTAAATTCACTTACCAGTCTTTTAGTTCCTGGTAAACCCAATCCAAGGCTTTTTCCCGTTGAATAGCCATCTGTCATGGCATTATCGATATCGGCAATACCAGGCCCCTGATCTTCAAATGTTAAGCGGATTCCATTGATTCTGCCACTGCTGACTACCTCTATAATCGCCTTTCCTCCATTTCCGTATCTTAACATATTTCTTACCAATTCACTTGCAGCCGTCAGGAGTTTGGTCTGGTTGACCAGACCCATTTTTATTTTTACGGCATGTTCTTTCACGCGGTTACGTAACAATACCACATCCTGCTCCCTTGAGACCACCAGGATATCCTTAGTTAGCGGCAGTGTCATCCTCTTCTTGTTCTTCTTCTTCGTCGAAAATCATTTTCGATTGTAAGAGTGCCATGCCTTTTTCTACATCTAATGCTGTAGATACACCGTTAAGCGGTAATCCCAACTCTACCAGTGTAATGGCAACAGCCGGTTGCATACCCACAACAACGGTTTGTGCATCCAGCAGTCTTGACATGCTGGCAATATTACCCAGTATCCGACCCATAAAGGAATCGACAATTGTTACTGCCGAGATATCAATTAATACACCTTTTGCAGACGTTTTTTCAACCATTCTCACCAGATCTTCTTCCAGATCCAGAGCTAACCGGTCGTACAAATCAATTTGTATTGTCACCAGCAGGAACGGTCCCATTTTTAAAATAGGAATTCTATCCATTGATATTAATATTGTGTTTTGTTAAATAACTTGTTATCTGTAGCAGATCTTTTTACTTCCAGGCGAAGCGATTTGAAAGCATATTGTAATGCACTCGCTAAAGTTGCCTTAGTGATGATTTGTGAGAGGTCTATACCCAAGTGCACTATAGTTTGTGCAATTTCTGGTCTGATACCACTAATAATACATTCTGCACCCATTAAACGGGTTGCGCTTACAGCTTTCAACAAATGCTGCGCTACCAATGAATCCACTGTCGGAACTCCTGATATATCTAATATAGCGATGCTGCTACCCGTAATCACAATTTCCTGCAGAAGGTTTTCCATTACTACCTGTGTACGCGCACTATCCAGGGTGCCAATAATAGGCAATGCTAAGATGCCATCCCATACTTTAATTACAGGTGTAGAGATATCCGTGATTTCGTCAGTCTGACGCATAATTACTTCTTCGCGACCTTTGATAAATGTCTCAAAAGTAAGAATGGTAAAATTGTCCATCAATCGGCTTAGTCTAAGGCTCTGTGTAAATAAATCCTTAACATCTGATATTTCCTGATTTAAAATTTCAAGAAAGCTTTCTTTTAAACTTAAAATGAAGAAACCTGTTTCACGTGGGCTAAATCCCTGTCTTGCCCTTGATATTGAAATGCCGCCTAGAATTTCAATAACATGATCGAAGTCGCTGGAATTAGGATTATCGATGTTATTTTCGTTTAGGTTGTTAACGAGTGCATTAACAAAGTCTGCTGATTGTGATCTCAAGTCCTGATTACTGATCAGATCATCAGCTAATCCCGGATTTGATAACTGATTTTTCATCCATAATTCAAGGATTTCAGTTCTCTTATTCTTTAAAATAGAAGTAATATTTACAAGCATTGTATTTTATTTATCGGGTAAAAATACACATATAAATATCAATTTGCTATTGTTTGAATATTTATATGCTGAATTTATTGTCCGAAAAATATTGATTTAGCAAGGCGCTAAAAAGATATAATATCCCTATGTCGTTTGCCGATATTTAATTGTATCAATTCTTCCTGAATAGACGAACTGAAGTTGATGACTACGGTTGCAGGTGTTGTTTTAGTGAAATATTACTTTTTACTAAATATTTTTTGCTGATAAAAATAGATATTAAGATATTCAGATCTTTTCGTTCATCAGTATTTGATTTCTTAATAAATTTTGTCTGGGATGCGCTGTTTCCTAACTAATAGGGAAAATCCGGGCAATTCATAAATAGCATTTGATAACCTATATTTGATGACCAGATATAAAAAATGAAAAAATCCTTTTTGCTCATCGGCGCTCTGCTTTTTTGCTCATTACTTGTTGATGCGCAGCAGCATATGAACAGCAGTTATGATTACAACCGTGCACCTCTTACTGCGGGGAGCTATATCCAACTTCCATTAGGCAGTATCAAGGCAAAGGGATGGTTATTAACCCAACTTGAATTACAAAGAGATGGGGCAACCGGGCATGCTGAAGAATTATATCATGAAGCTGAAAATTTAGGTCCGGGTTCTGATTGGTTAGGCGGTAGCGGAAGTGGATGGGAGCGGGTACCCTATTATGTAAAAGGACTGGTAGCATTAGCTTATACGCTCGACGATGCAGTTTTAAAAGCCAAAGCAGCTAAATGGATTAAGTATACACTGAATAATCAGCGTCCAAACGGTCTTTTTGGTCCGGAAACGATGAATGACTGGTGGCCGCGTATGCCAATGATGTATGCGATGCAAAGTTACTATGAAGCTACAGGGGATGAAAAAGTGATTGGTTTTTTTACCAGCTATTTTAAATACGAGTTTGAGCATCTGGATCAAACGCCGTTATCTGAATGGAGTAAGTCCAGAACAGGAGATAATATAGAACTTGTATTATGGCTGTATAATAAGACTGCTGATCCGTTTCTGATTAGCCTGGCGGAGAAATTGAAATTGCAGGCCTATCCATGGGCAGAAATCTATACCAATAATCAGTTTTATCATTTCGGAGATGATTTCCATACTAAACATAGTGTAAGTGTTGGACAGGCTTTAAAATTTCCAGCTCTTTATTCTCAGTTAGAACAAACCGCCCTGAACAGAGATGCTTTACAAAAGGGGATCAATCATTTGATGACAGATCACGGACAGGCTTCCGGAATTGCTTCAGGTACGGAGTTCCTGGCGGGAAAAAGTTCATTTCAGGGGACTGAAACCTGTACGGTGGTAGAGTGGATGCAGAGTCTGGAAACGGCGGCCAGAATCATTCATGACGTAAATATTGGCGACAGGTTGGAAAAAATAGCTTTTAATACCTGGCCTGCACAATTTAGCAGGGATATTAAAGAACATCTTTATTATAGCCAGCCTAATCAGGTAGTAAATAAATATGGGCAATCCGGCTTTGATGAGGATTATGAGGGCGGGATTTTACTTAGTCCTTATTCTGGTATGGGTTGCTGCAGGTATAACATGCATATGGGTTGGCCTTATTTTGTGAAAAACAGCTGG
>Ga0247805_1000554_pt1 | contig 19107 bp, 9 predicted proteins | sample UWRJL044104R1_FD_180930 | JGI IMG/M metagenome (GOLD analysis project Ga0247805, IMG submission 180930) | Plant litter microbial communities from Arlington Agricultural Research Station in Wisconsin, United States - UWRJ-L044-104R-1 | ecosystem: Environmental > Terrestrial > Plant litter >... | reverse complement strand
TCTGCGTCGGTATGCGCACCTTCCAGGGCTGGCATTTTAACCGGACGTTACCAGCAGCGGTTCGGTTTTGAACACAATACTTCCACTTTAATGGCCCCTGGATACCAGGTTACGGATGTTGGTATGGATCCTTCAGAACAAACCATTGGCAATGAAATGCAGGCAAATGGCTATAAAACCATTGCCATCGGCAAATGGCATCAGGGAGATGAAAAAAAACATTTTCCGCTAAATCGGGGCTTTGACGAGTTTTACGGGTTTACAGGCGGGCATCGCGATTTCTTTCCATATCAAGGCAAGCGTAGCATGGAGCATGCTTTATATGATAACAATCGGGTAGTTCCCGAAAGCAGCATCACCTATCTTACAGATATGTTTACCGATAGGGCGGTTTCTTTTATTGATCAGCATGCCAAATCGCCCTTTTTTATGTATTTGGCCTATAACGCCGTACATACGCCCATGAATGCGAAAAAAGACCTGATGGATCGTTATGCCAGTATTCCCGACACCGGTAGGCGCGCTTATGCAGCCATGATGACCTCATTGGATGATGGCGTAGGTAAAGTAATGGCCGCCCTCAAACAACATCACCTGGAGGAGAATACACTGGTAATCTTCGTGAATGATAACGGCGGAGCAACGGTTAATTCCTCAGACAATGGTCCTTTACGTGGAATGAAAGGTTCCAAATGGGAAGGTGGCATCCGGGTAGCTATGCTGATGAAATGGCCCGGGCACCTCGCATCAAATAAAAGCTATAGCCTTCCTGTAAGTGCGTTAGACATCTTGCCCACCTCAATTGCTGCAGCTAAAGGGAAACAAAAGGGGCTAAAGAAATTAGATGGGGTAAATTTGCTTCCATACCTCACTGGCCTGAATAAACAAGCGCCGCATGAGGCCCTCTATTGGAGACGCGGCGTTGCAGCAGCAATTCGCGAAGGAAAATGGAAATTAATCCGGGTTAAGGAAAATGTCTTGCTATTCGACCTGGATAAAGATCTTTCTGAAACGAATAACCTGGCACCCAAATATCCTGAGCATGTAAAGTCCTTATTGGAAAAGCTACATCAATGGGAAAAAGGTTTGGACAAGCCGCACTGGACCAGTTCCTATGGAGATCAAAACCAGATCATCAAACACCGCATGGAGACGAAAGGACGTGAAATGGAAAAAATGTATCCTTAACTGAATCAATCAAACTCAAATGAAGAACCGAATGAAACCCATATTACTAACCTGTTTACTAGCCTTAGGGATGTTCAGGCCTGATTTGTCAAAAGCACAATCCGCTGATCCTGAGGCCTTGATTATGAGCCGGATTGCACTTGATCTGAAAAAGCCTGCGCGCTTTAATGACAGGCCTGCTGAAAAAAATCTGGCTACACTGCAAACCAATGGCAGCTGGGCAGGTATCGACTATAAAGATAACACGATTACCAACTGGGTGCCAAATGATCACTTGTTGAAGTTGCTGACCCTGATACAGGCTTATGTAGAAAAAGACAGTAAATACTATGCCAACGAAAAGGTTTTTGATGCGATTGTGAAGGCATTCAGATACTGGTACGATCAGGATCCTAAAAGTAACAACTGGTGGCACAATGAAATTGCTACACCCCAAGCTTTAGGCGAGATGCTGATCCTGATGCGTAAAGGGCAAAAACAGGTTCCGGCTGAGCTGGAAGCTTTGCTGATTGAACGCATGAAACGCGGAAATCCGGAAAAATTGACTGGTGCAAATAAGACAGATGTTGCACTCCATTACTTTTACAGAGCTTTATTAACAGGAAATGAGGGGCTATTGGTCAGTTCTACTGCTGAGCTTTTTGATCCCATCAGGTTTGTGCATGGTCAGGAAGGCCTGCAATACGATTATTCTTATCTGCAACATGGTCCGCAATTGCAAATCTCCAGTTATGGCCTGGTATTCATCACCGGGGTTTTGAAAATGATCAATTATGTACAGGGTACTCCTTATGCCATCAGCAATGAAAAATTGCAAATGTTTTCGACCTATTACCGGAATACTTATTTGAAAGCGATCCGGGGGAGTTATATAGACTTCAATGTGGAAGGCAGAGGGGTAAGCAGGCCTGACATTTTAAGAAAGCATGGCGAAAAAAGCAGATTAATTGTGGCAACAATGGTTGATCCGACACACGCAGATGACTGGAAAAATGCCATCGCACGTACAGACAGCACAGCAGCACCCGATTATAAGGTTGAACCTTTTCACAAGCAATTTTGGAATGCAGATTACGTGATGCACCTTAGATCCGGTTATTCCTTCAACGTAAAGGCTGTGAGCAACCGGACCAAACGTAGTGAGTCTGGAAATAAAGAGAACCTACTGGGTCGGTACCTGAGTGACGGAGCAACAAATATCCAGGTGCGCGGACCTGAATATTACAACATTATGCCGGTTTGGGAATGGGATAAAATCCCTGGTACCACCACCCGCGACTATGCCGCCGATCGGGCTACAACAAAATTCTGGGGTGAAGATGGAAGTACCGCTTTTTCAGGAGGTGTTTCTGATGGCGTGTATGGAGCAACCGCTTATGACTTGAGCTTTGACAGCCTTGCTGCAAAAAAAGCCTGGTTCTTTTTTGATCAGGAAATTGTATGTTTGGGGACAGGCATACATAGCAATGCTTCTGAAAATATTGTGACCACGGTAAATCAGAGTTGGTTAAACGGAGATGTGCTGGGGTCGGCGATCAAAGGAACGTTTGGTAAAGGTAAAACATCGGTGTTTAACAATGAAAAACAAAGCTGGGTTTTGCATGATGGCATCGGTTATGTATTCCCAAATGAAAGTAAGGTAACTTTGAGCACTATCAATCAAAAAGGAAACTGGTACCACATTAACAATTCACATCCCAAAACGGAACTTTCTGGTGATGTTTTTAAATTGTGGATCAATCATGGTGTAAAACCGGATGCGGGGAGTTATGCCTATGTGGTTTACCCGGGTATTAAAAACAGCCTGCCACTAACCAATTTTAGCAAATCGGGTATTCAGATCATTTCCAACACGCCGCAAATTCAGGCTGTAGCCAATGAAAAATTGAATATGCTGCAAGTTGTATTTTACGAACCAGGTGTATTGACACTGGATGGTTACCGTGTGCAGGTAGATAAAGCCTGTGTTTTAATGATCAGGGACTTGAAGCAAAAAGCTGTAATTTCGATTGCAGATCCCTTACAAAAGGAAGACCGTGCTTTGGTTAGTATTGCGAACTTGGCTGCGGGTACAAAGAAAGAATACCCGGTTAATTTCCCAAAAAATGAATTTGCCGGCTCTACAATAACAGTTAGATAGCTATGTTAACGAATTATTACCCTCATTTAAATTAATTAGACACCCTTTATTTGGGCTGTTCATGCTCAAATTTGATTGAAGTAATCGAGGGGTTACAAACGAGCAAACCAAATTTAAACTTACTGAAGTATGAGAAAAATTTACATGATTGTAATGTGCCTGGTTTTTTCTATCGCAGCATTTGCCCAGCAAAACCGCAAGGTGGAAGGGACTGTGACGGAACAGGGGACAGGGACACCTTTAATAGGGGTAAGCGTGCTGGTTAAAGGCAGCAAGGTTGGCGCTACCACAAACATAGACGGAAAGTTTTCCATCCAGATTCCTAAAGCAGGAAATTCGGTTCTGGTATTCACTTATATCGGGTATATACAAAAGGAAGCGATTGTTGGAGACCGGACAACCGTAAACATGAGCCTGGCAGAAGACAATAAAATGCTCAACGATGTTGTGGTGATCGGATATGGAACTTCAAAGAAAGCAGATTTGGTCAGTTCGGTAGGCCAGGTAGATATGAAAGACCTGGTTAAAGCACCAGTGCGTTCTATTGATGAATCGCTAGCCGGTCGTGTTGCCGGTGTACAGGTAAACTCATCCGATGGCCAGCCTGGCTCATCTGTCAATATTGTGATCAGAGGAGCCAATTCCATTACGCAAAATAACAGTCCGCTATATGTTGTTGACGGTTTTCCAATAGAAGGTTTCAACCTGAATGTTTTTGATCCCCAGGAGGTAGAGTCTATTGATGTGTTGAAGGATGCGTCTGCTACGGCTATTTATGGGGCAAGAGGCGCAAATGGCGTGATCATGATTACAACCAAAAAAGGAAAGGTTGGTGAACCGGTAATTTCTTTTAACCCGACAGTAAGTCTGGACAACAACATCAAGACCATGAAGCTGATGGATACTTATGAATTTGCTAAAATGCAACTGGAACTGGTGCCGGGCGCCCTTGGTTCTGCCTCAGATCCGACACCGATTTACGTACTATTGACAAGACCGGGGAAAACACTGGAAGATTATAGAAATGTGCAGGCCACAGATTGGCAGAGCCCATTTTTTCAGACCGGGGTAAGACAGGACTATTCCCTGGCATTAAGGGGGGGGACGGATAAGACTGTCTACGCCATTTCCGGAAACCTGAACGATCAGAAAGGTACCATCATCAATACCGCCTATAAAAGATACCAGGGCAGAATCACTTTGGACCAAACTTTAACAAGTAAAATTAAAGTAGGGATCAATGCCAATTATGCTTATTTGCTGCGTTCAGGAAATTCAGCAGCCCAGGGTACCGGTGGAAGCGGAACAACCAATATTTTGTATAGTGTTTGGGGTTATACGCCAATTGGAGAATATACGGAGGATGAACAAATCGATGAAACCACCTCCAGCGGAACGGATTATAAATTCAACCCGATCCTGAATCAGAAAAACTTATTGCGTAACAATAAAACACACAATTTAAATGTAAGCGGTTATTTTGATTATGCCATTACCAGGGAGTTGAAGTTGAGGGTAACGGGCGGCATCAACAATACGAGGGTAATTAATGAAATCTTTAACAATTCCAATACTTATCCGGGTAGCCCAAATACTACCCCAGGCCGTACCAGTGGTGTAAACGGTTCGATATCCGAAGCCAGCACCAACAACTGGTCTAATGAAAATACGCTGACCTGGACAAAAACCTATAACAAAGATCACAACCTGAATATCTTAGGCGGATTTTCATCACAAGGAAATACGAGCAGCACTTATGGCTTTGGCGCTACATTTTTGCCAAATGAGAAATTGGGCATCAGCGGTTTAAATGAAGGGATTGTAAATCCTGTAACTACGGCAATCAGTTCATTATGGTCCCTGTCGTCCTTTTATGGAAGGGCTAAATACAACTATAAATCTAAGTACTATATTGAGGCATCTTACCGTGCAGATGGATCTTCTAAATTTGCTCCGGGTAACAAATGGAGCTACTTCCCTTCTGTAGGTGCTTCATGGCGTTTCATCAAGGAAGATTTTCTGAAAGACAGTAAAGTGATCTCTGACGGTAAATTGAGGGCCAGTTTTGGTAAGACAGGAAACAACAGGGTCAATGATTTTGCTTATTTATCTTCCAATGATGTTGTTCCTGGCAATTCTTATCCATGGAACAATGCGTATGTAACCAGTATCATTCCAACAACACTTGGAAATCCAAAAGTGAAGTGGGAAACGACAGATCAGTATGATGCAGGGGTTGATTTAGCTTTTTTCAACAACAGAATTTCCTTTACTGCAGATGTGTACAAAAAGAATACAAAAGACTTGCTTTTGAGGGCAACACTTCCAACTTCAAGTGGTTATACTACCGCATTTAAAAATGTGGGTGCGGTATCCAACCGTGGATTGGAACTTACATTGAGTACGATCAATATCAATAAAAAAGATTTTCAATGGAGCAGCAGTTTTAACATTTCCTTTAACAGGAACAAAGTGCTTGCTTTGGCAGAAGATCAGCAAACGTTATTGTCTACCACCAATTGGGACAATGGTTATACCAATATTCCTTCGTACATCGCAAAAATTGGTGAGCCCCTGGGTCTGATGTATGGCTTTATCTGGGATGGCTTATATCAATACAACGATTTCACCAAAACCTCAACAGGTGAGTATTTATTAAAAGACAATGTGCCTACCAACGGTGCCAATCGTCAGAACATTCAGCCTGGAGACATCAAGTATAAAGACATCAATGGAGATGGAAATATAAATGCTTCTGATTATGCTGTTATTGGCAACAGTTTACCTCTACATACCGGGGGTTTTACCAATAACTTCACTTATAAAAACTTTGACCTGAACGTTTTTTTCCAATGGTCTTACGGGAACGATATTCAAAACGTAAACCGCATGGTTTTTGAGGGGAATGCATTGGGTAAAAGGTTTTTACAGCAGTATGCGAGCTATACAGACCGCTGGTCACCAGAAAATCAGAGCTCATCCAATTACCGTACAGGTGGATTTTCAGTAGCAGGCTATTCATCGAAGACCATTGAAAATGGTTCATTCCTTCGTTTGAAAACAGTGTCCCTGGGCTATAATGTACCTAAAACTTTGCTGAACAAAATCAAAGTTAAAGCAGTTCGCGTTTTTGTTTCCGGACAGAATTTGTATACCTGGACAAAATATACGGGTCTTGATCCGGAAGTGAGTACTTACAATTCGGTACTTACCGGTGGATTTGATTATAGCGGCTACCCGAGAGCCCGGATTGTGGCTTTTGGTGCAAACGTTACTTTTTAACACCAGCTCATTAAATGAACTCAAGACATTCACAGAAATTCAACTGACATGAAAAAGTTATTATTTTCTCTACTCATATTAAGCACAGGTTTATTTTCCTGTAAAAAGTTTTTGGATACCGTACCTACAGATAATCTTTTACCGGAAGAATATTACGATTCTGAAGCAAAATTGTTAAATGCCCTGGCAGGAGTATATTATCCCTTGTCTACGCCGGCATTGTACGGTAATTTTTTAAATAGTGATTTCAACATTTCCGATGAGGCATTTTATCAGCGGAACACACAAACCACTGGTGTATCTGTGTATAACTTTGACTATGCCGATAACAGTGTGGCGGCATTATGGCAGCAATGCTACGTAGGTATTGAGCGGGCAAACATGCTCATTGCCAATATCAATGTTGCAAAGATGGACGAAGCAAAGCGTAAACCCATTCTTGGCGAAGCTTTGTTTATGCGTGGCTATTATTATTTTCTATTGGCCAGTAATTTTGGCGATGTACCACTTAAACTGGAGCCAACCAAATCGCCCGCTGCGGAAGATGTTCAGGTTAAACGTACGCCGGTAAAAGAAGTTTATACCCAGATCCTGACGGATATGACACAAGCTGAAGGGCTGACCAGCAAAATCAGCGATTTTGGATTTAGCGGTCGCGTAGCCAAAACAACAGTACAAGGCATTTTAGCGCGGGTTTGCTTAACCATGGCCGGTGCACCTTTAAAAGATGAAGCTAAATATGCCGAGGCCAAAGCCTGGGCATTGAAAGTCAAAGAATCGGGAGAGCACCGGTTAAATTCCAGCTACAAACAACTGTTTGTGAATATGCATCAGGATTTATATGATGTTAAGGAAAGTATGTGGGAAGTAGAGTTTAAAGGAAATGGTGCTGATGGCCTTGGATCAACTGGTCGGGTAGGTAATCTGGGAGGTATTCAGATGCAGGCTACCACAGCCATAGGACTTAAAATTGGTTACTGTTATGGCTTTTTACATACTACAGCAAGGTTATTTAATCTTTTCCAGCCTGGTGATTTAAGAAGAGACTGGAACCTGGCGCAGTTCAACTACATTACATCTTATACAGACCGGTACTATTACAATTACTATACAGCAGCGCAGGTTTACAACCGTGATGCGGCTAAATTTAGAAGAGAGGCTTATGTTTTAGACAATAAAAATCAGAACACCACACCGATCAACTATCCACTTTTAAGGTATTCTGATGTTTTGTTAATGCTCGCGGAAGCGGAAAACCACATCAACGGACCAACTGCACTGGCCTATGATGCCATTAACCAGGTCAGAAGAAGAGCCTATGGACTTGATCCTGCTACTGCTGCTACCACAATTTCTGTTGTCAATAACATCACACTGGCCACTGCTGGCAATACAGGTTACTTACTTACGCTGAATAACATTCCGGTTACCTTAACCGGAGGTGGTGGAACGGGTGCAACAGCAGAAGCTACGGTATCTACCAGTACGGGTAAGGTTACCGGCATCGCTGTACTAAATCCGGGTAAGGGATATACTGCTGTACCAACAGTAACCATTGGTACAGCATGGGCTGCCAATGTTGCATATGCAGTGAATACCCAGGTTTTTAACGGCAATAATGTGTATACGGTTACAACCGCGGGTACTTCTACGGCAACCGGGCCTACACAAACTTCAGGGGCGTCGTCTGCTGCGGTAACGGGTGCTGTATTTACTTATGCAGGTTTGAGGGCAACAGCCACGGCCACGATTGCCACATCGACTGTAGATCTTGCTGGACTTGATCCGAATAGTTTCCAACTGGCTGTTGAAGATGAGCGGTCGAGAGAGCTTTGTTTCGAAGCTTTAAGAAGACCGGATCTGATCCGTTGGGGCAAATGGGTGACTACCATGAATACAGTAGGAGCCGAAATCAGGGCCAATGCAGGCGCAACTTTCTCTTATGGCGGTTTAGCAGGTTCAAATGTTGCACCTAAACATGTGTTGTTCCCAATTCCTGCAGCTGAAATTACAGTAAATAAAGCGGCAACTCAAAATCCAGGCTGGTAATTCAATTAAACTAAGAAATGATGAGACTTTTAAATACAATTCTACTTGCCGGAACACTGATGTTGGCGGCCTGCGATAAATCCATAGATGAAAAGCCGGTTTCTTTTGATGTGGTCAGTACCAGGACTAACGGACAGGCAAGTTCATCTTTTAAAACAACCGATACGATTGTTTATCAATTGAGCGGATTGCCAGATGTAATTACATTTTATTCTGGTGCAGTGGGACAACGTTATGAATTTAAAGACCGCATTACGGCCAATGGTACACCACAGCTTCAATTTAGTTCGCTGCGTGCAAATGGATCACAGAGCAATTCAATCCAGTTGATGATCTCTACAGATTTTAAAGGTGTGGTGGCCAAATCCCAAACCATTACAGGAGTTATTACCCGCGATACTGCGGCTACCAATGCCAATATAGCGGCTGCCAGCTGGACAGATATCAGCAGCAGGGCAATATGGTCAACAGGTGCAACTACGGCAACCCCTTCAGGAATCGTGGATTTATCCGACTATGCCAGTCAGGGCAAACCCGTATTTATCGCTTTTAAATATAAAGCAGTGTCGGGTAGCATTCAGAATAAATGGACCATTACCGGACTTTCTGTTAACAATGTGCTGGAAGACAAAACTGTTTATACCCAGGCCAATTTTGCAGCATCTAATCAGTCCATCACCAATTACGGTGTAAATACACCTGGATTGGGCTGGCTGAGTAGTATTGATGAAAACCTGAATGCAAACAAATATGCTTGGGTATATACGACTGGTGTCGGAACTGCCGGTTCGCTGGTGATCACGGGCGCAGCTACAGTGGCAGCAGCAACTGCTCCAGCCGAAGCCTGGGCCATTATGGGGCCACTTGATTTGCGCAAGGTAACGCCAGATGCTGGTGTTGGCATCAAAGAGATTTCTGCACAGGTAAAAAGTTACACTGCTGCTGTAAGTTATCCGGCAGGCAATTATACCGCAACTTTTGTGGCTGCCAACAATACTGTTGATGGACGGTCAGTTGCTGTGAAGCAGTTGCCGATCACTATTGTAAATCCTTAATGCCAATCGTTCCTATGAAAAAAATTTTGATACTCTGCTTTACGTTGGTTTGCTGCGGGAGTTTATTTGCGCAGCAAGCCACTCCTTCTTCGGCAGATATGCAGTGGTGGAAGGACGGCAAATTTGGTCTGTTTGTGCATTGGGGCTTATACTCCGTAACTGCTGGCGACTGGAAAGGCAAACCTTCCAAAGGCAATGAACATTTCATGTTATATGAACGGATTCCGGTAAAAGAATATGCTAAAATCGCAGATGACTTTAATCCGGTTAAGTTTGACGCAGATGCCTGGGTAAAGGCTGCAAAAAATGCGGGGATGAAATATGTGGTATTTACGAGTAAACACCACGATGGTTATGCCATGTATCAATCTGCTGCAAGTGATTACAATATTGTCAAAACAACCAAATGGGGTCGGGATCCCATTAAGGAGCTGGCTGCTGCCTGTAAGAAATATGGACTGCAGCTTGGCTTGTATTATTCATTGGGACGTGACTGGGAAGATCCTGATGTACCGACCAATTGGCCTGAAAAGGCCGGTAGAAGTAATACCTGGGATTTTCCTGATGAAGATGGAAAAGTGTTTGCCAGATATTTTGAGCGTAAGGTTAAGCCACAGATCAAAGAGTTGCTTAGCAATTATGGTCCGATTGGCATCTTGTGGTTTGATACACCTGAACTGATCGATAAGGCACAAAGTACAGAACTGGAAGCCCTGATTAGAAAAATACAGCCAAAATGTATCATCAATAGCCGGATTGGAAACGGACTAGGCGATTACCTGGTTTCGGAGCAGCAGATTTCTGCTTCAAAGCTGGCTAAACCCTGGGAAGCCTGCATCACCATGAGTGGTAAATGGAGTTACAACCGCTACGATAAAGCCTGGAAATCACCAGAATTACTGGTCAGACAACTGGTGGAAATTGTGTGTAAAGGCGGCAATTTTTTATTGAATGTAAATCCTGATGGTCAGGGCGCCTTACCTGCGCAAAGTTTAACGAACCTGGAGGCGATAGGAAAATGGATGGACATCAATAAAGAAGCCATTTATGGCGTTCAACCCTGGACCGTAACTTCAGAAAGTGTAGCAGGCCCGGTAGCTGAAGGTATTAAAAAGCCGTCCGGGTTGGTAGATACGGACAATGACAATACAGCGAAAAGTATTGCGCCAGATCTCTATTTTTCACAAAAGAAAGGGCTGGTATACGTATATGCCCGCAGCTGGAAGCAAGGCGAAATACTGGTGAAAACCATGAATACTGAAAAATTGCGCGTCAGGTCAGTTTCAGTTCTGGGGCTGAAAGGTAAGGTCGACTGGACACAGGACGCAAGCGGCCTGGCGATAAAATTACCAGAGAAAATGACATCCGAAATTCCTGTTTACGTATTTAAAATCACACTGTAATGAGACGCTTTCTATGCCTGATCAGTATGGTGACTTTATTCATCATGCTTGCTGCGAAAGATTTGCAGGCGGTAAGTCAGGACCCGGTAGGGATCAACTGGCCAAAGTTTCTTTCTGGATGCGATATCGTTTATGATGACTTAAGTAGCAGCTGGAACGGGGGATTGTTTACCGGAAATGGACTGTTGGGGACCATGATCTACCGCGATTCGGACAATGGATTGAGAATCGATATTGGCAGGAGTGATGTGAGAGACCACCAGTCTGGCAATGGCTCTCCGCTTTTAGGCAAAGCAAGATTACCAATTGGGCATTTCCTGCTGAAGCCGGCAGGCAAGATCAGGAAGATCAGTGCCAGACTGGATTTGTGGAATGCAGAAATTAAAGGCACAATTTATACGGATAAAGGTACAATTCAGTTTAAAAATCTTACTTTTTCTGAGCGTAATGTCATTTACTTCAGTACGGCATATACCGGTGAGGAAAGTGGTTCCAGCTGGCAATGGGTACCGGAAGCATCCGTAAGTACAAGAACGAAATATGCACACATCAAAGTTCCCGAGCAATACAAAGGCAATCCTGAAGGCCGGCCAGGTAAAAGCGGAGCGGTTGAATTTTACAACCAGACCATGCATGCAGGTGGTGGCTATGCCACAGCCTGGAAACGTATCGCTTCAAGATCTGGTGCAGACTATCTCATTACAATTGCTTATCAAACTCAAGCTGATCAGTATGTAGGCGAGGCGGTTGCAAGTCTGAATAAATTGAATTCAGGCGCAGTTCAGCAGCAGCTTTTAAAACACCGGGAATGGTGGCATGCTTATTATCCGCAAAGCTTTTTAAGCCTGGCAGATCTGAGGATGCAAGGTTTTTACTGGTTACAACAGTATAAGTTAGCTTCGGCCACAAGGGCCAATAAACCGGCCCTGGATTTAATGGGGCCATGGTTTAAACAAACTCCATGGCCTGCTTACTGGTTCAATTTAAATATTCAGTTGAGCTATAGTCCGCTTTATGCCGCAAATAGGCTTGGCATTGCCAGCTCGTTGATGCAGATTATAGATCAGCAGCAGGAAAACCTGATCAAAAATGTACCTGAGGAATACCAATATGATGCGGCAGGACTATCGAGAGCTTCAGGTGCCGACCTGATTTCGCCTGTAAAGCTGGTTGCGGGTTCAACGGAAGAGATTTCAAATGGCGAAGCAGAATTGAGCAATCTGACCTGGATTTTATACTATTATTGGCAGCATTACCGGTATAGTATGGATAAGGAAGTGCTGAAAAAGCTATTCCCTTTGTTGAAAAGAAGTATCAATTACCCACTTCATTTATTGAAAAAAGGTGATGATGGTAAATGGCATTTTTCGGTTAAAACGCATTCTCCAGAATATCCTGTTGGAAAAGGAACAGATACGAATTACGACCTTTCTTTATTAAACTGGGGTTGCAAAACATTGCTACGGATCAATGCAGAATTGAAGCTTAATGATCCCCTGGAAGCTAAGTGGGCAGAGGTGCTGAAAAACCTGGTCCCTTATCCAACAGACGAAAACGGATATCGCATTGCTGCTGATGTACCTTTCAACCAGTCGCATCGCCATTATTCACATTTATTGATGGTTTATCCTTTGTACCTGGTTAACTGGGATCAGGAGGAGCACCGTGAATTGATCAGCAAATCGCTTAAACACTGGCATAGTTTTCCGGCTGCGTTGCAAGGTTATTCATTTACTGGCGGTGCTTCTATGTATGCGATGATGGGTAAAGGAGACTCGGCCAGGGATTACCTGAACCAGTTACTCGATAAATTTGTACAGCCCAACACCATGTACCTGGAAAGCGGCCCGGTCATCGAAACACCATTGGCAGCCGCAGCCAGCATCCAGGAACTTTACCTTCAATACTGGGATGATGTGGCAAGAATATTCCCAGCAGTTCCTTCAGACTGGCAGAATGCTGCCTTTCAGAACCTGCGTACCGAAGGAGCCTTTTTACTCACTGCGGTAAGGCAGCAGGGTAAAACCAGGTGGATTAAAGTTGAAAGTTTGAATGGCGGGGATTTGGCCATAAAAACTGGCTTTGAGCAGAAACCTAACCTCAAATCAGCATCTGCTGTCATCTTATCAGATCAGGGTAAAGGTGTGTGTACTCTGAGGATGCCTAAAGGAGCGGTGGCGCTACTGTACGTTGATGAAAAGGATTTGAGTATTGCTGTAGCAGATGTAATTGGCTATAGCCAGAACGACAATAGCTTTGGGAAGCTTGGTAAGAAGAAATAACAATTAGAAATAAAACAAACACAGATGAAATTAACCGAATTTAATATGAAAAGACCCGGTCTTTTACTGGCTTCTATACTTGCAGTTACGGTGTCAGTATCCTCATTTATATGGTTTTCGCCCAAGACGGAGCTGATTAAAAAAGATTTTTCAACCGCTGAAAAGCAATATTCCAAAATGCTGAAAAGCCAGACTGATTTGACCCAGTTTCCACGTACTTCCGATAAAAATGGTGCGGTAAAAACAACGGATGTTTGGGATTGGACACAAGGTTTTTTTGCTGGCGGTTTATGGTACATTTATGAGTACACGAAGAAACCAGAGTGGAAGGCTGCTGCCACAAAGTGGACAGAAGCATTAGAACAAGCTCAGTTTTTAACACAGCATCATGATGTTGGCTTTGTGATGTATTGTTCATATGGCAATGCGGTAAGATTTGAGAAAGACCCGGCAAAACTCGAGAAGTATCATAAAATATTGATTCAATCTGCCGAGTCTGCATTAACCCGCTTTGATCCTAAAGTAGGATTGATCAAATCCTGGAATACCAAGGCTTCATGGGATAAAAAAACAGTCTGGCAATACCCGGTAATCATCGACAACATGATGAACCTGGAAATGCTGTGTTATGTTTCTAAGCTGACCGGCAATCCAAAATATAAAGATGTAGCCATAAGTCATGCGCTGAATACCATGAAAAATCATTTCAGGCCAGATTTTAGCACCTATCACGTTGTTGACTATGATGCCAATGGAAAAGTGTTGCACCAGCAGACCAACCAGGGGTATGCGGACAATTCGACCTGGTCTAGAGGGCAGGGCTGGGCAATTTATGGTTTCACCATGATGTACCGCGAAACCAGGGATCAACGTTTTCTGGATGCCGCACAAAAGGCTGCGGATTTCTATATCAACCATCCCAATTTACCAAAAGACAAGATCCCTTACTGGGATTTCAATGTCAATCAGTCGGGATATCAACCGGATTGGGCTTATGACGCCAATAAACTATCTTATATTCCCCGCGACGCATCGGCAGGAGCACTGACAGCCTCAGGTTTATTGGAGTTAAGTACCTTTGCTAAAGACGGTAAAAAGTACTTTACGCAAGCGGAAATGATGCTAAAGTCTTTGTCTGGGGCAGACTACCTGGCTAAACCAGGTACAAATGCCGGATTTATTTTGAAGCATTCGGTAGGCAGTTTTCCGCACAATAGTGAAATTGATGTGCCTTTAATTTATGCGGATTATTATTTCCTTGAAGCATTGTTGCGCTATCAGAAAATCGAAAAATAATTTTTTCACTGAAAGCGGGGAACAAGTTAAGCGATGATTTTTTATGAATGGCCTGATGCATAACTGTATTGCGCATTTTTGATGCTGAATCGCAGAAAATCATAGAAGATTTCGTTGTATAATTTATACATTTGTTCAGTTTAGGTTTGTAACTATCTAATTTGTGTTCCTACAATTGGTGCCTGAACAGTATTTAACAGGGACGTTCGCAGCGTCCCTGTTTTTTTATGTCTGAACCAGACGTCTTTTCAATTGATTTAGCAGGGAGCTAATTAAGACTTCTCCGCAAGTTTGTCGGTCAATCAATTAATCAAGTAAGCCATTAAGTAATCAATCAAGAAATTAAGCAATCAAGCAAGCAATTAAACAAGCAATTAAGTAAGCAATCAAGTAAGCAATTAATCAAGCAATCAATTACACAAGCAATCAATTACACAAGCAATTAAATAAGTAATCAAGCAAGCAATTAAACAAGCAATTAAGTAAGCAATCAAGTAAGCAATTAATCAAGCAATCAATTACACAAGCAATTAAATAAGCAATCAAACAAGCAATTAAGTAATCAATTACACCATACCGGGGTGTATATCTGGAAGCAAATTTGGTGCCTCCGAAAGGTCCTAGGCGCTCTTTGCTCCCCTTCAGGAGCCTAAGAGATGCCAGACCTAGAGGAGCGCACCTAATTTGCATGTTAAAATAGTTGAACTTAATGCCAATTTCAACCCATCATAAAATCCTATTTTAGTGGATTAGAACCATTTCTTGCAATTTTTACTCACATGATGAAATACAAGCCACTGGCATTGGCCGCATTGCTGTCTTTAGCAATGTCTGCCGATGCACAAAAAAAGAATATCTATCACAAAGGCTGGGTAGATTTCAACAAGAACGGAAAAATGGATGTTTTTGAAGATCCTGCTAAACCCGTAGAGGCCAGGATCAAAGATTTGCTGAGCCAAATGACACTGGATGAGAAAACCTGCCAGACGGCTACACTTTACGGGTATGGGCGGGTGCTTAAAGATGAGATGCCGACAGCAGACTGGAAAAATCAAATATGGAAAGACGGTATAGCCAATATCGATGAAGAGCTAAACAGTTTGCCTTACAATAAGAAAGCAGTAACAGCCTATTCCTACCCTTTCAGCAAACATGCCAATGCGATTAACACCGTACAGAAGTGGTTTGTAGAAGAAACGAGAATGGGAATTCCTGTTGATTTCAGCAATGAGGGTATTCATGGTTTATGCCATGATCGGGCCACACCTTTTCCGGCACCCGTCAATATTGGTACGACCTGGAACCGGGAGCTGGTTTACCGGGCCGGAAGTACGGTGGGTAGAGAAGCGAAAGCATTGGGCTATACCAATGTGTATGCACCAATTCTTGATGTTGCCAGAGACCAGCGCTGGGGGAGGGTAGTGGAATGCTATGCTGAAGATCCTTATTTAATTGCAGAATTGGGTAAACAAATGACACTGGGTATTCAGGATCAGGGTACCGCCGCCACACTAAAACATTACGCAGTTTATAGCGTACCAAAAGGAGGCCGGGATGGGCAGGCACGTACTGACCCCCATGTTGCACCAAGAGAATTGCATGAAATGTTTTTGTATCCATTCAGAAGGGTGATTCAGGAAGCGAAACCCATGGGGATTATGAGTAGTTATAACGATTGGAACGGGGAGCCGGTTACCGGAAGTTATTATTTTCTGACAGAATTGCTTCGTAAGCAATATGGTTTTGATGGCTATGTGGTATCTGACAGCGAAGCCGTTGAATTTATCTCCAATAAACATCATGTTGCGGCGGATTACAAGGGTGCCGTGAAGCAGGCTATTGAAGCAGGACTGAATGTGCGTACCCATTTCACCATGCCGGAAAATTTCATCCTGCCGCTTCGGGAATTGGTTAAAGAAGGTTCTGTATCTATGAAAACCCTGGATGAGCGTGTGGCTGATGTACTTCGTGTAAAATTCAGACTGGGGCTTTTTGATGATCCCTATGTGAAAGATCCTGCTTCATCGGATAAAAAAGTACATACCCAGGCCGACGAAGAGATCGCTGTTCAGTTGAACCGCGAGTCTATGGTCTTGTTAAAAAACGACAAAGGAGTTTTGCCCCTGGAAGTTAACAATTATAAGAATATACTGGTTACTGGCCCTTTAGCGACTGAAACAACTTATACAACCAGCAGATACGGTCCTTCTAATAATCCGATTACCTCTATTTTAGATGGGATAAAGGGATTTGTTGGCCAGAAAGCGAAAGTTCATTATACCAAAGGATGTGAGGTAATTGATGCCAAATGGCCGGAAAGCGAAATTATTCCTACCGAGCTGAGTACAGCAGAACAAACTCAGATTAATGAGGCTGTTGAGGCTGCAAAGCAGGCTGATATTGTGATTGCGGTGGTTGGGGAAACGGATGATCAGGTTGGGGAGAGCAAATCGAGAACCGGACTAAACTTACCCGGCAGACAGCTGTTGCTCTTGCAGGCGCTTCATGCTACAGGGAAACCCATTGTTATGGTGATGGTTAACGGGCGGCCTTTAACAATCAATTGGGAAAACCGGTATCTACCAGCCATCCTTCAGGCGGGTTTTCCGGGGCCATCGGCAGGTAAAGTTGTGGCTGAAACATTATTCGGGGATAACAATCCCGGGGGTAAGTTAACCATGACCTATCCAAAATCAATTGGGCAGATTGAATTGAATTTCCCTTTCAAGCCGGGTTCTCAAGCTGGTCAGGGTAAAAATGACGATCCCAATGGGAATGGGAAGACCCGGGTTTTAGGTGCGCTATATCCCTTCGGCTATGGCTTAAGTTATACCACCTTCGAATTTAGCAACCTGCAGGTTAACCCGACAGAAATTAACGCCCAGGCGGATATACTTATAAGCGTAGATGTTAAAAATACAGGATCAAGAAAAGGCGACGAGGTGGTGCAGCTTTACCTTAAAGACATGGTGAGCAGTGTCACCGTTTATGAATCCGTATTGAGAGGATTTGAACGTGTAAAACTCGCAGCCGGAGAAACCAAAACTGTACAATTTACCCTGCATCCGGATGACCTGGCCCTCCTGGATAAAAACATGAACTGGACGGTTGAACCCGGTAAATTTGAAGTGATGATCGGCAACTCCTCAGAGGACATCAAACTGAAAAAAGAATTCACAGTCAAATAACATCGCGTTAAATAATGCGATAAGCACTATGCTTCCTCGCATCACGCGCTCTGCATCATGCCATCTGCATCATGCTATTTACTCAAAAATCACCTTCTATGAAGCGACCTAGGCGCTCTTTGCTCCCCCTTCGGGAGCCTAAGAGATGCCAGTCGCAGAATAGAACGGCTATTTTTGACCTTCAGCCTCAGCTTTTGCTCTCTTTTTAAAGAATCCGCGGAATAAGAAATTACTTTGTAAAGCTTCCAGATCTTCATCCAGTTTTTTGCTGCTGGTCTCCAGATTCTTCATAATAGATTTCACCTGCTCAGCGGTTTTTGCATCATTGATCAATAAACCTACTGCATTATCTGTCTGGTTAAATTTCGAAGAGGCTTTATTCAAATTCTCTGTCATGGCAGAAGCTGACTGTGCTGTTTTTTGCAATTCTGTAACGGCTCCCTGTAATTTTGCAAATACAGCGGTATCTGTCATTAGTTTATCGGCTAAACCACCCTTAGTATTTAAGGTTTTAGTAAAGGTATTCATCTCTGCGGCCATTCTGTTTGCGGATGCAGTTGTGTTTTTTAGGTTTTCCACAATTGTCCTAAAGTTGGCGGCAATCTTTTCGTCTGTCAGCAAAGCACCAGCCGTACCTTTACCTTCGACCAGGCTTTTAGAAAGTACTTTAAAATCTGAAGTTACATCTACCAGGTTTTTGTTGGTTACCTGGAACGTTTTCATGATGTCATCGGTAGAAAGTGCGGTGTTAACCTGAAGTTGATCACCATCCTCTATAAAAGGGAATTTAGGACTTCCACCACCGATCACGACGATCTTATTTCCGATTAAGCCGTCGGAACTGATACTTGCCGTAGAATTTTTGTGAATATACTTATGGGCATCCTCTTCGATGTTCATAAACACCTGGACCTGCGATGTTCCATAGAACTGAATCTTTTTAATTGTCCCGATTTTTACCCCTGAAAACCAAACGTTACCGCCCGATTTGAGACCCTGTATATCGCTAAAAACAGCATTTACGGTAAAGCTTTTCACAAAGGTTTTTCTCTGGCTTCCTAAAGTAAAAACGCCTAAAACGAATATCACCAGGCCGATGAGTATAAATACTCCAACTGTGATCTGTTTGCGGTTGTCTGTTGCTTGCATATTTTCTTTTACTGAATAAAATTATAGTCATAGAAAGGTTTCACCCTTTCGTCATTTGTATTAAATACTTCTTCA
>Ga0247805_1000552_pt1 | contig 19194 bp, 16 predicted proteins | sample UWRJL044104R1_FD_180930 | JGI IMG/M metagenome (GOLD analysis project Ga0247805, IMG submission 180930) | Plant litter microbial communities from Arlington Agricultural Research Station in Wisconsin, United States - UWRJ-L044-104R-1 | ecosystem: Environmental > Terrestrial > Plant litter >... | reverse complement strand
AAACTGGTAGTAGGTTATTTCAATTCCGATCAGAAAAGATTTTTATTCCCGCCAAGTCTGGAGACTGACGCAGCCGGAAATGCACACGGACAAGCTGAGGTTATTTTGGCAAGTGCCATGAATTTAAAGGAATTGCCAAGAATCAACATTCATACTTACACTTTCCAACCGGGTGAAAACAAACTCGATTTGGGCAAAGGAAGAGTCCTGATTTTAGGCTTCATCGACGCCGATCAAACCATTACAACCCGTGATGTCGGTTATATCGATGCAGGCGAAAAAGGTGCGGTAGACTGGTTGTTTTATTAAGATAATTGAGGCGTGACCCTCCGTGAAAAACTCCGGGTCGGGCTGTACGTTCCCGCTTTTTTTTGAGAGGCTGACCCGAGCGGTAGCGAACAGGCGAATCAAAAAAGCCTCTCAAAAAAAGAGCTCCACTGCCATCCCTCACGCGAACCCAGATTAATATAGATGATCAGGTTTCAAAATAATACAACTTAAATAACCTTATATGACTTATATGGTTTAAAAAAGATATGAAGAAAATAGTTTTTTTTATTTTTTGTTTTTTTGTAGGTGCTTGCTTTGTATGGAGTCAAAGCAGCAAGGGGCAGGCGAAGTTTCGTAAAGAAGTTTCGCTGAATTCCTCTTGGGAAACCATCGTATTGGACAAACTTCCCGAGCAGGAAGAAACCTTTGTGCAAAACCCAAAAGTAGATTCCCAATGGCAAAAAGTAAACGTGCCTCACAATTGGGATCAATATTACGGATTCCGAAGAACCAAACACGGTAATTTACACGGCACCGCTTGGTATCACAAAACTTTAAAACTGGATAAAAAAGACACTTCAAAAAGACTTTTTCTCTTTTTTGAAGGCGTAAGTTCCTATGCTACTGTTTGGGTAAATGGTAAAAATGTGGGTGAACATAAAGGCGGAAGAACCACTTTTACAATTGATATTACCAAAGCCGTTTCTTTCGAAAAAGAAAATACCATAATCGTTAAAGCCGCGCATCCATCTTTCATTGCCGATTTGCCTTGGGTTTGTGGCGGCTGTTCCGGAGAGTGGGGATTCTCTGAAGGGTCACAACCCATGGGTATTTTTAGACCCGTAACTTTAGTTGTAACCGATGAAGTTCGCATAGAACCTTTCGGTGTTCATATTTGGAATGACAAAACAACTTCCAAAGAAAAAGCAATCCTGAATATCACTACCGAAGTCAAAAACTACGGAGCTTTAAACCGTAATGTTACTATTAAAAATACCCTTTTTGATAAAAGAGGAAAGAAAGTTGTTAGTGTAAAAACTGATATCAAAAATGCTTCAGGAGAAATAAAACAAATAGCACAAACGCTTCCTGAAATTGCAAACCCAAAATTATGGTCGCCAGCCAATCCGTATTTGTATGAATTAGTGACTGCAATTTATGAAAACGGAAAAAAAATAGACGAATTAAAAACCCCTTACGGAATCCGCTGGGTCAGCTGGCCAGTTAGTCGTGATGGAAAAGACAATCGATTTTACATTAACGACGAACCTTTATTTATCAACGGAACCTGCGAATATGAACATCTAATCGGAAACAGCCATTCGTTTTCAGATGAACAGATTCATTCGAGAATTGAACAGATAAAAGCAGGCGGTTTCAATGCTTTTCGCGAAGCGCACCAGCCACACAATTTAAAATATCAGGAAGAACTGGACCAAAACGGAATCCTGTTCTGGAGTCAGTTTTCGGCACATATTTGGTACGACACACCCGAATTCAAGGCCAATTTCAAAACCTTATTACGAGAATGGATCAAAGAACGCCGAAACAATGCTTCGGTTGTGATGTGGGGATTGCAAAACGAAAGCACCATTCCAAAAGAATTTGCAGAGGAATGCACTAAAATTATCCGCGAAATGGATCCAATGTCGGCTTCGCAACGCATCGTTACGACCTGTAACGGAGGTGAAGGAACCGACTGGAATGTTGTGCAAAACTGGTCGGGAACTTATGGTGGCGATCCATTTAATTACGATGTCGAAATGAGTACACAATTGCTAAACGGAGAATACGGCGCCTGGCGTTCACACGATCTGCACACCGAAGGCGAATTCGACCAAAAAGGAATTTTAAGTGAAAACCGTTTCTCCCAATTGATGGAAATCAAAGTTCGTGAAGCCGAATCGGTAAAAGATAAAATCGCGGGACAATTCAACTGGCTTTTTGCCTCGCACGAAAATCCGGGACGTGTACAAAACGGTGAAGGATTCAGGGATATTGACAAGGTTGGACCGGTAAATTATAAAGGGCTTTTCAGTATTTGGGGCGAACCTCTGGATGCGTATTATATGTACCGCGCCAATTATGTTTCGAACAAAACCAATCCAATGGTCTATATCGTTTCGCATACCTGGCCGAATCGTTGGGATGCTCCCGGAATCAAAAACGGAATTGATGTCTACTCCAATTGTGATGAGGTAGAATTGTTCAATGACATCAATAAAACATCACTCGGAAAACTAAAAAATCCAGGCTTGGGGCAGCATTTTCAATGGAATAATGTCAATATTCAATATAATGTTTTGTATGCCGTAGGATATGTAAACGGAAAAGCCGTTGCCAAAGATTATATCGTATTGAACAATTTGCCAAAAGCAACTAATTTCAAAGCATTAGAAACCAAAAAAGAAACCCTTTTACAGCCTCAAAAAAACTACAATTATATTTACAGAGTAAACAGTGGCGGAAACGAAATCACCGATTCTCTCGGGAATTTGTGGCAGGCAGACGTTCATAAAAGCGGAGAAAATACCTGGGGTTCGTTGTCGTGGACAGATAATTTCAAGCAATTGCCTGATTTTTATGCCAGTCAAAGAAGTACTTTTGACCCAATTTCAGGAACAAAAGACTGGAAATTATTCCAAAGTTTCAGATACGGAATTGACAAATTGCGTTACGAATTCCCAGCTCCGGATGGTGAATATCTGGTTGAATTGTATTTTACAGAACCTTGGTACGGAACCGGTGGCGGATTGGATTGCAAAGGCTGGCGTTTGTTTGATGTAGCCATAAATGATAATGTAGTTTTGAAAGATTTGGATATTTGGTCTGAAGTTGGACATGATGCTGCTTTGAAGAAAACATTTGTCGTAAAAAGTAAAAACGGAAAAATCATTATCTCATTTCCAAATGTAAAAGCAAGTCAGGCGATTATTTCGGCAATTGCGATTGCAACCAAAGATAAAATGATAAAAGGTGCTTCGGCTTCGCCAAGAAATTTTCAGGATGTTGCAAGTAATTCCGAAACTAAAATTGGTTCTTGGCTGGATATCAATTCCAAACAATATTCAGATTCGGAAGTTGTGTTTACCCAATTGCCTGCTGAAGTTTATGGAGCTGATTATTTGCAGAATACATCAAAATCAAAATCCTCAGGTTCGTTTGTAACCAAAGAAGATTCGGAAATTTATCTGTTTGGCCAATCAAAAGATTCCATTTCAGGTTATAAAAGAATGACCGAAATAGCTAAAAATTCAGATAAAATTGAATTTTCTGTTTTTTATAAAAAAGTCAAAAAAGGAGAAAAAGTTGGTTTTCAAAATAGTACAATCGCAGTCGTTCCTACTTACGATATGGGCGAAAAAGACGATTCAAGAACCGTTGTACTTTTGGAAGCAGAAACCGCCAAAACCACCGGAACCGGAATCGAAAAAGGCAATTTCAAAAAAGCCGATTACATCGAATTTACACAAAAGAGAAAAAACAGTATTCAGTTTGAAGTAAAACCAGGTGTTGCCGGAATTTACCTGATGCGTTTCCGATTTATGAACAGAAACGAAACGCCTTTGAAAGTCAAATTCAAAATGGAAGACGCCTACGGAATCCTGATGCGAAATGATACGATTGAATTTCCTTCGGTAACAGAAAAATGGAAGATATTGAATACAACTTCCGGAGGTTATATCAATGCCGGAACCTATAAAATCACAATAGAATCAGAGGATATGAAAGGTTTGCTTTTGGAATCTTTTGAGTTTCAGTAGAGAGAGAAAATAGAGGAAAGAGTAAAGAAGAAAGATTTCAAAACTTATATGCCTTATATGGTTTTAAAAATATTTACAATGGTAAAAAAATATCAAAACGTTTTACAAAAAATAGCAATTGTATTGACATTATCGCTTTTAGTTGCCTGTGCATCAAAAAGTAAAAATGTCCGAATCGTTGAAGACTTCAATCAAAACTGGAATTTCAAATTAGGAGATCATCCAACAGCAATCGAATCCAATTTCAATACTGCCGATTGGAAAACCTTGCAATTGCCTCACGACTGGAGTATCGAAGGCACTTTCGATAAAGACAGTAAAACCAAACAGGCACAGGCATTTTTGCCGGCAGGAAAAGGCTGGTACCGCAAAATATTTACACTTCCGGAAGACTGGGCGACCAAAAACGTTTCAATAGAATTTGACGGCGTTTTCAAAAACAGCGAAGTATTCATTAACGGACATTCATTAGGAATGCGTCCGAACGGATACATTTCATTCACCTACGAATTATCGCAATATTTAAATTTTGGAAAGGAAAACGTAATCGCCGTAAAAGTCGATAACGATGCACAGCCCAATTCCAGATGGTACACTGGTTCCGGAATTTATAGAAACGTACGATTGGTAGCCAGCGAAAGACTGCACGTTGCGAAATGGGGAACTTATGTAACGACCCCGAAAGTTTCGGCAGAAAAAGCATCGGTTAACTTGGAAGTAACGATTGAAAATAAAACCAATTCCGAAAAAGAATTTCAATTGGTAACTTCTATTTTGGATGCGAATAATAAAGAAGTCGCGAATGCCAAAACAACAGAAAAAATTGGTGCCAATACCAACGCAAAAAAGATTCATAATTTAAATGTAAACCAGCCAAAATTGTGGGATACCGAAAATCCGAATCTGTACAAAATTGTTACTACGATTTACGAAAATTCAAAAGCAGTCGATAATTACGAAACACCTTTAGGATTCCGATTCTTCAGTTTCGATGCCGAAAAAGGATTTTCATTAAATGGAAAACCAACCAAAATATTAGGTGTTTGCCTGCATCACGACAACGGTGCTTTGGGAGCTGTGGAAAATATTCACGCCGTTAAAAGGAAACTGAAAATCATGAAAGAAATGGGCGCTAACGCTATCCGAATGGCTCACAATCCGCACTCTTTAGAGATGATGCAGTTGTGCGATGAAATGGGTTTTATCGTTCAGGATGAGTTTACCGATGTCTGGAAAAAGAAAAAAGTAACCAACGATTACCATAAAGACTGGGATGCGTGGCACAAACAGGATTTGGAAGATTTCATCAAAAGAGACCGAAATCATCCATCAGTAATAATGTGGAGTATCGGAAACGAAATCCGTGAACAATTTGACAGCACCGGAATCGCGATTACGAGAGAACTGGCTCAAATCGTAAAATCGCTCGACACCACTCGTCCCGTTACGAGTGCTTTGACCGAGAATGTTATCGAGAAAAATTTCATTTACCAGTCGGGTGCTTTGGATTTGTTGGGGTTCAATTACAAACATGAAGATTATAAAGATTTCCCAACCAAATTTAAAGGGCAGAAAATATTAGCTTCCGAAAGTGTTTCGGCATTGCAAACCCGCGGACATTATGATTTTCCTGACGGAATTAAAGCGTGGCCGACCAAACATGGCGCTCCATTTGATGGAAATGCGGACTGGACCGTTTCGGCTTACGATCAGATGAAGTCTTATTGGGGTGCAACGCACGAAGAAAACTGGAAAACCATCAAAAAACAGGATTTTATGGCGGGCACTTTCATCTGGACAGGCTTCGATTATCTGGGCGAACCCGATCCATATCCGTATCCCGCAAGAAGTTCGTATTTCGGAATCGTAGATTTGGCGGGCTTTCCCAAGGATGTCTATTATATGTACCAAAGCGAATGGACGAACAAACCCGTTTTGCATCTTTTCCCGCACTGGAACTGGCAAAAAGATCAGGAAGTCGATGTTTGGGCGTATTACAACAATGCCGATGAAGTCGAATTGTTCCTCAACGGAAAATCATTAGGCAAAAAAGCCAAACAAAATGACGATCTGCACATTTCGTGGCGTGTAAAATTCGAACCCGGAACGTTGAAAGCAATCTCCAGAAAAGATGGAAAAGTAGTTTTGGAAAAGGAAATTCACACCGCCGGAGAAGCTTCTAAAATAGATTTGAAAGCCGATAAAGCAACTCTTAAAAATGACACTTACGATTTGGTTTACGTGACCGTTTCCATCACAGATAAAGACGGAAATCTTCTTCCAAATGCAAATGACCTAATCAATTTTGAAGTTACAGGCGGAGGAAAATTAGTGGGCGTTGATAACGGTTATCAGGCCAATCTAGATTCTTTTAAAGCCTCATCATACAAAGTATTTAATGGTAAATGCATCGCCATCATCCAATCCAACGGGAAGAAAGAAAATATTCAGTTAAAAGCTTCTACCGGAAACGGAATGTCAGCTACAGTAATTGTAAAAGTAGAATAAGCACTTCAGAAAATAATTATATTCAAAACTTCATTAGCGATAATGGAGTTTTTTTATGCCCGTCATTTTGGCTAATTCAAACTCCAAAATGGCTAATTCTAAAGTTATACTTCGAATGATCTTTGCATTATAAATTTAAACAATCAAAAAATGAAAAAGACAATTTTTATTACAGGAGCTTCATCAGGATTAGGAAAATCAACAGCAAAATTATTTCAAAGCAAAGGCTGGCAGGTAATTGCGACCATGCGTAATCCCGAAAAAGAAATCGAATTAAATCAATTAGAAAATGTAATTGTACTTCCGCTTGACGTTTCAAATTCGGAACAGATAAAAGCAACGATCAAAAATGTTACGGATAAATATGCTGTTGATGTTGTGTTGAATAATGCGGGATATGGTTTAATTGGTGCTTTAGAATCTTTGGAAGAAGAACAAATCGAACGTCAGATTGAAACCAATTTATTGGGCGTTATTAAAGTTTCTAAGGCTTTTGTATCTCACTTTCGTGAAAAGAAAAGCGGCACTTTTATCAATGTGACTTCAACTTTTGGTTTAATGGGTTTTCCGACTTGTTCGATTTACAGCGCTACCAAATTTGCAGTAGATGGTTTTTCTGAAAGTTTAGCATCTGAATTAGTTCAATTTGGAATTCAGGTAAAAGTGGTCGCGCCGGGCGGAATGCAAACTGATTTTGCGGTTCGATCTATGGAAGTGGGACAACATGAAGCTTACGAAAAACTAACAGCTGAAGTAAGCAAAGGTTATAGCGCAGAAAAACTGGAGAATTATACCAAATCCGAAGATGTTGCCCAAATTATCTACGAAGCTGCGACCGACAATAAAAACCAATTGCGATATGTTGCCGGAAACGATGCCAATGCTTTGTACGATGAACGTTTGAAATTGGGTGCCGAAACGCAGGTGCAAAACATCAAAACAATGTTTACTTTTTAATTTTAGAATCACATGAAAAATAAAGCGATAGAATTGACTACTTTTAAACTGAATGGTTTTACGACGCAACAATTTATTGACGCGAATGTCGAAATTGATGCATTTTTAAAACGTCAAAAAGGATTTTGTTCCAGAACTATTTTTGAACTAAAAAAAGGCGTTGTGTACGATATGCTTGTTTGGGACAGTACCGAAGATGGAAGCAATGCCATGCACAAATTAATGTCGGAACTTAGTCATTCGGTTGTTCACGACATGATCGATCAAAGTACCGTGAGCTGGAATATTGCGCCAGTAGAACATTTCGTAAATTTGTAAAACAATCGTACTTCAAATGAAAAAGCAGCCTAAAATATTTCAGTCGATATCAGAATTGCATAAAGCGATGGGACAGCCAAAACCAATGCATCCGCTAATTAGTGTTTTGGATTATGGCAAAGCGATTTTTGAACCGAAAGATTTTGAGCAGGGCATCATTTTAGATTTTTATAAGATCTCTTTTAAAACTAATTTCTCCGGAAAATTGCGTTACGGACATGGTTTTTATGATTTTGAAGAAGGCGGAATGTCGTTTGTGGCGCCCGGACAAATTCTAAAAATGCAGGAAGAAGAAGCCGATTATAGCGGAATGTCATTAAATATTCATCCCGATTTTATTCGACCTTATCCTTTAAATGAGAATATTAAAAAGTATGGTTTTTTCTCCTATTCAGCTGCCGAAGCTTTGTATTTATCAGAGAAAGAAAAAGAAACAATTTTGGCGGTTTTTGCTAATATTCAGGACGAACTCGATCAGCGAATTGACAATTTTAGTCAGGATGTAATTATTTCGCAATTAGAGCTTTTGCTGAATTACAGCAATCGTTTTTACAACAGGCAGTTTATTACCCGAAAAGCGGTTAATAACGATGTGCTTTCTAAACTCGAAAACCTGCTTGAAGATTATTTTAATACCGAAAAACCGCTCGAAAATGGTTTGCCAACGGTACAATTTGTTGCAGATGAACTGCAATTGTCATCAAGATATCTGAGTGATTTATTGCGAAGTGTTTCGGGACAAAATACACAGCAGTTTATTCATGATAAACTGATCGAAAAAGCAAAAGAATACATTGCAAAAGGAACTTTGTCTATTTCTGAAATTGGGTATAAACTTGGGTTTGAGCATCCGCAATCGTTCAATAAATTGTTTAAGAAAAAGACAAATGTGAGTCCGGTTGCTTTTCAGGAATTATTCAATAAAAATTAAATTATGGCATCAATAAATTTTGAACAATTAAAACAACGTTCTTTAAAACTAAGAGCAAAATATCGTGAACTTGAACTTACACATCACGGCAGCGAATGGACGGTTGAAGAAGATGCTTTAGCTTTTTTAACCGATGCAGGTTTGGTTGGACGTCACGTAATGTCGCAGCAAGGAAGATGGCCAAAAGGAAATACAGAAGAAGAATTGAAACATAAATTAGGCGAATCTATTTGGTGGCTTACCGTTTTAGCCGAAAGAATGAATATCAATATTGAAGAAGCAACGGAAGATTTTTTAACTAAAACAGAAAATTGTTTGAGTAATACATTTGATTGATTTTCTTCGATTTAGATGAAGAAATCAAAAACTCCATTAGCGATAATGGAGATTTTTTGTGGAATCTCGTTTATGATTTGGGCATATCCCTACGGGTCGGGCTGTCCATTATATCTTTTCTTTTCCTAAAGAAGGAAAACAAAAGGATGCCATTTCCATCCCTTATGCGGGAAGCGGTTTCAGGAGATGATTTGGGTTAAAATTGATATTGGGTAATTGTAGTTTAAATAATATTATATTAGGAGATTATTTTAACTTTTAATGAATCATTTAATTTTTTATGATGGAAATTTTAAAAACTACTTTAGCTATTACACCAAAAGATGCTAATTCTAATTTGAAAAAATATTTTGATTCCTTGAAAAGAAATCTACCCGAAAAGTGGTTTTGGAAAAAAGATGAGCTTTATAATGATGATGATACATTTTATATTATTGAAGATGTAATTTGTTTACAAACGCCATATTACAAGGCAGTTTCAAGTGATTTAATATTTTACGGAAAAATATTTCTTGCGTTGACTGATTTTGAGATTTTCATTGTCAAATTAGAAACTCATGATTTACTGGGCAAACAGGATTTAGAAAAAATGCTTTCAATTGAAGAAAAACTTAATGGAATCCATCAGTTCATAGAAATATTACATGAGAATATATTGAAATCGAAAAAAAATTATTCTGATTTCAATTACGATTTCCAATTTGGTGGACCACATGACGAAAATTATTTTAAAGATGACATTCGCGATGAAAGAAGTCTTAAGTTACATTCAAAAGAGGATGGAGTATCATATAATTTGCAAAAAGGAAAACATGGAAATTATAATGGCAAAAAAAATTTACTTTTTTGTTCCAAATAATATATCACTTTCTTTAAGTTTGATGAAGAAATCTTATAAGAAAGCTAAGAACACTTTGCCGAATTTATTAAAAAATGCCACAAACAAAGTCATAAAATTAGAAATTAAAGACAAAAAGATTAATTATGATTATTTTGAAGAAATTATAACAAGTGTAATTTTTTCCTATATTTCAATTGAGGCATTTTCCAATGCAGTGATTCCAGCTGATTTTGAATATGAACGATTTAATGAAAAAAAAGTTAAAGAGACTTGGAGCAAAGAAAATATAGAACGATGGTTGACAACATCACAGAAAATTGCAGAAATTCTGCCAATAATTTTAAATACTAAGGATATTAAAACGGAAACGTTTTGGCCTCATTTTAAAGAATTAGAAAAACTCAGAAATGATATTGTTCATCAAAAAACAATTGAAGATGGTACAATTTTAAATTCTGAAATTTACACACAGTTATTAAATCCTGATGTTTTTAGAAAAATCAAATCAGCGTTAGCAGTAATAAAGTTTTTTTATGATTATGATAATGCTCATCCTTACTTTCCATTAGGGCTTGGATTGGCAAGGTTTCAAATAAAAGAAGTCTTGAATATTGAAGATGAGCTAGGAAAATTAAAAGAATTAGATTAGAATTCGATTTTTTAATTCACTAAAAAAGTGAATTTTTTAAAAATATTAATATCTTTGTCAAGAAATTGAAGCGTATGGAAATCACTTTTACTGAAGATTACTTAAAAGAACTTTATGAAGAAGGAAAAGCCAAAAATAAAAAATATAGGTTTCAAAAAGATGTAATTAAAAAATACAAACAAACAATTGATAAATTAAGAGTTGCTAAAAATATTGAGGATTTGTATCCTATTAAAAGTTTAAATTATGAAAAATTAATTGGAGATAAAAAAGGAATTGAATCTGTTCGGGTGGATAAAAAATATCGAATAGAATTTATTAGTTCTGTTGAAGGTGAAGAACCTAATACAATTACAATTTGTTCAATTATCGATTTGAGTAATCATTACTCATAAAAAACTTAACATTATTATGACAGCAATAAACCAAATTACCCCATTTGAAGCTACTCATCCAGGCACATTAATAAAAGATGAATTAGAAGTTAGAGATGATATAAAACAAAAAGATTTAGCTGAGTTATTAGGAGTGAAACCCTCATTTTTAAATGAAATTATAAAAGGAAAAAGACCGATAACTGCTGATATAGCTATATTATTAGAAAAAACACTTGAGATACCTGCCGACTATTGGATGAAATTTCAATCACAATATGAGATTGATTGTGCAAGAATTAAAGAAAAAAACATCAATAAAATAAAACTGATTGAATTGTGGAATATAATTAAAGAGTATGTTCCCGTTAATTATTTTAAAAAACAAGGTTACTTAACAGAAAACCTTGAAGAAAATATAATTAAAATTAAATTAATATATGCTATAACTACGATTGATGGTTTGGTAAATATTTTTGCGACTAAAAAGTTTGCTTTCTACAAGAAATCTGAAAAATTAAAAATTGATGATAAAAATATGATTGCTTGGAATTCTTTAGCTGAATATGAAGCTAAAAATCAATCTATTAATACTTTTAATTTTGATAATATTGATTCATTAACCCAAAGTTTAAATGATATTTTTTTTGAAAATAACAATACGTTGTTTAAAGTAAAAAAAGTATTAAATCAGTATGGAGTTAAATTTTCAACTATAGAAAAACTTGAAAAAACGCCAGTAGATGGTTATTCTTTTTGGTCAGAAAATAATCCGGCAATAGCAGTTACATTAAGACATAGTAGAATCGATAATTTTGCTTTTACAATAATGCACGAAATAGGTCATATCGCATTGCACTTGAAAAATAATAAAGAGCAAAAATTTTTAGATCTAACTAATCAAGAAGTTAATCATTATGAAATTGAAGCAAATGATTTTGCTCAGAAAAAATTAATTTCTGAAAAATGTTGGGAGGATATTATCCAAAATTATATTCCTCTTGATGATAATGAAATTGAGAAAATTTCTAAAAAATATAATATTCATCCAGCCATAATTTTAGGAAGAGCTTGTTATGAAATGAATTATTATGCTTTAAATACTTCAATTGACAAAAAGTTAAAATAATAGTAGTGAATAAGCTCACCCAGCTGGTACCTCGTGAACACAATCAACAGTTTTTGTACTTACAACCTCAAAACTAATTCCCCTCCGCCATATCAATAGTTTTTGGATGCAGGCTCACCAGTTGTAAAACGATAGCACTCACAACGACAAATAACAGCAGTACAAAAACATGTCTCATTCCTCCATTATCAGCGGCTTTTCCTAAAAACTCGGTGATAACAGCCCCGGCTGAAATACCTACAAAATTCATAATTCCGTACCCGGTTGCACGGTAGCGAGGTGCAACAAACTGACAAAGAATAGGCATATTGTTGGTGTCGTAAATTCCAAATCCAAGGCCAAAAAGGATAGCCCCAAAAATAATAGCTGCTGTGTCACAGCAATAGCCGAATAAAAACAATGCCGGAATGGTAAGAAACAATCCAATAGCGCTGGTGTAAATTCTTCCTTTAAGATGTTTCATCACCCATCTGTCTGAAATGGCGCCTCCAATTAAAACGCCAAAAAAAGAAGACATCGAAATGGTTACCGTTGCAATTGGTCCTGCCAGAGCCATGTCTAAATGTAATGTTTCAGTAAATAAGGTGGGTAACCAGTTTTTGGCCGCCCAGCCCGGTAAACTTGGTGCAGAGAAATAAAAGAGTATCACCCAAAAGGAGATATTACCGAATAACATTCCCAATCCTTTGAACATTTGCCTGAATTCAAGGCTTACAGATGACTTTTTTGCAGGATCAAAAAAGTACGTTTTCTTTTCCTGTAGAAAAAATATCAGCACTAAACTGTAAAGTACACCAAGCAAACCTACGGAGTGAAAACTGAAATGCCAGGAAAAATGCTTCGAAACAGTGGCTCCAAAACCACCCAGCGCCTGACCTAAATAAATTCCGGTGGTATGAATGGCAATAGCAAAAGAGCGTGTTTTTTCCTGATGGTAATCTGCAATCAAGGACAATGCTGCCGGAATATAAAAAGCTTCACTAAACCCCATAATGCCACGCAAAATATAAATCTGATTGAAAGTAGTGGCATAACCCATCGCCATAGTAACCCCGGACCAGATAAAAAGACTGGCTATGATGATTCTTTTTCGGTTAAAACGATCCGCTATAATTCCGGAAACAGGGCTCATAAGCGCATATATCCAAAGGAAAATAGCCATTAAGAGACCGAAATTTTCAGCTTTGGATAATTCAGGAATGTCATCCATCATCGCTGATTTCATGGTTGAAAGCATTTGTCGGTCTAGATAATTCAATAAAGCGACAAACCACAACAAGCCAACCACAATCCATGGATAGGATTTTTTTTCATTCAATTTTGCAATCATTTTCTTTTTTCAAAATAATGGGCGAATATACGAATTCAAACACAACAGGAAATAATTGTTTTCCATCTGATTTGTTTGTGATGTTTGCTATTCGATTGGTACTTGTTTTCTTTTTTGAATGGTTATAAAAAAGCAAAATGTTGTTTTTTAGCCCCGATCGCAGTGAAAATCCTTTTGTGCCGGGGTTCGGCACACAAGATTGCAGCGAAGAGCGGGACCAATGTTCACTGATAATGCCTAATCTTTCTGCTCCTGAAATTAAAATATCGGATTCAGATTATTAACTTGACTTCAAAATAAATTCCTCATACAGCACACAGCAGGACACTTACTCCCCATAAATTCATTTATTTAGGATTTCTTAAAAAATTGGAAGACAATGGAAAGAGTTTTTGCAGAATATCTTATCGAAACGCCTTATGATGTAGAACAGGCTTCGGCGGTTTTGGCGGGCGAGCAGTCTTCGGGAACTTTTGTGTCGGTTCCGGGCGAAACCGAAGAATTGAAAAAACGTTTTTCGGCAAGGGTAGAGGATATTCAGTTATTGGATTTGGCAGACGAACCATCCATTCCGGGCGGAAGTATTCCCGGGAAAAAATACCAGAAAGCAAGAGTAAAAGTAAGCTGGTCGATAGAAAACTTTGGCTATAATCTGCCGGTTTTGATTAGTACTTTACAAGGAAATCTATATGAAATTACACAGTTTACGGGTTTAAAACTAATGGATTTTGAAGTGCCGGAATCTTTCGCAACTCATTTCAAAGGACCAAAATTCGGAATCAAAGGCTCCAAATTATCTTGTGGCGTAACCGACAGGCCGATGATTGGAACCATTATAAAACCAAGTATCGGAATGAGTGTGGAGGAAACCGCCACTTTAGTGAAATCACTGATTGATGCCGGAATTGACTTTATCAAAGATGATGAATTGATGGGGTCAGCCGCTAATTCTCCGTTTGACGAAAGGGTAAAAGCTATTATGAAAGTCATTCGGGACAACGAACAAAAAACAGGTAAAAAAGTAATGTATGCCTTCAATATCAGTGATGAAATTGACGAAATGCAACGAAAATACGATTTGATAAAAAAGGAAGAAGGAAGCTGTGCGATGATCAGCATTAACAGTGTTGGACTTTCGGGAACAAAGAAAATTTGTGATCAGGGCGAACTCGTTATTCACGGTCACAGAAACGGCTGGGGAATGCTGAACCGACATCCGTTGTTGGGAATTGAATTTCCTGCCTATCAAAAAATACAGCGTCTGGCAGGAGTCGATCAACTGCACGTCAACGGCATTCAGAATAAATTTTGGGAATCGGATGATTCGGTGGTAACCTCGATAAAATCCTGTTTGAAACCCTTTTTGGGCGGATACGAAATCTTGCCGGTAGTATCTTCGGGACAATGGGGCGGACAAGCGGTGGAAACCTACCGAAGAACCCAAACCACCGATTTGCTGTATATGGCAGGCGGCGGAATTTTGGCACATCCAATGGGACCAAAAGCCGGAGTAAATGCATTACAGCAAGCCTGGACAGGAGCCGTTGATGGTTTGTCTGTGGAAGAAACGGCTTTGAAATATCCGGAATTTGCCGAATCGGTAAAGAAATTTTCGAAATAATGAAGAACCATAAATTACTTTTAGCCTATTACGGCGACGATTTCACGGGCTCTACGGATGCTTTGGAATTCCTGACCCTGGCCGGAGTGAAAACCGTTCTTTTTCTTCGAAAACCGGAACAAAAAGACCTGGATCGTTTTCCGGGAATTCAGGCGATTGGTCTGGCCGGAAAAAGCCGATCAATGTCACCGTCGGAAATGGACACAGAACTTTATAGTGCTTTTGAAAATCTGAAAAGTTTTGCCCCAAATCACTTTCATTATAAAGTCTGTTCCACTTTCGATTCTGCACCACATGTGGGAAACATCGGAAAAGCAATCGAAATTGGAAGCAAAGTTTTCGAACAAAAAACAGTATTGGTATCACCATCAGCACCGCATTTAGGACGGTTTTGCGTGTTCGGAAATCTATTTGCCCGAATGGGAACTATCGGAAACGGAGAAATTTATCGTATCGACCGTCATCCTTCAATGAGTAAACATCCCGTTACACCCGCTTTGGAGGGAGATTTGACACTTCATTTGGCTAAACAAACAGAGAAATCTATTAGTGTTATCAATCTAACAACAATCGAAAAAGGCGTATCAGCAGTTCTGGAATCGGTAGAAAACAACAAAGCAGAAATCCTGTTTTTTGACGGATTTAATTTGGATCATCTGAAAACCATAGGAAGTGTTTTTAACCAATTGGCAACCGAAAAAACATTGTTTTCAGTAGGATCATCCGGAATCGAAATGGCTTTGGGATTAGCTTGGAAAGACGAAAAAATAATAGGAAAAGAAATAGCATTTGAACCAGCAGGAGAAGTTTCGCCCATACTCGTTTTATCGGGAAGCTGTTCTCCGGTAACATCAGGCCAAATTGAATATGCCCTCGAAAATGGTTTTTTAGAAATTGCGTTAGAAAGCAAGGCTGTCGATATTCAGAATCAGGAAGCAATTATAAAAAATACCGTCAATCAAATTATAGAAAATTTCAATAAGGGAAAAAGCACGATTCTGCATACAAGCACAGGTTCAGCCGATCCGAGAATTCCTGAAACCGAAGTATATTTCAGAACAAAAGGAATTTCGGAAAATGAGATTCAGAAACAATGCAGTTCGGTTTACGGAAGTATTTTGGGCCAAATAACAAATGTAGTATTAAAGGGTGTCAAAATAAAAAGAATTCTTTTTGCCGGCGGCGACACATCCAGTTATGCTGCATCCGAACTCGATATTCTGGCACTGGAAATGATTGCGCCAATAGCACCCGGGGCACCGCTTTGCAAGGCAGTTTCGGCCAATGAATGGGTTAATGGAATAGAAATGAATTTTAAAGGCGGACAAGTAGGTACCGCCGATTATTTTATAAAAGTATTAAAAGGAGAAAAATTATGAACGCAAAAGTTTTAGGGTTTGTACATACATCAGCAACATTGGTTCCGTTGTTTCAGCAATTGAGCAATGAGTTTTTAGAGGGAATTGAAACATTCAATATAGTCGATGACAGTCTGATAAAAGATGTAATCAAAAAAGGAAAATTAATGCCCAATACGGCTTCCAGAGTGGTGAGTCATGTTAAGCTTGCTGAGTCAGCAGGTGCCGATGTAATTTTGGTAACCTGCTCGTCAATTGGCGTAGCGATTGAAACGGCTGCAACATTAGCAACAGTTCCGGTTATTCGAGTAGATCAGGCAATGGCGGATGAAGCGGTGCAAATCGGTAATAAAATTGGAGTTATTGCGACTTTGCCAACCACTTTGGAACCTACCAGTGATTTGGTGAGAAGAAGAGCAGAATTGGCAGGTAAAAATGCAACGATTACTTCCAAATTATGCGAAGGCGCTTTCGAAGCGTTGATGAGTGGTGACGCAGCCAAGCATGACGAAATGGTTGCCAAAGCACTAAAAGAATTAATGAAAGAAGTCGATGTTATTGTTTTGGCACAGGCTTCAATGGCAAGAGTAGTTGACGGTTTAAGCGCAGAGGAGAAACTAGTGCCAATCTTAGCAAGTCCAGCCATTGCCATGAAAAAACTAGCAGAGCTTTATTTTTAAGAATACAAAAACGGAGTAATTTTACCATATAAGTTATGTAAGATCATTTAAGCTAAGCGCAAATCCAAAAACTTATTTAACTTACATAACTTATATGGTTAGAATAAATTTGAATAAATAATGATTACTATGCGTAAATATTTTCTTTGGGCTGCCCTTGTTTTTTTTATAGCTGCTGCTGTCGGCGGATTACAGCAATTGGATGATGTTATTTGGAAAATTGGATTGATTCTGGGTTTTTCAAGTATTGCCATTGGCGTAGGACACATCAAAGTATTAAGCGGTTATCAATATACATTTTGGATTATCACAGCTGTGTGTGCCGGACTAATCTATCCTGATTTTTTCCTGCACGTCGGAAGTTTCGATATGCGCAACAAATGGCTTATTCTGATCATCATCCAAATGGTAATGTTCGGAATGGGAACGCAAATGAGCATTGAGGATTTTACAGGCATAAGAAAATCAGGAAAAGGCGTATTGATTGGCTTATTGGGACATTTTACCATCATGCCGCTTGCCGGTTTTATCATTGCTAAAACATTTGCTTTCGAACCCGAAATCGCCGCAGGGATTATTTTGATTGGATCCTGCAGCAGCGGATTGGCTTCAAATGTAATGACTTATATTGCCAAAGGAAATTTGGTTTTGTCTGTAACCGTAACGGCAATGTCAACTTTGGCAGCACCGATTATGACACCGTTTCTGATGAAAATATTCGCCGGAACTTTGGTTGAGGTACATTTTTTCAACATGATGATGGAAATCATTAAAATCGTCCTTGTTCCTTTGGCAGCAGCAATGGTTCACGATATTTTAAAAACGTATGGACCTGTCGCCAAAAGAAGAATCTATATTCTGACTGCGATCTCAACAATTTGGCTTGCTGTTTTTATTTTCTTCGGAAACTCATTTTCAATTGCCGATGACACTACAGCTTCCCATATCTTAGAAATCATCAACTTTACTTGTGGAGCTTTCATTGTGGGTGTATTGTATCATTGGCTGTACAAAGCCTATCCTAAAATTGATGCAATCATGCCGTATTTCTCCATGTTCGGAATTATCTATTTTACTTTAGTGACCACAGCCGCCGGAAGGGATAATTTAATTCAGATTGGATTTTTACTTTTTCTGGCTTCGGTTTTGCACAACGGAGCAGGCTACTTTTTTGGCTATTGGCTGAGCAGATTAAGCGGACTCGACAAAAAAAGCAGTCAGACAATCGCTTTCGAAGTAGGTCTTCAAAATGGCGGAATGGCTTCCGGATTAGCAGGTTCTATGGGAAAACTCGCGACTTTAGGATTGGCTTCAGCGGTTTTTAGCCCGTGGATGAATGTTTCAGGTTCTTTACTGGCCAATTACTGGCGTAAGAAAGGAGATGAGGAAGTAGCAGAAATCATTGCCGATAAAACAAATTAAAATACACAAACTCCATTTCCCGATGGAGTTTTTTTATGGAATTAAGTTCTGGTTAGTTTTAAAATTTGGGCATGACCACAAGGGTCGGGCTGTCCATTATATCTTTTGTTTCCTAAAGAAGGAAACAAAAGGATACCATTCCCATCCCTCATGCAAAATCGTTTTCATAACAAATTTAGGTTGAGTTTGCATTTAGAATTTGTAATAAAAATAATATTATATTAGCGGTAATAATCGTAGAAACAGCTACTCAAAATAGAAAATATATGATAACGGTAAAAGTAACCTACACAGTAAAACCTGATTTTGTAGAAGTAAACAAAGAGAATATCAGCAGATTTCTAAGCGATTTCAAAAAATTGAGTCCATCCGAATTTCGTTATAATGTCTATTTACAAGAAGACGGAATAACTTTCCTCCATTTTTCAACTTACAAAAATGAAGAAATACAAAAACAAATCCTCAATATCCCATCTTTCAAATCTTTTCAGGAAGAAAGAGATAAAAGCGGATTGGACGACACTCATAAACTTGAAGTTTTAAGTTATGTTGGTTCTTCCTTTGATATCTTATAAAATTAAAATTCAATACTAAAAGTATACATCAAATCCATGAATAAAAAATATTGCCTTTCCGCTGTAGCAGCCATTTTGTTTCTGTTTCAAAGCTGTAACAATTCCAATAAAAATAAAACTTCAGCTGAAAA
>Ga0247805_1000550_pt1 | contig 19208 bp, 13 predicted proteins | sample UWRJL044104R1_FD_180930 | JGI IMG/M metagenome (GOLD analysis project Ga0247805, IMG submission 180930) | Plant litter microbial communities from Arlington Agricultural Research Station in Wisconsin, United States - UWRJ-L044-104R-1 | ecosystem: Environmental > Terrestrial > Plant litter >... | reverse complement strand
CGAACTTGCGCCGGGCGAAACGCTGACCGATGCGCTGCTTTATGCAGGCGGCACCAGCACGCTGGCAGATCGCAGCCGCTTGATGGTGCTGGATTCACTGGGTGAGGGCGATACCCAGTGGCAGGAAATTTCCGCCGCCGATGCAGCCACCCGCCAAGTCGTGCGCGGCGATATTATCCGCGTGCTTTCCAACGCCGGGATTGCTAGGCCATTGCAGCAGCAATCGCTGCTCGTCACCATCAGCGGCGAAGTGGCGCGGCCGGGCCGCTATTATTTCCGCCCCGGAACCCCGCTATCGCAAGTTTTGGCCGAAGCTGGCGGGCTGACGGCCGAGGCATTCCCCTACGCCAGCGTCATCACCCGCCAAAGCGTGCGCGTGCAGCAGCAGGCGAGTTTCGAGCGGGCTATCGCCGATACCGAAATGCTGCTCACCGCCCAGCCGCTCACATCGGTTGACCGGTCGCAGGCCATCCAGCCCGCTAATATCGAGTTGATCCGAGCAGTTGTGGCGCAAATGCGCGAACGCGAACCGACCGGGCGGCTGGTGTTCGACCTGCCGGTAGACGCGACGGGCCTGCCATCCGAGCTGGTGCTGGAAAACAACGACACGATCCATATCCCCTCGCGCCCCGTCACCGTGGGTGTGTTCGGAGCGGTGCCTACGCCTGCCTCCTTCTCGTATGCCGACGGGCGGCGCATCCGCGATTTTGTCGCACTGGCTGGCGGCGTGCAGGGATTGGGCGACGAGGATGAAATGTTCGTCGTGCGCGCCAACGGCACTGTGTTGGCCGCTGGCGACCGGACCATGCGGGCACAGGCGCTACCGGGCGATCTGATCTACGTTCCGATCGATGCCAATCGCGGCGAATTCTGGGCGCGGGTGCGCGATATTGTCGGGCTTGTGTCGAGCGGCCTGATCGGCGCGGCCTCCGTCCATTCGCTGGCGAATTGATCATGTTGGGGCGAATGGAACAGATGCTGGCGAGCGCGCGCTGGCGGCGCGGTTTGTATGCCTTGCTCGCGGTCGTGCTGGCGGTGTTGTGCGTGTTGCCGCAGCCGTTCGTCGCCCGGTCCAAAATACTACCGCAGGAACCGGGCAGTTTGGGACTGGGGTTGGGCGGCGGTTCGGACGCCGGGCTGGCCGGCTTTGCTGCCTTGCTGGGCGGCGGGGAAAAGCCGATAGATCAGTATCTTGCTATCGGCCGCAGCGCGGAAGTTGCAGGCGCGGTGATCGAGCGGCTTGATCTGGCGGCGGAATACGGCAGCGAACGGGCTGCCCGGCGCGAATTGGCGATCCTCGTCGATGTTCATTCGCTTACCGGCGGCATGATCGAGATCGAAACGCGCAGCCGCGATTCTGTGCAGGCTCAGTCACTTACGCAGGCGTTCAGCGAAGCCATCAGCGACCGGATCGTGCTGTTGGGGCGAGAAAAGACGACCCGCAAAACCGGGATCGTGCAGGAACGGTTCGAAGAAGCCGCCGCCCGCGTAACCGACGCAGAGGCACGGCTGGACAGTTTCCGCACTCGCAACAACCTCGCCGCGCCAGAAGCACAACTCGGCAGCGAACTCGCCTTGCGGGCCGGGCTTCAGGCGCAATTGCAGGCTAAGCGGGTGGAATTGCAGACTTTAAGCGGCTTCCTCGGCCCTGAAAATCCCCGCCTGATCGCGGTGCAAAGCGAAGTAGCCTCGATCCAGGCGCAAATCGCCCGCGCTGCCACCCCGTCAATCGGGGCGGCGGGGCTGAACGTAGCGGGGCTGAGCGCGGTATCGAGTGAGTACCTTGGCCTATACCGTGACTACCGTTTTGCGCAGTCGTTATACGAGGTTTACGCCCGGTCGAACGAGGAAGTGGCCGTGGAAGCGTTGGCCGGCGAAACTGCTTCCGACGTGCAGGTGATCGAAGCGGCGCGGCTGGATGCCGACCGGAAGTTCAACATCTCTGCCGTTGCCGCGCTGGCTTTTCTGCTGCTGCTGGCGATGTTCACGGAAGTGTATGCGCCCGCTACCGGCATCCGCTTACGGCTGATCACTACGCGTGAGGCTCGCCGTGATCCGGCCTGAGCTTTCTATTGTAATTCCTTGTTTCAACGAGGAAGAAAACGTCCGCCAGATATGCGCGGCGGTGACCGAGCAGGCCGAACTCGCGGCGCCAACCCACGAAATCGTGCTGATCGACAACTGCTCCACGGATACCACCCGCAGCATCATTCGCGACTTATGCGCCGCCGATCCGCGCATCCGGGCGATCTTCAACAACCGCAATTACGGCCAGATGCGCAGCCCCACCTACGCCATCTATCAGGCACACGGAGCAGCCGTGATAGGCATGGGAGCAGACTTTCAAGACCCTCCGGCAATGATCCTAACGCTGGTAGAACAGTGGCGCGCGGGCGCACAAGTTGTGCTCGGGCAAAGGCGGCGCGAGCGTTCGTCGCTGCAACTGCGGGTGATCCGCAAGGTCGGCTATTCGTTCCTCAAACGCTTCGCCGATTTCCCGATCATTCCCGGCGCAACCGGCTTCGGGCTGTTCGACCGCAAAGTGGTCGACGCGCTGGCGCATTGGAATGAGCCGGAGCCGTTTTTTCGCGGGATGCTGGTGGAATCGGGTTTCCGCATCGCCGTCGTGCCGTTCGACCGGCCGCCGCGGGCTGCGGGGGAGAGCAAGAACGGTTTCCGCACGCTGTTCGCCTTCGCGATGTCGGCGCTGTCAGGCTCGGCTCGCTCGCTGCTGCGCCTGCCGCTGCTATTCGCGGCGCTGACGGGAGTGCTGGCGGGCGCGCTGGTGCTGGTGTGGCTGATCGCGCTCGTGATCGGCGGCGCGGCAAGCGTGTTCGGCTGGCTGGCGGCAGGCAGCATCGCGCTATCGCTGATCCTGCTGTCGATCGGCCTGCTGGCCGAACAGGTGCGCTTGTTGAGCGAGCGCAGCCGCAATGTGCCGCTGGTGATCGAGGATGAGCGGATAAACTTTCCGCCACAAGCCGTATGAGCCGGCGGGCAGGGCTTTGGCTGGAGGCGGCGCTGTCGCTGTTAGTGCTGGCCAGCCTCGGTTCGGCCATGTTGTTCTTCAGCCGCAATGGTTATCTGCCGCAGCCGTTTGTGTTCGACACCAACGACACCTTCATGGACTGGTTCAACACCGCCTATTGGGCGAATAATCCGGGCGCGTTTTCGGTGTGGCGCACGATCTATCCGCCGCTATCGTTCGCATTTCTCGATCTGACGACGCTGCCGAATTGCTACCTGTATTCAGCGTTCTACGCGCGTGATTGCGACTGGCTGGCCAAAACGACGATTATCGCTTTCTATTTGCTCGATATCGCCCTGCTGTGGTTGAGCTTCCGCCGTGCCAATCCGGCCACTGCACCGATGCGCACGATCGCGATGGCGTTTGGCCTGCCGCTGCTGTTCACGCTGGAACGCGGCAATCTGATCCTCGTCTGCATGGTGCCGTTCATCCTCGCGCATGGGCCGCTGCTGCGGTCGAAACTGTGGCGCGGAGTGGCGGCGGCGGCGACGATCAACTTCAAGCCCTATCTGGTGCTGCCGGTGCTGGCGCTGGCGCTGAAGCGCGAATGGCGGCTGCTCGAACTGGCGGGCATTGCCACTGTCGCGTTGTACCTGTTGACGCTGGCCTGGGTCGGCGCGGGCACGCCGGGCGAGCTGGCGGCGAATACCGCCAATTGGGTGGCGTTCCAGACCGGGCAGGTGTGGAACGAAATCAACTACTCCACCAGCTACGCCCCATTCCTCAACATGCGCGCGGCGAATGTTCCGCTGCTCGAATTCGTCCCATCGCGCACGCTCGAGGGGATCGAACTGGCGGTGCCGCTGGTGATTACGGCCACGCAGATCGTAGCGCTGACTGCGCTGGCGGCGGCATGGCTGCAACCCCGTGCGTTGGCGCCGGCGCGGATCGCGGCGATCTTAATGGGCGCATATCTCGTCACCCAGTCACCGGGCGGATATGCGCAAGCCTTCCTGCTGTTCCTGGTGTTTCTGGAGCCGACGCGCCGGGCGGGGCCGATGGTGGCGGTGGTGTGCGGCTATCTGTTGTGCCTTGTGGGCGATATTTCGCTCGCCACGATCATGGAACTGAGCACCGTCAGTTGGCTGTCAGAGCGCAGCGTAACGCCTGAATTCGGCCTGACATGGGGCCATTTCGTGCGGCCGATGGTGCTGGTCGTGATCGTGTGGGCATTGTCGTTCGATGCCATCGTGCAGGTTGCGCGTGCGCATATCTGGCGGCCTCCATCCCTCGGATTGGCGGGGCATGATCGTGCAGCAGGACATTGCGGCGTCGGTGGCCCGGCTCGGTCCGGTATGGCCGAAGCTGGCTGGCGCGCGGATTTTCTTCACCGGTGGGACTGGATTTATCGGGCGGTGGATGCTCGAAATATTGACGCAGGCTCCGATAGCAGTCGAAGTGCTGGTGCTGAGCCGCGATCCTGCGCGCTATGCGCAAACCGCGCCCCATCTGGCGCGGCGGTTCCCGGCAATTGCTGGCGAGATCGGCTCATTCGACTTTCCCGCTGGCGAGTTCACCCACATCATTCATGGCGCGACCGAAGCCAGCGCCGCGCTGACCGCCAATGATCCGCGCACCATGTTCGATACGATAATCGGCGGCACCCGCCGCACGCTGGATTTCGCGCTGCATTGCGGGGCGAGCCGTGTGCTCAACATGAGTTCAGGCGCGGTTTATGGCGTTCAGCCGCCCGAGTGTCTTCATGTCGACGAACGTTGGCTAGGCGGCCCGGACCCGCGTGATCCGAAATCCGCCTATGCCGAGGGTAAGCGCGCCGCCGAAACGCTGTGTGCGATCTACGGCCAACAATTCGGGCTGGACGTGGTGAGCGCGCGCATTTTCGCGTTGCTCGGCCCGATGCTCCCGCTGGACACCCATTTTGCAGCGGGCAATTTCATCCGCGATGCTGCCGCCGGTCAGGGCATCCGTATTCAGAGCAGCGGTCAGGCTGTTCGCTCTTACCTCTATGCTGCGGACTTAGCCGTATGGTTGTGGACCATGTTGGCCGATGCCCCGCGCGGATCGGCGTATAACTGCGGCTCGGAAGAAGCGGTGAGCATCGCCGACCTCGCCCGCCGCACTGCTGCGGTGTTGGGCGGCCCCGGCGTGGATGTGCTCGGGCGCGAGGACGCCGGGTGGAACCCCGGCCGATATGTACCATCCACCGTCGCCATTCGCCGCGATCTGGGCGTCACCGCGCAAACCCCTCTCGATGAAGCAATTCGCCGCACCGCGCTGGCCAATGGATGGACCGCAAAATGACCCGCATAAAATTGTCGAACTGGGTCGCTGACCGGCTGGTGGAGCACGGCATTTGCGATGTGTTCATGCTCACCGGCGGCGGCGCGATGCATCTCAACCATTCGCTCGGCACGCATCCCGCGCTGAAGTGCACTTTCACCCACCACGAACAGGCGCTGTCGATGGCGGCGGAGGCCTATTACCGGCTGACGAACCGGCTGGCGGTGGTCAATGTCACATCTGGGCCCGGCGGAACCAACGCCATTACGGGCGTGTACGGCGCGTATGTCGATTCTATCGGAATGGTGGTGATTTCGGGCCAGGTGAAGCGCGAAACCACCGTGCGGTTCACCGGCCTGCCGCTGCGGCAATATGGCGATCAGGAACTGGATATCGAGCCGATTGTCGCGCCGATCACCAAATATGTGGCGATGGTCAACGACCCGCTGACCATCCGCTACCACCTTGAAAAAGCGCTATATCTGGCTGCCAGCGGGCGCCCCGGCCCGGTATGGCTGGATATTCCGCTCGATGTGCAGGCGGCGATGATCGACCCTGCGGAACTCGCCCCCGGTTTCGATCCGGCAGAGCTGGACGAACCGTGGCTGGCGACCGATATTCCCGCCGCCGTAAGCGATATTCTCGCGCGCATTGCCGCAGCGGAACGCCCGGTCGTGTTCGCAGGCGGCGGGGTGCGGCTGTCCGGCAAGCACGCCGATTTCCTGCGCATGATCGAGAAGCTCGGCATTCCTGTCGTCACCGGCTGGAACGCGCATGATGCGCTGTGGACCGACCATCCGCTCAATTGCGGGAAGCCGGGAACTGTCGGCGACCGGGGCGGCAATATGGTCACGCAAAGCGCCGATCTGTTGCTGGTGCTGGGCAGCCGCCTGAACATTCGGCAAGTCAGCTACAACTGGTCCAGCTTCGCGCGTGAGGCGTTTAAGATCTGGGTGGATATCGATCCGGTCGAACTCGCCAAGCCCAATGTCCGGCCGGATATGCCGGTGGTGGCCGATCTTGCCACGCTGATCCCGGCGCTGGCCGATGCGCCCTATGCTGGTCCGAAGCCGCACCACCGCGAATGGCTCAGCTGGTCGCGCGAGCGGGTGGCGCGCTACCCCACGGTGCTGCCGGAATACCGCGAGCACAGCCCGCTGCTCCACCCCTATGTCGCGATGGACGAATTGTTCAGCGCGCTGGAGCCGGGCGATATTACCGTGACCGGCAACGGCAGCGCCTGCGTGGTCAGCTTTCAGGCGGCGCATCTGAAGCAGGGCCAGCGGCTGTGGACCAATTCCGGCTGCGCCACGATGGGCTACGATCTGCCCGCAGCGATCGGTGTGTGCGCCGCTACCGAGAATGCCCAGCGGGTCATCTGTATCGCAGGTGACGGCAGTATCATGATGAATTTGCAGGAATTGCAGACCATCGCGGGTAACAAGCTGCCGGTGAAGATTTTCCTCGTGAACAACGCGGGTTATGTTTCGATCTTCCAGACCCATCGCAATTTCTTCGGCGGAGTGGAAGTCGGCGGCGGGCCGAAAAGCAACGTCACGTTCCCCGAATTCCGCCGTGTGGCCGAGGCGTTCGGGATCGTCTATTCCAGCGCCAGCACCCATGACGAACTGCCGGGTGCCATCGCTGCGGCGCTGGCGGCTGACGGCCCGGCCTTGTGCGAATTGTTCATCGACGAGAACGTGTCCTTCGCCCCCAAGCTTGGTGCAAAGGCGCATCCCGATGGGCGGATAACCTCGCCCGCGCTGGAAGACCTCTCGCCGTTTCTGCCGCGCGACGAACTGGCAGCGAACATGCGCATCGCGCTGATGGACGAGCAATGAGTGGGCGTTTTATATTGGGCCGCCCGATCCGGTTTCTCGCCGCCGGTGCGCTCAACACTGCTGTGGGGCTGACGCTGTATCCGTTGATGTTGTGGAGCGTGCCGCTGCTGCGCACGCACTACCTGATCGCGCTGGGGATCGCGCAAGCCGCCTGCCTGATGTTCGCCTTTGCCACCTACAAGCTCGGCGTGTTCCGCACACGCGGAGGGCTGGGCCGCGAATTTGCGCTGTTTTCCAGCTTTTACGTGGTGAATTACGCCGCTAACTGGGCTGCCTTGCCCGCGCTGGTAGAACTGGGCGGCATCCACCCGATCATCGCGCAGACAGCTTTCACCGTGGTGCTGATCGCGGGCAGTTGGCTGTGGCACAGCCGCGTGACCTTCAAGTATAGCGGGGATGAAAAGTGACCGCCAACCGGACCCAGCAGCGCGCCTGCCCCGATTGCGGGGAAACGCGTGGGAACGATGAAGTCGCCAGCCAGCCAGCAGGCGAAACGCTGCTGATGGGCGATTTGCGCCGGTTCTGGGCCGGGCTCAACCGCGACAAGGTGTTCTTCACCTACCGCCGCTGTGATGGGTGCGGCCTGCTATATTGCCCGGAGTATTTCACGCCGAATGCGCTCGCCGCGCTATACGCCAACCTCGAACCGAACATGGATATCGTTCCGCCCGCCATGCTCGAACAGACGCAGCGCGGCTATTATGACGCTGTGGCAGCGGCGGGGCCGCCAGCGGGCGATTACCTCGAAATCGGTCCCGATGTTGGCTACATGGTTGGTGAAGCGGCGGCGCGCGGGGATTTCGCGCATTACTGGCTGTTTGAGCCTAATCGCGCGGTGCATTACCGATTGGGCCAGATGGTCGGGCAGCATCCGGCGACGATCACACCGAAGATGCATGATCTATCCGCCGTGCCCGATAACGCAGTCGGGCTGGCGGTGATGGTGCATGTGCTCGATCACCTGATAGATCCGCTGGCGATGGTGCGCCAGATTGCGCGCAAGCTGGTGCCGGGCGGGCTGCTGGCGGTGGTGACACATAACGAGGGGTCGTTGCTGAGGCGGGTGCTGGGCACGCGCTTTCCGCCGTTCTGCCTGCAACATCCGCAATTGTTCAGTCCGGCATCGATACGCCATTTGCTCGAAGGTGCGGGGCTGGAAGCGGTGGAGGTTACGGGCAGCAGCAACACCTTCCCGACCGATTTCCTGATCCGGCAGTCGGCGCAGGCGGCGGGCCTCGACCTGAGCAGGCTACCGTTGCCCGCCATTCCTTTGCGATTGCGCCTCGGCAATATCCTGACCTTGGCGCGGGCGCCGGTTCAGGCGGCGGCGGAAACCGGAGCGCGGGTAGCGGTCAGCGCTTCGTAGTCCGCGATCTGCGCCAGCGTGATCGCCAGCGGATCGCCGCCATCCGCAACCGCGCGGTGCCATGCCGCCGTCCATTCGAGTCCGCGCGCGAGCGGCAAGGCAGGCTGCCAGCCGAGCGCGCCTCGCGCCTTGGAACTGTCGAGCCGCAGCAGGCCTGCCTCATGCGGGCGGGCGGAGGTATCGGGGGCGGGAGCGCGGGCACCGGCCCACAGCGCACGCATTTGGTCGACGATCCAGCCAACGCTCTGCGCGTCCTCGTCGGCGGGTCCGAAATTCCAGCCATCGGCAAATTCGCGGCGCCCCGCGATCAGCTTTTCGCCCAGCAGCATGTATCCGCGCAACGCTTCCAGCACGTGTTGCCAAGGGCGTACCGAATGGGGGGAACGGATCAGCGGCGACGTTCCGGCGGCAAACGCGCGCACCAGATCGGGCACTAGCCGGTCCGCCGCCCAGTCACCCCCGCCGAACACATTGCCCGCGCGGGCGGAAGCCAGCAGCGGGCCTTCGGAGGCGAAATATGACCGCCGCCATGCCGCAATCACCAGCTCGGCGCAGCCCTTGCTGCTCGAATAGGGATCATGCCCGCCCATCGGATCGACCTCGCGGTAAGGCCAGATCCATTCGCGGTTTTCGTAGCATTTGTCGCTGGTGACGGCGAGGATCGCCCGCACCCCGCCGCTATGCCGCGCGGCTTCCAGCACATTGACCGTGCCCATCACATTGGTGGCGAAGGTTTCCACCGGCTCGGCATACGACAAGCGCACCAGTGGCTGCGCGGCGAGGTGGAACACCATTTCGGGGCGCGCAAAAGCAAAGGCGGCATTCAGCGCAGCCAGATCACGCACATCGCCCTCGATATGCCGCACCCGCTGGCCAACCTGTGCGCTTTCGAACAGGCTCGGCTCGGTCGGCGCGGGCAGGGCGAAGCCGGTGACTTCAGCGCCCAGCGCGTCCAGCCACAACGCCAGCCAGCTACCCTTGAACCCGGTATGCCCCGTGACGAGCACCCGGCGGCCTTGCCACATGCTGCTCACCAGCATTTCCACGGCGCTTTGCCGGTTTGCCACAGTTCTTCGAGATGCTGCTTGTCGCGCAGAGTATCCATCGGCTGCCAGAAGCCTTCATGGCGGTAGGCCATCAGTTCGCCGCCCTTGGCCAACCGCTCGAGTGGTTCGGCTTCCCACGGCGTTTCCGGCCCATCGACCAGATCGAGCACCGAAGGATCGGCCACGAAAAACCCGCCATTGATCCGCCCGCCATCGCCGTCCGGCTTTTCGCGGAATCCGGTAACGCGGGCGTCATCCATCTCCAGCGCGCCGAACCTGCCGGGGGGCGAGACGGAGGTAATCGTGGCGCGCGCGCCGTGCGATTTATGGAACGCCAGTAGCGCGCCGATGTCGATATCGGCCACGCCGTCACCATAGGTGAAGCAGAACGGCTGGCCTTCATCGAGATACGGCCGCACCGCTGCCAACCGGCCGCCGGTCATGGTGGCGGGGCCGGTATCGACCAGCGTAATTCGCCACGGTTCGCTGCGCGCGGAATGAATTTGCATCCCGTTGCCGCCGCGCAAATCTATCGTAACATCAGAGGTTTGCAGGAAGTAGTTGGCGAAGAATTCCTTGATCACATAGCCCTTGTAGCCAAGGCAGATCACGAAATCGCTCAGGCCCGCAGCCGAGTAAATCTTCATGATATGCCACAGGATCGGCATCCCGCCGATTTCGACCATCGGTTTAGGGCGCACGGCGGTTTCCTCGCCAATGCGCGTGCCGAGGCCGCCTGCCAGAATTACGGTTTGCATGAAGGCTCCACGTCTAGCTTACGACACCATGACGAAACCGCTCCGCCAGTTCCGCAAACGTGCGGCATCATTCCTGCGGGGCAGCTGGCCGATCATGGCTGTGCTGGCGCTGGCCGCGTTGCTGCGGTTGGACGGCATTGGCTTCGGCCTGCCATCTCTGAACGACCCGGACGAGCCGCTATTCATGATGCTGGCGTTCGATATGCTCGATCGCGGCTCGCTCGATCCGCACTGGTTCGGGCATCCGGGCACGATTACGCTGTATTCGCTGGCGGCAGTAATGGTCGCGGTCGCCAGTGCGGGGCTGGCGAGCGGGGCATTCGCCAATCTCGATGCTTTCGCGAGCGCGGTTTATGCCGACCCCGGCTTAGTGATCCTGCCCGCGCGGGTGATGATCGCGGCTTGCGGCGTGCTGTGCGTCGGGCTGACTTACGTGATCGGCAAGCGGCTGTGGGGCAGGAGCGCCGGGCTGGTGGCGGCGTTGGTACTGGCGGTGAATTCGGTCCACATCACCTGGTCGCAGATTATTCGCACCGATATTCAGGCCAGCGTGTTCATGCTGTTATGCGTGCTGGCGGCGATGAATATCGCGCGGCGCGGATTGATACGCGATTATATCCTCGCCGGCGTGTTTGCGGGCCTCGCTTGTGCGACCAAATGGCCTGCTGCGCTGATCGGGTTAAGCGCGATGGCGGCGGCTGCCCCTGCTGCCCTGCGCGGCGATTGGCGCAAGGCGCTGCTGGTGCCGCTGGCAGCTGGTGCAGCCTTGCTGATAGCTTCGCCGTATCTTTTGCTCAGCTACGACCGGGTGTTGCACGATCTTGCCGGGGAAGCGCGCACTGCGCATCCCGGCGCGACGGGCGGCGGGCCGCTGGAGAACCTGTGGTGGTATGTGTCCGGCCCGTTGGCGAAATCATTCGGGCTGCCGGGTACGCTTCTGGCCATCGCCGGGCTGATCGGCGCGACCTGTTCGAGCCGTATCTGGCGCATCGCAGTGCTGCCGGGGTTTGCGATATTCCTCGTGGCCATTTGCGCGCAATCGCTGGTGTGGGAGCGATGGCTGGTGCCACTGTTGCCCTTTTTCGCGCTTTGCGTGGGGTGGGCGTTGCACCGCGCGGCATCGGTTCTCCAGCGGCCAGTCGCCCGTGTCGCATTGCCGCTGGCGACCCTGCTTGCAGTTGTGCCGATGGCGCTGGGGAGCTTTGGAGCATCAGCCGAACGGCGCACCGATACACGGCAACTGGCGAGCGCGTGGATATTTGCCAACGCGCCGCCCGGTTCCACCATCCTTGTCGAGCACGCGGCGGTCGATCTGGTGCAGGGGCCGTATACCGTGCTGTTCCCGCTCGGCGCGGCTGGGTGCATCGACGGCGGCAAGGTGCTGCGCGGGCAGATTTCACCGGCAGAGCTTGAGGCTAATCGCCAAGGCAGCCCGGTGGTCGATCTCGGCGATCTCAAGCCGGCGCAATTTGCCACCTGCCGGGCGGACTTTGCGGTGCTGACCCATTATGATCGCTACCAGCAGGATCAGGCACGGTTTCCGCAGCAATGGGCCAACTATGTCGCATTTGCTCGCGGAGGGCAGCGGGAAGCTGTGTTTTTGCCGCGCGAGGGCAAGATTGGCGGGCCGCCGGTACGCATAATTGCGTTCGGTAATCGCTGATCGCTGCGCCGTTAGCGGGCCCCGTTTGGGGGCGATTTTAATCGCGGAATGACGCGCAGTTGGGCAGGTGGAAAACGCCAGCCTCATCAAGATCAGCAACGCCCCCCAGCCCTGCACCCGCGTCGGAAGTGGGCACAAATTTTGCGCTTGTTCGTTCAAGTCACGAACAAATGGGAGGCAACCATGCCCGCTGGTGTTGATTCGCCAAGTAATTTTATGACTAATTCTGCGCATATCGGAATTCTTGGATTTGATCGAGTTTTAGGTGGAGGGCTGACCAGAGGTCGCCTGTTTCTCACCGAGGGAAGCCCCGGAACCGGTAAGACGACTATCGCTATGCAATTCCTCGCTGAAGGAGTCCGGCACGGCGAGAAATGCCTGTATATTACTTTGTCGGAAACAGCCGATGAGCTTCGCGCTAGCGCGGATTCGCATGGCTGGGACTTGCACGGGATCGATATATTCGAACTCGCTCCGCCCGAAAGCTTGCTGGATGCAGAACAGCGGCAGAGCCTGTTATATTCGTCCGACCTCGAACTGGGCGAAGCGACCAAGCGGATATTCGCCGCGTTCGAGGAATTGCGGCCCGACCGGGTGGTGCTCGACAGCTTGTCCGAAATTCGTTTGCTGGCGCAGAGCTCGCTCCGCTACCGCAGGCAGTTGCTTGAGATGAAGCACTTTTTCGCTCGCTACAGTACGACAGTGCTCATGCTGGACGACCGTACAGCGGATTCGAGGGACAAGACCGTTCACAGCATCGCGCACGGCGTGGTGCAGCTGGAGGAAATGGCACCGCAATACGGCGCGGAACGGCGCCGCCTGCGTGTGCTCAAATACCGCGGCAGACGGTTCCAAGGTGGATTCCACGATTTTGCGATCGAAACCGGCGGAGTGAAGGTTTTTCCGCGGCTGGTATCCGGCGATCACAAGTCGTCGTTCAAACGGGAATTGCTCGCCAGCGGCAGCCCGCAGCTCGACGCGTTGCTTGGCGGAGGAGTTGAGCGGGGGTCGAGCGCACTGGTGCTCGGTCCGTCGGGCACGGGTAAATCGCTGGTCGCGCTGACTTTTGCGGTCGCAGCGATCAAACGCGGCGAGCGCGCGGCGATGTTCGTTTTTGACGAGGAGATCAGCCTCCTGTTCAATCGTGCGCTTGCGCTGGGAATGGATCTCGCGCGCATGGTGGAGGAAGGCGGGCTATACGTGGTCCAGGTTGATGCGGCCGAACTTTCCCCCGGCGAGTTTTCGGAACGCGTTCGTGATTGCGTCGAAAAGAACAACGTCAGCACAATCGTGATCGACAGCCTCAACGGTTATCAGGCGTCGATGCCAGAGGAAAATGCGCTGATCCTGCATATGCATGAACTGCTGCAATATCTGAACCGCAAAGGCGCATCCACATTCCTGACCGTGGCGCAGCATGGGCTTGTGGGTGACATGAAATCGCCGGTAGATGTCACCTATCTGGCTGACACGGTGATTTTGCTGCGCTATTTTGAGGCATTGGGCCGGGTTCGGCGCGCGATTTCGGTTATCAAAAAGCGCACCGGTCCGCACGAGGATACGATCCGTGAATATCAGATTGGAGAATACGGCATCCGCATTGGTAATCCTCTCACCGGCTTTCAGGGCGTGCTTCGCGGCATTCCCTCATTCGTCGGCGACGGACAGGAACTGCTGATGGGCGCTTCTTGAACATGCCTCTATCGGAATTCGGCAAAATCCTGGCTCCGCACGGCCGGGATGCCAGTATCGCACAGGCGATCTTGGCCGAGGCGGATATACAATCCACCGTCTGCAACTCGCTGCAAGAACTGGTCGCCGATCTTGACCGGGGGGCGGGCTTTGCCATGCTCACCGAAGAAGCGCTTGCGGGAATGGACGTGACGCGCCTCGCCCAATGGTTGGCCAGCCAGGAAGAATGGTCGGACTTTCCGTTCATTCTGCTTACCGGCAAAGGCGGCGGGCTTGAACGTAATCCTGCGGCGGCCAAGTTTCTCGATTTGCTCGGCAACGTCACCTTCCTCGAACGGCCGTTTCATCCGACGACCTTTGTCAGCATTGCCAAGGCAGCACTGCGCGCTCGCCGGCGCCAATATGAAGCCCGTTCGCGGCTGGAGGACTTGCGCGCTGGCGCGGTTCGCTATCAATCCTTGTTCAACTCCATTGATGCAGGGTTCTGCATCATAGAGATGGTGTTTGATGCAGATGGCAAACCCATCGATTACTTATTTGTCGAAACTAACCCCGCCTTCGAACGGCAGACCGGCTTGGTCGACGCGTGTGGCCGAAGGATCAACGAACTCGTTTCGGGACACGAGACGTACTGGTTCGATATTTACGGCAAGGTAGCGACAACTGGCGAACCCGTTCGCTTTGAAAACCACGCTGCTGCTTTGGGGGGTATCTGGTATGAGGTTTACGCGTTTCCGGCGGGGAAACCGGGATCGCCGCAAGTCGCGGTGTTGTTCAACGATGTCACCGACAGGCGCAGGATGGAAACGGAGCTGCGCGAGAATGAAGAACGCCTGCACCGGCTGAACGAGAGTTTGGAAGAGCGGGTCGTCCACCGCACCAATGAATTGACGCAGGCGCAGGATCAGTTGCGCCAAGCCCAGAAACTCGAAGCCATCGGCCAACTTACGGGCGGAGTGGCGCATGATTTCAACAATCTGCTTATGGCAGTGCTGAGCAGCCTGTCGCTGCTGCGCAAGCGCGTGCCGCAAGATCCGTCATTGCATCAATTGATCGATAACGCCGTGCAAGGCGCTGAACGCGGGGCAGCACTCACCCAGCGAATGCTGGCCTTCGCCCGCAAGCAGGATTTGACCTCGGAACCGATAGATCTTGCTGCTCTGGTTACGAGCATGTCCGGATTGCTGGAACGAACTCTCGGCCCGGCGTGGCCGCTCGAACTGGAGTTGGACGATACTTTACCGCAGGTGATCGGGGATAGAAATCAGGTGGAAATGGCGCTGCTCAATCTCGCGCTCAATGCCCGCGATGCGATGGCGGAAGGCGGGGTGGTACGGATCATCATGGAGAGTCGGACGGTCGTTTCGGCTGACGCGGGCGCTGATGGTCTGGCGCCCGGCCTGTATGTGGGACTGACGGTGGACGATACCGGCCACGGCATGGACGATGCCACGTTGGAGCGCGCGACCGAGCCGTTCTTTACTACCAAGGGCATCGGCAAGGGAACCGGCCTCGGCCTGCCGATGATTCACGGCTTGGCCAAGCAACTCGACGGGAATTTTCAATTGCGCAGTCAGATTGGCCGAGGAACCACGGCAACCCTGTGGCTGCCCGCTGCCGAGGAAACCGGCCATGTGCCCATTGCAATTGCCAGCCCTGCGGTAGAGGCTCCGCTGCCGTCCAAACTCAGAGTGCTCGCGGTGGACGACGATCTGCTGGTGCTGATGAATACGGCTGCGCTGCTGGAAGATCTCGGCCACGAAGTTTTTGAGGCGAGTTCGGGCGAGGCAGGGCTCAAGCTGCTGCTCGAAGAAGGCACCATCGACCTGCTGATAACCGATCAGGCGATGCCCGGCATGACCGGTGCGCAATTGGTGCAGGAGGCATCCAAGCTGCTGCCAGACCTGCCGATTATTCTCGCGACGGGTTACGGTGAAGTGCCGCCGGGGTTCAAGCAATCGGTGATCAAGCTGTCCAAGCCATTCAGCCAAACACAGCTGGAGCAGGCGCTGGCGCAGGCGCTAGACCCAGCAAGAGAATGCCTCGCCCGGCAAGCGTAAGCTGTGACGGATTTCAGCGATGGTCGCTGCCAGTTGGCAGGAGGACGCCGTGCGTCCACCTCAAGCGATCATTTCACCTCGCAGACGCAACATTTTGGCGTGTCGTTCGCAACAGCGGGAACCAAAATCCGGCTTGCGTGGTTATGCGAGAGTGGCTTCAAAGCGCAATATCGTCTGGCTTAAGCCCTTGTATTCAAGGATTTTGCTTTAAGTTAATGCAAAACGCCTTGTGCAGCTGAGCAGACTATGTTGCATTGCAGCAAATACAAGGCACACGTTGGAGCTTTTAACGCGGCGCACTCATCTGGAGTAGACACTCTTGCAACCGAAACCTTACTCCGCACCGCCCTACAAAAACTCCAGCTTTGCATCGCTGTTGGCAAACCTGCCTAAAAGCGGCGTTCGTGCCCGCCGCATCGCAATTATCGGCACTTTTGCCCCGCGCCAATGCGGCATCGCCACCTTTACCAGCGACATCGTAGAACAGTTCGCACGCTATCACCCCGAGATTGCAGTCGAGGTCTATGCGCTGGCCGATCCGGCCCAACCTCACGTCTACGAGGATGTCGCGGGCGTCATCGACGCGACCGACAAAGACAGCTATTTCGCCGCGGCGCGTGCGATCAACGAAAGCGCTGTCGATGCTGTGTGGCTCCAGCACGAATACGGCATTTTTGGCGGTGACGATGGCGAGTTGGTGAGCCAGTTCGTGGACCGTATTGCTGCTCCGCTGATCCTCACCCCGCATACCGTTCTGGCGGAGCCGAGCGAGCGGCAGGACGCAATCCTGCGCCATCTCGTGTCGCGCGCCAGCCGCATCATGGTGATGAGCCGCCACGCACGCGACCTGCTCGCCCAGCGCTACGAAGCTCCGAACGAACTGCTTTGTGTTATCGAACACGGAGCGCCTGACCGGCCATTCGGGCGGCAACAGGAATTCAAGGCGCGGCTCGGCTTGGCCGAATATGACGTGTTGACCACCTTTGGCCTGCTTGGGCCGGGCAAGGGGCTGGAACTGGTGATCGAAGCGTTGCCCGCGATCACCGCACGGCATCCTTCCGTCCTTTACCGGATTGTCGGTGCAACGCATCCGTCGCTAGTGGCGCAGCACGGCGAATCCTATCGCCACGGCTTGCAATTGCGGGCGGCAGAACTGGGCGTGGCCGGGCATATCGAATGGGTCGACCGGTTCGTGGAAACCGAAGAACTGCTCGATCATCTCGAAGCCTGCGACATCTATCTGACGCCCTATCCGGGGCTTCAGCAATCGACATCTGGTACGCTTAGCTATGCGGTCGCGCTGGGCAAGGCGGTCGTATCCACCCGCTATCAGCACGCCTGCGAATTGCTGGCGGGCGGGGTCGGCTGCTTGATCGAACCGGGCTCACCAGAAGTGATCGCGGATGCAGTTTGCCGCTTGCTGGACGACCGCGCCGAACTCGCCGCGCTGCAAGCTCGCGCCTATGCCAAGGGGCGGGAAACGATCTGGCCGTGCTTTGCCGCACGCGCCGCTGCGCTGGTGGAGGCCGCCTGCGCCCCAGGCCCGCGCGCTGCTCCGCTGACAGTGACACCGAGCCTTTCCGGCGTTTTCACGATGAGCGACGACACCGGAATGTTCCAGCACTCCATCGGCATCATCCCTGATCGCCGCCACGGCTATTGCCTGGACGACAATGTGCGTGCGCTGATGCTGATGAACATGGCGGAAGGAATGAAACCGGCGGAACGGGCCCGCTGGCAGATGACCTATGCCAGCTTCATCCAGCATGGCTGGAACGAGCATGAGGGCTGCTTCCGCAATTTCATGCGGTATGACCGGAACTGGGCGGAAGAAGCCGGTTCGGAAGATTCCAACGGTCGCGCATTTTGGGCCCTCGGCAACACTATCGAACACGCTTCGGACCCGGATATTCGCCGCTGGGCAATTTTGTGGTTCGACCGCGCTGCGCCGACGCTAGGCAAGCTGGCTAGCCCGCGTGCAATGGCGTTTGCGATGCTCGGCGCAGCCGCGCGGTTGCGGGCGGAGCCGGACCACGAAGTTTCGCGCGATATTCTGGCACGCGGCGCGGCGATTCTGGCTCATCTGCTTGATGTTGCACGGCGGCCCGACTGGGCATGGTTCGAAGCGGTGATCGGTTACGACAACCCGCGCTTGTCGCAAGCTCTGATCGAGGCCGGGCAGTTGCTCGCCAAGCCGAGCCTGACGACTGCGGGGCTGAGCACGCTTGAATGGATCGCCGAGCGGCAAACATCCGCCGCAGGGCATTTTCGCCCTATCGGTTCGGAAAGTTTCGGTCATCCGCTTGCGTCCCTGCCGTTCGATCAGCAACCGCTGGAAGCGCAGGCGGCGATTGATGCCTCGCTCAGCGCGTGGCGCGCCACCGGCGAATTGCGCTGGCGCGATCATGCGCGCGCCGCCTGGCGGTGGTTCTTCGGGGCGAATGATCGCGGCGTCGTACTTGCCGATATTGCCAGCGGGCGCTGCCGTGATGGGATCAATCCCCGAGGGGCGAACGAAAATTGCGGGGCAGAATCAATTCTCGCCTTTCAACTTGCGCATTATTCCATGCTAGCGCTCGAGCAGGCGGCGGTTTGCGATTCGCCAGGGGGCAAGCGTGAACGCGAACAGCAACGGATCGAAATCACCTTTGCGGCTCCTTGAACAAAGGCTACATGCAGATCCCTCTCGTGTTGTCTTGCGGCCGTTTCATCTGGGGTGGCAATCTCGCAACGCCCCGGGGGACCGCGCTGCTCGGCTGGTGGACGATATTGCCGCCTTGTCGGTAGAGCGTGCGCGCGGTGAATATATGCGTGTGCTCAAGGACTTCGCAGGCCGTCACTGGCAAACCGAAACGATGTTCGAGGAACGGTTCACCGAGGTCGAAACCAATCTGCATCTCGTCCGCGCGGATTACAGCGACATACAGCGCAAGTTGATCGGCGCCTATTTCTGCCACGAATACACTTATGCTGCCGCCGCGCTGATGAACCCGTCCATCGTGCCTCATCCCGACCAAACCGGGATGGTGGATGGCTCTGTGCGGTTCGTAATGAGCCTCCGGGCAGTGGGTGAAGGGCATATTTCCAGCATCGTGTTCCGCGAGGGAATTGCGCATGCGGACGGCAATTTTGACCTTTGGCCGCAAGCCGGGTTTGCCACTTCTGTCGAACTCGACGACCAATCGCTGGTGGATAGCGATGCGAGCGTAACTGTGCACCGCCACAAGGAAAGCTCGCTCGGCAACACGGTGATTTTCCCGATTACCGAACAGCAATCCAACGGGCTGGAAGATCTGCGGCTGGTGCGGTTCGATCACGGTGATGGCGACTATGAATGGATCGGCACCTACACCGCCTATTCGGGCAGCTCGATCCGTTCCGAACTGCTGCGCACGCGCGATTTTTCCAGCTTCGAACTGCAACCGATCACGGGCCGCGCCGGGCGCAACAAGGGGATGGCGCTGTTCCCGGAAAAGGTCGGCGGAAAATACGCGATGATCGGGCGGCAGGACG
>Ga0247805_1000549_pt1 | contig 19224 bp, 15 predicted proteins | sample UWRJL044104R1_FD_180930 | JGI IMG/M metagenome (GOLD analysis project Ga0247805, IMG submission 180930) | Plant litter microbial communities from Arlington Agricultural Research Station in Wisconsin, United States - UWRJ-L044-104R-1 | ecosystem: Environmental > Terrestrial > Plant litter >... | reverse complement strand
CAAACACTATTTCAGTCAGCTGGAGCTATACAATGATCCTTCAATCGTAATATTAAATCAGGAACAAACCATCTCTAGTTCATTTCTGGCAAACCCTGACCAAAAAAGGGTTACTGATTCAGAGTACGCTGGCATCGTTTCTCAGCAATACACTTATCCTGATGGCTATCTGGAAAATATTATAACGTCTGAAAAGCCGCTACACGTTAACATTACTGAGACTATTGCAAAACCCAACCAGCCAAAATACCTGCATTTCCTACATAAGAATGGGATCAAATGTATGATTGGTATTCCTCTTCATGACAAACACAATCCTATTGGGGCACTACTATTATTCTCGGAGGAAAAAAAGGAAATTTCAAAACAAGACATGAACCTGCTTGGCGCTATGTCTGTCTTAGTAAGCCAAGCAATCTCCAACATCCGCGCTTACGAAAAGATCGAAATGCAATTGGCAGAAATCAATTTGTATAAATCGCAGCTCGAAGAGGAAAACAATTATTTACAGGAACAAATCAATACGACATACAACTACAGTGAAATTATAGGTTCCGGGACAAAAATTAGAAAAGTATTTGACATGATCAATATGGTGGCCGGAACAGACAGTACGGTGCTTATATATGGAGAAACGGGAACAGGAAAAGAATTAATTGCCCGTGCGATACACAACGCATCAGAGCAAAAAAACAAAATAATGATCAAGGTCAATTGTGCGACGCTTCCGGCTAACCTAATTGAGAGCGAATTATTTGGACATGAAAAAGGCAGTTTCACAGGAGCAATAGAGCGTCGTATCGGAAAATTTGAGCTGGCAAACAACAGTACTTTATTTTTGGATGAAATTGGTGAGATGCCTCTAAATGCTCAGGTAAAATTATTGAGAGTTATACAGGAAAACGAGATAGAGCGTGTCGGAGGAAGCGAGGTCATCCCGATTAATGTACGGATAGTAGCCGCAACTAACAGAAACCTGTTAAACGAGGTTCAGGAAGGCCGATTCAGAAGCGACCTGTTTTATCGCCTTGATGTTTTTCCGATAGAATTACCGCCATTACGGGATCGAATCGAAGACATACCTATTTTAACGGCGCATTTTATAAAAAAAATTGCTGCCAGGTCGGGTAAAAAAGAAACCCTAATTTCCAAAAAGGCGTTAGAAGACCTAATTAGGTATAATTGGCCTGGGAATATTCGCGAATTGGAACATGTGATCGAAAGAAGCCTTTTATTAGCGACGGGCACAACCATCAGAGATGTTTATTTGCCTTCTACACAGGTTCAGAAGACAGGTACAGTTGCCCGACAGGATAAAATAAAGTCAATTATGGAAATCGAGCGTGACCACATTATCGAAGTGCTGAACCATACGAAGTGGAAAATAAGTGGTAAAAATGGCGCTGCGTCAATTCTGAACATTCCTCCAACCACGTTGCATTCCAAAATGAAAAGACTCAACATAAATAAATAAGCTTGTCCATTGTACAGTTATCGCAAATTAACTGCGCTCGTTTACAGCGCTTTATCTGGTTGGCTCGTGCTACTTTTGAATTAAGTTCTTATTCTTTTTTAATGAATTGCAATTCTATGATTAACTTGACTTCTTCACTAATCAGCACCCCACCAGTTTCCAGTGCTGCATTGTACTTTAGATCCCAATCGTTTCGGTTAATATTTCCTCTTAAAGAAAATGCTGATTTGGCAACACCCCACGGATCAGTTGCGACGCCACCGAATGTAGCTTTCATCTGAACATTCTTAGTAATGCCGTGCATATCCAAATCTCCCGACAACTCAAATTCATTATCATCCTTTTTTATCAATCCTGTTGATTTAAAAGCGATTATAGGAAATTTTTCGGCATTGAAAAAATCAGCGCTCATCAAATGCTTATCTCGCGCTTCGTTATTTGTTGTGAGTGAAGCAATCCTACCTGAAAAACTGAAACTGGCAGTATCAAAATTATCGTACAGCACATTCATATTGCCTTTATAATCTCTAATTTGGCCCGAGACATTGGTAATCATCATATGCTTTACCTTAAATCCGATTTGGGAATGGTTTGGGTCCAAAGACCATAATGTTGTTTTCATGTATTTTTAATTTAATTTAAATAACGCGTTACTTTATTGTTTCAGCGAAAGAATTATCGATTGAATATTTACCGCCTCCAACAATGACCAATAGTAAAAAACTGATGAAATAGATAACTGATACTTCCATATCCTCTAGATTGATAGTGCCATCAACAACTAAAAATTTTGCAAGAGGCAATATCGCAGTAAAAAAAGCTGTCAGTCGGATAGCTAACCCGGCAATCACAAATAAGGGTAAAATAAAAGTACAGGTAAAGGCTACTCCCTGATTAAAATCCTGGGAAAAGCCAAAAGGATTAGGATCCATTGATGTTCGATTTCCACCAATCGGCAATCTTTTTATGCCCTCAGAAAAAATCATTGTAATCGCAATAAGAAAACGGTAGAAAAAGAAAGTAAGATCGAAAGTTTTATTTTCAAAATCTGACCATAAAAAACGGTAAATCAACGTTGCCATAAATAGTGCTTTTTAACTTTTGTAGCTTTGCAAAACTGCAATCTGATTGAAATTGCAGCTAAATGAAATTTTCATTTTTTTGCATTAGCCATCAACAGTTTTTCATGATTTCAATTATTTCATCAATTGACGTAAAATTCAGCATTTTCAATAATCGGATAAATGGACACATTATAGATTACAATGCAAATTCTAAATTGTCAGCATCATACGTGAATAACTAATCACTATCGAAATACCCGAGTATACTATTGCATAATGTAAAATGTATATCCTTTCCTATAATTTATCAATTGTACATATAGCGAAATCTGGATAAGTTTGAAACTTAGGAACGATAATACTGGTTTTCTTTTTTCTTTTAGAAATTTAAAAAAGCTTTCTTCGCTAAATCGAAGCTGACAAATGTTTAAAAAACGTGTATCGTCCACCTTTTACCCTTTTTTAAACCTTTTTAATTGGATTTTATAAGCGAATTTTGTAGTGTCAAACAGCAGCAATTAAAATAGCATGATCTCAAAGATGTTGACGAGCATTTTTGAATGATAAGAAATATTACATTGTGCAACTGACGCTTTAAAAAACTAAACAAAAAAATAATTTAAATATTTTCAAAATGGAAAAAAGATTGAATATGTCAAAAGTAGCTCCAAAAGCCTATATGGCACTCGATGCTCTGGACAAGTTTGTAATTGATTCTGAAATTTCTCTTTTACATAGGGAGTTAATTAAAATAAGAGCGTCACAAATCAACGGTTGTGCCTATTGCGTGAATTATCATGCATTAGATGCAAGAAAGCTTGGGGAAACAGAACAACGTATTTATTTGATTGCTGTTTGGCGCGAAGCCGGAAAAATTTTCACAGAAGAAGAAAAACTGTTATTTGCAATCACAGAGGAAATCACACTTATCCACCAAAGTGGGTTAAGCACAAATTTATACAATCAGGCTATTGAAATTTTCGGAGAACTTAAAACAGCTCAAATAATCATGGCTGTTATCACAATAAATGCTTGGAACAGAATTGGTGTAAGCCTCGAAATGCACCCTCATCTGCTACCTGAGTAAACGCAACAATAGCAGCAATGAAAAACAGGATTCCCGTATACAATTTAGAAGAGGCAAACACAGGCATTAGCATCAATAGGATGAGTGACGGGTATATTGAAGCGCAATTTAAGAAATTGACACAATTTCATCGAAATGACTTTTATATGTTGGTTGTTTTAAAAAGTGGCACAGCCTCATTTTTTATTGATCATAAAAAAGTAGATCTTGAGACTGGTGCTATTTTGTTTTTGTACCCAGGCCAAATACAAAGAATACACAGCATTAGTGACAGTGACGGATGGGTGCTTTTTTTTGACAATAAACTGATGGATGAGCACGCTAGAATTGTTCTTGAAGAATCTTCCTACTACGGTGCAGCGGTAACTATTTCAGATGCTGAAAAAAAATGGTTTTTTCAGATCCTGGAATTGGTAGACGCTACTGCAACTATAAATGAAAAAGGATTTTTTAAAAAGCTCGCCATGCATTCATTGCTGCTACCCTGCATTTACCGTATTGCTTCAATTTATCAGGCCAGAATTGAATTGGACAATCAAGGTTATTCGCATAGAACGCTGGCAATCATGAAACAATTTCGAAAGCTTTTGAGAGAAAATTACATTAAGGTAAAACATCCTGCCGATTATGCCGATCTGATGAACTTGACCTTGGGTTATCTTAACGATACCGTAAAAAAAGTCACCGGGTTTACAGTGTCATACTATATACAGCAGCAAATTACAAAAGAAGCACAACGCCTGTTAAGCTATTCCGATTTAAGTATCAACGAAATCGCAGATGAAATGGGGTTTGAGGATCCCAAATATTTCTCACGGGTTTTCACGAAAGCTGCCGGAGTATCACCGAAAGCATTTAGAGAAGAATACAATATGCAAATACGGGAATAAAAGCGAAAAAATAAATTCCGGGATCTTTCAACTGATCTGCATTCAACTCATTACAAATACAATACTGAAAATGCCTTTTAATCAAGGTACAGGATAACTTATGCCTAAAATATTTTTAAAATAGTCAAAAATGAAAACATCTAGCATGCCCGTAAAAAAAGTCTTTTTTATCGTGTTAGCATTTAGTGCTAAGATAACGGCACAAACCATCTCCCATGATACAGTTGCGTTATCATTACAGCAGGCAGTGACAATGGCCCAGGCAAACAATAAAACGATAACCATTGCAAAAACAGATGAATTGGCGGCAACAATGGATTACAAAGATGTTAAGAATGGAATGTTACCTACTTTTTCTGTATCAGGAAATTATCAACGTTTTTCTAAAATAACGCTGTATGAAAACGGACTAACTGAATCCAACAGTATAGACAAAAGACCAGATCCTAATGTTGCCGGACTAGGTGTGGATATGGTGTGGAATCTATATGCGGGAGGCAAACAAAGATCTGTTGTGGAAGAGAATCGTTATAAAAAACAACTCACATCAATAAATACTGAGGAACAAGCCGGAAATGTTGGTGTTCAAACCGCAGCGCAATACCTCGACTTAGTACGACTGTACTACCTTAAAAAATTAATTGCAGACCAGCGAAAAAGATTCGAATTGCGGCTTAAAAACATCACCGCTTTTTATAATACACAAAGAATAACCCGTAGTGATTTGCTTAGAGCTGAGGTAGCATTGTCAAATGTTATATTAAGCCAAAGCCAAAATGATAATGATATCGACATTAGCAATCAAAAATTGACTGTTTTACTCGATATTGATCAAACTTCGAAAATAACTCCGATCGATACCATTATGTCAGTCAGGCCAAAAAATGATTTGGCATTTGAAAATTTCCAAAATCCATATCCATTGCAAAAAATTGATATGAACTTGAAAATTCAGTCCGCAAGAATCAAGAATTTACAAGCGAATTATTTCCCAACCCTGCTTCTGGTTTCAGCTTATGGCTTCAATTACCCAAATAATTTGTTTCCTGTACCCGTAGCACAAACGTACGCGGCAGGTTACGCGGGTGTCAGGTTATCGTATAACATTTCTTCCATTTACCAAAATAGGAATAAGGTAAATGCATTGAAACTTCGCGACAGCGAATTGAAACTGCAAAAAGATTGGGTATCAGACAATATCCATCAGGAAGTAGAGGCATTAAACATAAAATACGATGAAGCAATAGAGCGGATCAAAGTAACTGAAAAGTCAATGGAACAGTCAAAAGTAAATTTAGATATCACTAATACCAAATACCTCAACCAATTGGCCCTGTTAACAGATTTACTTGATGCAGATAATCTGTATCAGGAAACAAGATATAATTATATAAATGCACAAACAGCTGCCCTGAACATCTATTACAGGCTGTTATTTACAAAAGGCCTTCTTTAATAAAAACTTCTAAATAGGTACAATAATGAAACCACTTCAAAAATCATCGTTCACATCATCAAATATCATTACAGGAATTACAGCAATAGCTTGTATATCTTTTTTTATCTATGGGATAATATATTGTGTACACATAAACCATTATGAAGAAACCAATGATGCGCAGGTAGAATCATACATCAATCCGGTTTCAGCGCGTGTTGGAGGGTATATTCGTTCCGTTAAATTCAACGAGCAGCAATATATTAAGAAAGGAGATACGCTGGTAATTCTGGAGAATCAGGAATATCAGGTAAAAGTAGATGAAGCGGCAGCGGTGCTTGAAGATGCTTATGCACAAGTAAAAGTACTCGAAACGAGTATTCAAGCCGCAAGTATGGGTACTGTTGTAAATAAAAACCAAATGGCATCTTCCAAGGCAAGGTTGTGGCAACAGGAACAAGACAATGTAAGATATAAAAAACTACTCGATCAGGAAGCAGTAACCGGTCAGGAGTTCGAACAAGTAAAAACAAGATATGATGTAGCTAAAAATGACTATTTAGCCAGCATGAATAGCTTCAAAGGCAATAGTTTAAAAGTACAGGAGCTAAAAGACAGGCGGGCTTTACTATTAGCAGACATTAAACGCAAACAGGCAATCTTGGATTTTGCTAAAATAAATTTAGGTTACACCATTATTACCAGCCCCTTTTCAGGACAAACAGGTCGCAAAACAATTTTAGAAGGGCAGCAAATACAACCGGGACAGCCATTGATCTCTATAGTAAACGAAAAGCAAAAATGGGTTATTGCAAATTTTAAGGAAACCCAGGTTGCCAATATGCACGTTGGCCAACAAGTTGAAATTGTAGTTGATGCATTGCCAGGGCAAGAATTTCATGGTAAAATAGAAGCGGTATCGGCATCTACAGGTTCACGTTTTTCGCTTTTACCAGCTGACAATTCAACAGGGAACTTTGTCAAAATTATCCAAAGAATCCCCGTTAAGATTGCCTTTACGGACACCAACATGGAAAGGGTAAAAACAGGAATGAATGTGAGTGTATCGATTAAAAATGAATAAAAAATCATGAAAAATCCAACCTATTTCAAGTCTTACATTTCGGAAAATAAGATGCTCATCATCGTCTTGCTCTTGTGCATATTATTTACATCATTAGCACAGTTTGCCTCATTCGCATTAATTCAAAACTATGTTGTCGGAGCTTTTGGAGCACAGCCAGAGGACGTTTCGCTTTCATTACAAATGACCTATGTGGGAATTCTGGTTGGACTTCCAATACAATTTAGGTTTCAGCGGTATTTCAACACAAAAGCATATTTGTTAATTGCACTTAGTTGTGGAATTGTAATAAATGCCTGTAGTTTAGCAGCTACTGATATTACAATTTTTACGTTGTTAAGATTCCTTCAGGGCTTGGTTACCTCAGTGATTGCCGGGAACATGCTTATTATTCTGTTTTCCGTTCTCCCCAAAGAAAAATCAATGATTGTTGGTTCATCTATTTTCTACGGTTTTGTTTTAATCAGTGGGATTATTATAGGAGTTGCCGCAGCATGGGTAACCCTAAGAACAGATTGGAAAGCCATTTATTACTTTCTGATCGCATTGCAGTTTTTTTCGATCATTATTTGTTTGCTGCTTTTTAAAAATAAATCCATAGATAGCCCCTACCCATTATATCAGTTAGATATAGTAAGCACCTTACTCTTTGGAGGGTTCGCATATGCGCTGACATATACAATGATCTATGGACCTAAATTATATTGGCTTGAAAGTAAATCAATACAAACCAGTATACTCTTGGGTTCGTTGGCTTTTGTTATGTTATTATACCAACAATTAACCGTTAAGCGGTCTTATCTAAACCTGCACGTTTTTAAATATAAAAAATTTATCATTGGCATTCTACTGCTATCAGTATTCTATGGAACAAAGGATAGCATTAACCTAATTTACAATTATGCAGGCGGTATACTAGGTTGGCACACTTCAGATATTATCACACTTGGTTTCTGTAATGTATTTGGTGTTGTGATAGGAACAGGAATTGCTGCATTAGCAATTGTCAAAAATAAAGGCAATATACCTAAGTTGATACTCGCCGGTTTTTTTGCCATGCTGTTCTATCATATATTTATTTTCAATATTATGATTCCCAGTTTAGCATTCAACGACTTGATTGTTCCTATCACACTACAGGGCCTTGCTTCAGGCTTACTTTTCGTGCCAATAGTTATTTTTTCTTTAAGCGCATTACCTGAGTTCACTGGTATCACGGGGATAATTATTTGCGCGTATGTACGCTTTGTGGCAACCTTAAATGGAATAGCAGGATACTACACCCTTCAGTTGTACTACAATCAACTATATAAAGATTCTTTCTTGCAGCATATTACTGGGGTAGATTATGAACCGGTACAACGAACAAATGCTTACGGTGCTTTTTTGCAATCAAAAGGCTATTACGGTCAAGAAAATACAACATTAGTTAACGCATTAATTAGCAAATCCATCGGATTGCAAAGCCAACTTCTTACCAATAAGGCAATTTTCTTCAACATTTCGGTATTACTTGCAGCAGTTATATCATTATTGCTGCTTTATATTATTGCAAATAAAATCGGCGCAAAAAAGCAGCAACTTACAATTGTACCATGAATCTAAGTAATTTCAGCAAGCAGCAGCATATTTTAAACATTGCTGAAGCGGTATTTGTCAGCCACGGCTTTAAGAATACTACAATTAGAAAAATCACTGTTGAAGCAAAAATTAATACAGCGATGCTGCATTACTACTTTGAGTCTAAAGAACGACTGTTTGAAGCGGTACTGAACCGAAAAATAGAAATTTTGACAAGTATTTCGCAAACAATTACCGATGATTATGATTCGGTTAAAGGATTAAAAGAGGCGATCAAACATCTAATTAATAATACGATAGAAAACAAAGCTTTCTTTAGGTTGCTTTATGCTGAATTGCTTATTGGAGAAGCAGGCAAGACAAAAAAGAAAATTCGTGATTTCTTTTGTTTCAATAAGCATATACTGCGTGAAATTCTCGAGCGTGGTATGCAAAACAAAGTCTTTAAGCAAATCGATGCTGAAATTGTAATCGTTTCCATTTTTGGAACTTTAATCCACAGTATCACTAAAATAGAAGATAGAGATGATGATGTCACCAAAGCCAGGATTCAAGCCTATTTCGATACCTACTTCACATCATTTCTATATTGATTTTGCTATGTTTTAAGCATCATAATCTTTAAATTATACATTGAATTTAAAACTGCTGGTGAATAATATTACATCTGATAAATACTTGAAATTCTTGTTGAGGAATTAATAAGTTTAGAAATGATATTCATGCAGCACCATAATGTTCACTTTAACTAAAAACTTAGAAAAATGGAAGCAATTCAATTAGTACCAAACAATACATTAATTACAAATACTCCTGATGAAGGAAGAGCATTAGCCGTAAAGATGGCGCGGTTAATAATAAAAGTGACTCAACCGGATGCCGAAGTTCGCGAGAAATTACGCCCGGAATATGCTAATGATGCTGCAATGCTTGTCGCAATTGGCCAAACTGTAGCCTTAGAATTCGCAACAATTGCAAAAGCGAATAACTATTGGAATAAATAAAGATGCTAACGGCACTTAATGATAATCGTAGTATAGATAAGCATTTAAAACAACATCGTTTTATAGCTTATTTTTCGAAAGTCCATCATCATGGGTTATTAGTGGTCTGGAAAATAAGACAGGGAATAAAAAAGGAAATTGCTGTTGAAAGAATTTCAGGGTACGTCAAACTATTCTATGAAATAAATTTATCTCAACATATTGATGAAGAAGAAAATTTCTTGCTCCCCTTACTTTCTCCAAATGATATTTTGAGAAGAAAAGCAGAAAATGAACACCTCTGCCTACGGGAAATATTAGATAGAATTTTTGAAGCCAATAGCAATTTGTCAACAGTAGAAAGATTTGCCGATATGCTTGAAGCACATATCCGTTTTGAGGAAAGGGAATTGTTCCGACACCTGCAGGACCGGGTCAATTTAGACATGATCACAATATCCGATGATGATAAAAGCAACGATCAGAATAAGATCGATGAAATGTGGATTGATAATTTTTGGGGAACTATACCGATAAAATAAATATGCATTTTAAACCGGACAAAACAAGCATTTCATTTCAAGTAATAGACGGAAAAAGATCCATATTGCTAGAGAAGTTGCAGTAGTGATAAAAACCAAACTTAGCGTTTCATTGCGAAATGCGCCCTAAATTCTATCGGACTCCCTGAAGACGGATCGCTATACTCTAATTTAAACCAATAATCATCTGACGGTAGAGCTTTACCATGATATGATCCGTCCCACCCAATGCTTCGAGGGTTAATCCGCGTTAACACTTTACCATACCTATCAAAAATGGTAATCATTGAGGTTGGATAGGATTCCATTCCATAAATGTTCCAAAAGTCATTTATACCATCACCGTTTGGAGTAAAAAATTTCATATAATCAATAACCTTTATCGTAATGGTCAATTTACCACAGCCGTGGGTCTCTATGATCCTAACGGTATGCAATCCCGGCTCAATATTACTAAAAAAGCCAACATCCATAATCGGTCCATTGTCCAACTGATAGTCATAAGCAGAAACCCCGGATCCGGTTGCAATAACTTCAATAGTATTATCTCCACTAAATAATTCAGATTGTATTACTGTTGGGTTCGCATCAGGAGCCGAAGCCTCGTAAATGGAAACGGTGTTACTGGTATAACTACAGTGGTTATTCGTATTATTATTAGTGACCGTAACATAGTAATTGCCGGGTAACGTAACTTCAATGGTTGGAGAGGTAGCTCCTGTATTCCATAAATAGACAAACCCTGATCCAAGATCTGTCCCAATGTATGCACTAGAACCACCATGTATACACAGTTCGCTCTGAGTTAAAACTACGGACGGAAGAGGTTCAACTGTAAGACTGACAGGTATAGGATTTGCATTAATGCATCCAGTAATATTATCTGTAACTCTTGCATAAATCGTAGCCGTTTCGCTCTGGTAAGCATTTGCTTCATTAATTGGTATTGCATTAATGGGTAATGAAGCATCTGGAATATTCTGGTAATAAGTTACCGTATAATTTAATGGGCTTTGCCCTGCAAGTATTTCATTATCGAGGCTGTGAAGATTGAAATGCTGAAAGCCATCATTATCTGGAAGTCCATTCGTTCCTAAGCTTTCACACAGAGCATATGGCTGGGGCGCTACAGCAAATGGCGCATGTCCAAGCATAATAGTAAGCGGAACAATTTTAAAGCAGGATGAGCCATTCGTAACCCTTGCAACAAGGTTTCTCGCCCCACTTACAGTTATGCCTGCTGCCATTATTGCGGCCGTTTGGGTATCGGCATCGTTGATACTATTAAAATAAGTAATTGAAAGTCCCGATTGGCTAACACTATTCAAAATAAAATCACTTAAACTTGAAAGTTGTATCACTTCCGTATTGTCGCTGTCAGTTTCGCAAACATAATAAACGGAATCATTCGTCACTATTGGAGGGATACTGACAAGCAACTGAAATGATTCAATAGTGAAACATTCAGGGTGCAATTTATTACTGACGCGGACATATAAAGCACCTCCCGAAAAAGGAAAAGCCGTTGGGTTTGCTATTGGGGCATTTTCAATAATTGCATCTTCCACGCTTGTAAAATAAGAAAACGTAAAATGGCTCAGATCTTGACCCACCATCCATCGCTGCTGATGTGATGTCAAGTCGAAAATATACTCCTGCCCAGCGGCTGCACAACCCACGAAATCTGGATTGGATGCAATGGTAATGTTTGGCATTTCATAAACCTGCGCAGTAAAAGAAACAACACTAAAACATCCTGTTGAATTATTTGATAGCCGGGCATAAAATGTCTGCTGTGTTATCGTGATCGGATAAGTAGCGGTTGAAGGCAGTGGAGTTATCCCGTCAATTGCGTCTGCCTCAGTAGTATAGTAGGTAACAATATAATCAGCGGGATTTTGGCTTTCCAAAATAGCAGCGGTCTGTCCATTCAGCATAACGTGCTCAATGCCGTCATTTGTTGGATCATCACAGATGTTAATATTTCCCGGAAAGTGAGCTATCGGGCTTGGTAAAATAGTATAAGAATCTGAAAGTGTCACAGAATAACCAGTTACTGTCTGTACTGTTGCGGTAACGGTATAAGTACCTGCAGTACTGAAAATATGATCTGGTTGAATTTGGGTAGAAGTATTGTCAGCTCCCGACGCAGGGTCGCCAAAGTTCCAATTGACAGAAGCTAGATTGGAATGTGTAACTATTTTCATTTTTGTTGCCTGGCCATAACAGGGAACATCAAAGTTAAGGTTGAATTGGAAGAAACTTTGTATAAATGGAGGAAGGCCCAAGTGAGAGGCCCTTCCGGAAAGACTTACTGCATCTTCGACAAAGTTACAGCCTGCTCCATAAGTGTTTGGAGATTTAATGACGCTAAGATGATCATAAACAAAGCTCATTGATCCATTTTCTGAAACATATATCTTACCATCAATACCCAACTGTAAAGCGCCATATTTTAAAACATTTGAGATAACAGTTTCTGAAGCAACTATACCAGCCTGTGTGCCCGAACTCAGGTCATACTGGTACAGTTTACCTGCTACGAGGGCAAATTTAGTTGAACAGTAAAGATTCTTACTGTCAGGAGAAAATTCTACGCCATACGTTCCATAATTGTTTATTTCAACAGCGTTAGAAACAATTCCGGTAGCTGTATTAAAATCAAAAAGCTCAAGTCCTGGGCTTATATACGTGACTGCTGAAGCTAGCTTTCTACCATCGGGCGAAGCCTTTAAATACCCAAGAGCGCCAATACCTAAAGTGGGCCCAGTTGTCCCGCCTACATTCACTTTACCCGCAGCACTCAAAACAGGAGAACTTGAAATCCCTGCAGCAGTAACCAAATATCCTACAAATATATCACTATTAAGCCGATGGCTTAAAACCCATATATCCTGTTGGTTTTCATGGTAAACTGCTGTTAATTTTTCAGTCATTGGCCCATCAAGATGAATATTTTTCTCTGCGGGTAGCACATCTCCTAAACCTCCGTTAAGCGACATATCTACCACAGAATAAGCCATTCCGTTACTATTGCCTTCAGCAGCAGTTGTAAAAACATAATACCTATCTGTATGCAAAGGCTGTTTAATGATTATCGCCGATTGAGTACTACTGTCACTTCCTAATAATCCTGAACCATTAGCCATTATCTGATGGTTTGCATTATAAATCACAACCCCGTTAGTATAAAATAACAGCACCCCGTTAGAAGTAGATATTGAAGCGCAGCCTTCCAATTGGTTTAGCTCACCATTAGTAAGGGCTATTGGAGAGCCAGTATTGAAGGTGAGCCCTGCACGGTCTCCAAAATACCAATTTGCAGCTTCCTGCTGGCTATAGCCACTAAGCACCATAAAGAATATAGAGAAATATAGTGCGATTTTCATCTTCATCATGGCTTTGAAATTTAAAAAACTGAATTATCTGTTGATAATTATAAATTCTGCCCGTCTGTTTCGAGCATCCTGCTCTGCTGTACAAGGACTGCAGTCGATTGCCTGGTTAGATTTTCCATAACCTCGGTAAAATAAACGCTCTTTCGATATAGTATTACTAAGGATATAGTCTATAATAGCAGTAGCCCTCTTTTCTGTAAGCTTAGCATTAAACGCTTCGCTTCCATTACTGTCAGCATACGTATTTACCATAATTTTAATTTTAGGATCTTTTTTCATCGCGGTTATTACCTTGTCAATTTCTGCTGCACTATTTGCGGTAATATCTACTTTCCCAAATTCGAAATAAATAGGCCTGAACGCAACCGCATCCTCTTCTTTAGGTTGTTTAATTATCGGTTGCTCCTCGTTTTGTGAATTTGGTTGTTGTTTTACGGCAATTGTACTTATAGCATAGATATCGTCACTGCCATTGCCACCTTCACGGTTTGAAGTAATAAATCCTTGTCCGGTTATAGTATTGATTGTAAATGAAAAATCATCGTGACTGCTATTTAAGGGCCTGCCTATATTGGTAACTTGCGCTACATTGTTGTTCAGGGTAACATAGAATATATCCAAGCCTCCCAAGCCAACATGGCCATTAGAAGAAAAATACAGGGTTTCGTCCCCATCCACAAATGGAAATTGTTCATCACCTGGCGAATTGATCGTTGCGCCCAGATTTTCAGGTTTTCCGAAAGTGCTTCCGATTGCTACTTTATACAGGTCTGTACCGCCATATCCACCTGGCATATTGCTGGAAAAATATAAGATTTTCCCATCGGCACTTAATGAGGGATGTCCGCAGGAGTAATCATTACTGTTGAATGGTAATTCCTGAATGTTTTCCCAATTATTCCCATGTAGGTCAGCCGAGAATATTTTAAGATTGCTTACCCCTTTTGCATCTTTATTGTATTTTCCATTGAGAAAGTTCGTACGGGTAAAATACATCTTCTTCCCATCTTTAGAAATAGTCAGCGTACCTTCGTTAAACTTGGTGTTTAATAAACCCGTAACAGCTTTTATATCCGTAAAACCATCGTTCGCTACAACAGCCGAAAAGATATCAAGAGTCGGCTCTTCGTTCCATGGATATATTTTTCCTGAAGTATCGCGCGCTGACGCAAAGTAAATCCTATTTTCAAAAGGCACTGCCCCTAAGTCAGAATATTTTGAATTTAATGTTGCATTTTTAATTGAAAAGCCAGGTTCCTTTTTGTCAATTTCCTCTAATAAATCAGGGACTTTTTGGAATGAAATTGCTCTGGAATCAGCTGGTTTTAATGATGAGAAATTTTGCATTGCAACTTTATATTCTTTGTATTTTCTGTTGGCTGCAAGCATTTGGGCATACCAGAAATAATTTTCCGGATCTTTGTTTTTTTTGACAATTTGGGCATACCATTTTTCAGCCTCTACGCTGTTAGAAGTGAGACGATAAGAGGTTGCAAGTTGTAAGTGTACGTAATCATCGTCTTTTCTGTCATCTACCACTTTATTGTATGCTTTTATAGCATCGATAAAATGGAGCTTTTTATAGTAATTGTCGGCCTGTTTGGTGTTGCTGTTCTGTGCCTGAAGCAATACACTACATAGGCCAAATAAAACACATGATATAATAAGTTTCTTCATAATTAGGCTGCTTATATTTGCTGCAAAAATTTAGATTAAAAGTATCTTGGTGAACGATATACTTTGGAACCGTAAGGAATGTCGAATTGGAGAAATACCTCATGTGACGCAGTGGCGGCCTCTCGTATATCCGATATAATATGGTCGTAGGCATATCCAATCCGTATTCCCGGCGTTACAGCGAAATTTACCATACCACTAAAAGAGTCATCAAGTCGGTATGACGCCCCAAGCTCCAAACGATCAAAAAACAGAAAATTAGCATTAACATCCAGCGAAGTTGGAGCCGAGAAAGCGGACTTAAGCATAGCTGAAGGTTTAAATTTCAAGTTCTGAGACAATTGAAAGACATAACCAGCTGTAAGAAAGTAGTGTTGTACATTTGAGCCATAGGTTCTGCCATTCACATCCAAATGTTTAGATTTAAGGATAGCCGGAACGGAAAAGGATACATAATAACGATTGGTATAATAGTAGACTCCTGCACCTATGTTTAAATAAGTATCTGTAACATCTGATGAAAATGCAGGGTCTTCCGCGTTATCAACAACAATTCCTGTCAGGCCAATATTATTAAAAGTGGCACCGGCTTTTATTCCAAAAGCCAACCTGTGTTCGCCTCCCAGTTTTATTTTATAAGCATAATCAACATTTAAATTCTGTTCTTTTACAGGCCCTATTTTATCCGCAATTACAGAAATACCCAGACCTACATTTTCTCCGAATGGAGTATGTGCATTAAATGTAAATGTTTTTGGTGCTCCGTCAAGTCCTGACCATTGATCCCGGTACAAAGTACCTATTGATAAAGCTTCATGTGAACCGGCATAAGCAGGATTTACCACATTCATATTATACATATATTGGGTATATTGTGGATTTTGTTGTGCTGTGGACGTAAAAAAAGAACAAAGCGCAATAAGTAGGATCACCAGTTGTTTATTCATAATATACGGTAGTAATTTTTGATTGTTATTCATTACTCTTGTCTTTGAAGATAAATCCATTTAGAAATAATATTTCCGTATAAAGGATGTGGATTTTGTAGTTTTACCACATAGAAATAAGTCGATGTCGGCAACTCCCCCCCGTTTCTGTCTTGCCCATGCCACCCATTTACATAATTTGATTCTTCATAAACTTTTCTACCATAACGGCTAAATATCTCCAATTCGCTGATTCCATATTGTGCACCAAGAGTAGTAAGATCCAAAGTATCATTTTTTCCATCTGCACCTGGCGATATACCCTGCGGGAACGAACAATCGCCTGTCTTAAGTGAAAACGGACTGATAGTGACGCAGCCTTCGGCTGTTTCAGCCCTGACATAAATGACAGCTGTTTCCGTTTGCAGCGGATAACTTTCGGGATCTAGTATCGGGTCATGGCTATTTTCAGCATCCTCATTATTTACATAAAACGTTACATTCGTACCCTCACTAAAAAGTGGTTTGATGGAATTCAGATTAAGTGGAGAACATCCTGCCAAGCGGAGATCAGAAGGCGTTCCTGTACCAGGGCGGATAATAACTTGTGTAGTTGTAGCCTGTACAGCCCCGTTGCTTGTGACCTCTGCAGTTACAGTGTAGGCACCCGGTGTAGTAAAAACATGACCGGCAGTTATTCCTGAAACTAGATTAGATGCCCCACTACCTGGATCCCCGAAATTCCAGTTTACTGAATTGATGTCTGAAATGCGAAGAAGTGAAAAAGAAACTTCAGTTCCTGCACAGGTAGCTGTGACATCATCATAAAGAATCCCCGACGCAAAATAGGACTGAATAAACGAAGGAAAATAACCATCGCTAAAAAAAGTGACCGCATGGGTATCAATACCGATATCATCAAAACCTGCAGCCAATCCAATATTATTTGGATAATTTATGACATTTGCGAAAATTCCCTGCGAAAATTCTCTTTGGTATATTTTACCGTCAGGTCCCAGTTGAAGGCCGCACATTGTCCTTAAATGTCCGGTATCGTCAGTAACATATTGTTTTAAGACAACGTCAGAAGCTATAATCGCAGTCTCATCACCAGCTGTTAGATTTAACTGATGTAATTTGGAGGATCCAAAACCAAAAAGATTATCCCCTTCAGTCACGTAAATTAATTGGCTGTTTGGGGAAAATTCAAAACCCCATGGCCCAAAGATAAATCCTGCACTAAAATTATCACTGCCCATTGATACGATTGGATCTGAAATAACCCCAGTGGTAGCATCAAAATCAAAAACCTGCAATTTCTTATTGAAAATAGGATTAGAAAAACCTATGCGTTTTCCATTTGGAGAAAATTTCATTTGCCCGGAAAAATCCTCTAGTGAAATCAATAGCGTTTCTCCAGTACTACTGGTTACCGGAGTTGTGAAAACACCGTTCGCAGAAACCAAAAAAGCAATAAATTCATTACTATCCATAACATGGGCAACAACCCATACTTGGTTACCATCACTATGGAAAGTCGCGGTTACTTTTGAGGCAACTGATGTTGCTAGTTGTATGTTTTTATTGGAAGTGACAGCACCTAATCCTGAATCAAGGGACAAATCAACCTCCGAATAAGATAAACCATGCTGCCCGGCTTGAGAGGGATTATCTACAGAAAAAATATAATATAAATTTGGATGACCCGGAGCTGGTACAATTAATCCACTTTGTATAACATTCCCATCAGAACCGCCATAAAGACCCTGACCATTTTGCATAATGGTATGATTCTTATTCCAAACTGTAATCCCGTTAGTGTAAAATAACAAATTACCTTGTGAATCTGATATTGATCCCGTACCAGACGAGGATTCATTTGGGCCAACTGTTCCATTGGAAATAATCTGCCCATCATTTAATGGTGTAGCCGGCGAAGTATTAAAATTCAAACCTTCTTTATTCCCAAAATACCAATTGTTAGCCTGCTTGCCTATCCACAATCCACTTTTCCATTGTGCATTTAAAATAGACAGTCCCAATAAAAAAATAGAAAACTTATTCCAGCAAGGCGTAATTTTTTGGTCATAAATATCGGTTTAGAGTTAGTGTTCATTCTGCAAAAATGAAAAGCAGGTAGACAATTGAGCAAATACATATTATTCAAATAAAAATGATATTATTTGAATAATTATTATAAAAAATGACTATTTGTGATTTTATTATAAAAATAATGGCATATATTTGCATATAATTAAACTGCTTGCAATTTATAATTAATATTTATTTTACAAATTAACAATTGTACATTCATTCGATTTTTTCACATTTTTTTCTTATTTTAATTATTATGATCGCTCCCGAAAAACTCCGTTTCTATCTTGATAAATTTGAAGAACTTGAACTTGAGGACATTATGACATTAGTTAATTTTGCCTCTCAAAGGCATTTGAGGGCTGGAGAAATTTACATTAGTGAAGGATCATCTAAAAAACAGCTTGCTTACATTGATAAAGGATTGGTACGCGCATTTAGTCGAAGGGAAAATGGGGAGGAAATAACAGTATGGATTCGCTGGGAAGGCAAATTTTTTACTTCATATGACTCACTACTTTTTCATCAACCTTCGCGGTTTAATTATGAAGCGCTTGAGGACACTATCCTTTATGAAGCTGATTTCGATGGTTTTAATGATCTCTTAAACAGCAATCTTAGATACAGTAAGGTAAAGGAATATGTGATATGGGATATTGTGGGCGACATTATGGCCCATCGGGAAACTTTTATTTTACTGAACCCTGAAGAACGCTATATAAAATTGCTTAGCGAAAAACCAGATATCATTAAACGCGTGCCGTTTAAATATATTGCCAGTTTCATAGGGATTACTCCGGTTTCTTTAAGTCGTATTCGCACACGTTTACAGAAAAGAAAGACATAATAATCTATCGGTTAAAAAAATTGGGAATCAAATAAAGAGTATTTTGATTCCCAATTGAAGAATAAGTAAATATCGCTTAAAACTTATAAGCCAGCCTAACAGTTGGCCGCACACCCTGTTCACGATTCCTTGCCGCCAT
>Ga0247805_1000547_pt1 | contig 19267 bp, 13 predicted proteins | sample UWRJL044104R1_FD_180930 | JGI IMG/M metagenome (GOLD analysis project Ga0247805, IMG submission 180930) | Plant litter microbial communities from Arlington Agricultural Research Station in Wisconsin, United States - UWRJ-L044-104R-1 | ecosystem: Environmental > Terrestrial > Plant litter >... | reverse complement strand
CGTATCTCGGATCAGGGCTTTTTTTATACAGTTCTTCAAATGAAAATAAAACAAGACCATGAACATAATCCCATTTTGGCGCTTTTGCATCATCGATCTGCCAGGATTCCGGATGACGTTTCATTAAAGTCAAAGCCATTCTGTCTGACCACTTCAAATCTTTTGAAATTACTGATTGACTTTGTGTATCAGCAGTTTTTACTGGTTCAGGTGTGGCAGTTTTACAACTAAAAAATGCGAATGAAACAAAAAGTGTTGCGGCTTTTAAAGTGTTTAGCGTGTTGTTTAACATAGTAATTTATTTAACGTATTGAAAATTCTGTTTGATCTAATTTATTTATCTGATTCTATTGTTTTTTCTATTTGAAAATTTTATCCAAAAATTGTGTTGTATAACTTATCGTTTCGTCAAACCATGGATTAAAAAACCAAAATGAATGAGGAGCATCTTTAATTGTATGTACCTCACTATAAATATTATTTTTATTTAAAATTGCAATCATATCATCTCTGCCTGCATGAAACCTTGGAATACTGCTATTAATAAACAATATTGGTGGTGTATTTTTATCCGTATGTGTTAAGGCGGAAGCATTCTTCCAATTTTCCGGAACTTCAGCAGAAGTTCCTTTTAACCAAAAAGCCGCCATATCTCCTTCTGAAGATTCTGGATGTTTAAAAGCCAGAACTCCGTCTATATTAATAATTGCATTTACTTTTGAAGAAGCTTTTGATTTATTCTGAGCATCATCAAATGTTGAATCTTCATTTGTTGTACCAATCAAAGCTGCCATTTGACCTCCTGAGGAGCATCCTAAAACAGCAACTTTGTCTGGATCTACATTGAATTTTCGGGCATTATCCTTTATAAACTTAATTGCGTTTTTTACATCAAAAACTCCTTCCGGATATTTAGCTTCCAGTGAAAGTCTGTATTCTACAGCAAAACACGAATAGCCTTTTGCAGCGATTTTCATTCCTAAACTCTGCATTTGATTTTTATTACCTGATTTCCAGCCTCCTCCATGTATCATGATTACGGCAGGATTTCTTTTTTTTGTTTTATTAAAATAGGCATCCAAATGTAAGGCTCTATTTTTATTTTGACTATAAACAACATCACTATTTTCAGTAACATTGCTGTCTTTTTTTTCTTCAACAATTTTTATGAAAGGATATTTTTTTATTAGTTTATTGTACGTTGTTTTTATAGTGTAAGAACTATCTATACTATAACTACTTTGTGCAAAAATAGCATTCGACAAAAAAAACAACATTGCTAAAAAAATATTTTTCATAATTGACACAACTTAAATTTAGTTAAGAAAGGAGTCCGGCAAAATTGCCAAACTCCTTTTTAAACTAATTCAAAAACAATATTTTAATTAATATTAATATGCAGGATTTTGTGGGAAATTTTTATTTTGATTTAAATTTAGTGCCTGTTGTGGGATTGGTCTTAAAATTTTAAGTTGTCCATTCTTTCCAGCAAAATTAGCCTCATTTATTCTGTAATTATGAGCAGAAGCTCTCTCAACTAATGTACCAGTACGTTTCAAGTCAAACCAACGGTGATATTCACCTAATAACTCTCTTGCTCTTTCATCTAATATATAATCGATGTTAAATTCTGCAGCAGTAGCATTAGCAACACCTGCTCTTTTTCTAACTTCATTTAAACGATCCAAACCTGTTCCTGGATTACCAGCTTTTAAATAAGCCTCTGCAGCAATCAAATAAGTTTCTCCAAGTCTAGCTACAATAATATCCCTTGTACTTACTGGACCAGTACTCAATGGTGTAGTCAATTCAGGATCATCAAATTTACGTACTGGAATAGTAGTAAAATCACTTTGTGCATCAGCAGCACTACCAGCAGTATATTCAGCTGAATATTGTCCCCATGGATGATATTTAAATCCCACTGCAAGTCTTGAGGCATTAGCTGTTTCCCAAGCCAATCTATCAGAAGGAGTAAACCATTGCGGAGCATAGAAATGTCTTATCTTTAGTGAACCTGGATTTGCATTTCTGTAAAAAGGAAAATAAATAATTGTCCTGGTCTTTCCATCCGCACCTGTTTCCGGTCCTTCCAAAATTTCAGTCATAAAAGTTGCATTCCATCTTTTATCTTCTTTAGTGTATAATCCTAAAGCGTAACCAGTTGGCAATAAAGTAGAACTTCTTAGCGGACCTCCTAATTCAGATCCTCCTAAATAAGTACTAAAATAGTAAAACTGATTATTCCCTAATTGAGTAGGATTGGTGCTTGTTGAATTTTTATCATATTGTACAGAAAAAATAGTTTCAGCATTTAAATCGTTTCCAGGTTTAAACAACTGATCAAAGGCTATACTTAACGCCTGTCCGCCAATTGCTGCATCTGCATAAGTGGTAGCTTTGGTAAAATCTGCAGCAGAACCAAAAGTTTCATATCCTCTTGTTAAATACACTTTAGCTAATAAATGATTTACTGCTCTTTTATTAACTTTCCCACCTGTGCTGTAAGCCGTAGTTCCAACACTTGCTAAAGAAGCTTCTAAGTCGGCAATAATATGATTGTATACTTCTTCAGCTGTATTTCGTTCAAATGACAAAACAGGAGTAGTCACATTTTCATCAAAAATTGGAACTCCACCATAAGTTTGAACCAATAAGAAATAAGCATTAGCTCTCAAATACCTTGCTTCTCCAACAAGAGTACTTACATTGGGAGTTTGTTCTGTAATAGTGGAATAATACAAAGTTTTATTTACAGACTGGATCAATTGATAGCATGACGTATACAATTGTGCTACCTCTGGCGTATCTGGAATTAAATTTGTGTACTCACTCAAACCAATTGGTTCCGGGCTTTTTCCTTGTGCATACATGTCGGTTCCTGCAGCAAATAACCATGGAGCACCTCCATAAATTCCTTTTAGCCATGCATAGTTGGTATTTACTAATAATTGAAATCCTGCTGCTGTTTTGTAAGTTGCATCAGCTGGTACAGTTGATTTACTTTCTTCTTCGATATAATCACTACATGAATTAAATGTAATAATGAATAACGCTAATAATACTATTATTTTTTTCATTTTATGATTTATTAAAATTTAACACTTAATCCCAATTGGGTTGTAAAAGATGCAGGGCGATTTACTCCATAAGCTGCGCCAGCCCATTCAGGATCATACCCATCAAAATCTGTAAATACAAATGGATCCAAAATATTTACATAAATTCTGAAACTGCTCATTTTCAATTTTTCAAGTAAATCAGGTGTTAGCGTATATCCAACTGAAATGTTTTTTATTTTTACATAAGAAATATCTCTGTAATAGGCGAAATTTGAACTCCAGTAAGCTCCGGCTCCAGTAGCTACCGGTCCTGGTCTTGGATTTGTATTATTAGCATTTGCCGGAAGTCCTGCACCATTTGTTGGAACAAAATAATCCATCTTTAACTTTTGGCGACCTCTGTCACTTACATTCGTGAAATTTTGATGAAAAGAACTCAAAACTGTTTGTCCCTGACTAGTAAGTACAGAAAAATTAAAATCAAATTGACCTACGTTTAGTTTAGAATACAAACTACCTTGCCATTCTGGATTTGGATTTCCTATTGTAGTGATATCACTTTGATTAATTACTCCATCACTATTCAAATCCTTTGGTCTTGCCTGACCAGGTTTCTGATTATAAAGAGCTGCTGCTGCTGCTTCGCTTTCCTGCCAAACACCATCATAAACGTAATTATAATTTGGATTTAAAGGTTGTCCAAGAATCAATTTGTTTCCAATATCACTTACTTCGTCCTGATTATAAATCGAAACTAATTCATTTATGTTTTTACTGAATGTAAAAGTAGTTTCCCAACTAACATTCTCTGTTTTAATATTTTTGGTCGTTAATAAAACCTCAATACCTTTGTTACTAACCGATCCAACATTTGAAAAAGTATTTTTCCAGCCTGATTCTAATGGCAATTGTTGTCTGTAAATTAATTTATCAGATAATCTGTCATAAACATCCACGCTACCAGTTATTCTATTTTTCAAGAAACCAAAATCAACACCTAAGTTAATCTCTCTTGTTTTCTCCCATGTTAAATTTTGGTTTGCTAAGTTTTCAGATTGCCATCCAGAAACTACATTTGAACCATTAGCATAAAAGGTCTGCTGGTTTAATAAAGCCTGCGAAGTATATGGAGCTACATTGTCATTTCCTGTATAACCTAAACTTGCTCTTAATTTCAAATCAGATACTACGGCACTATCTTCTAAAAATGCTTCTTTATTTATTTTCCATCCTAATGCTAATGATGGAAAACTTTGCCATTTATTTCCCTCAGCCAATACAGAAGATCCATCCCATCTGTTAGATGCAGTCAATAAATATTTATCTCTAAAGGCATAATTTAAACGTGCTGCATAAGAACTCAAAGTTCTCTTCTCATAAAAAGAAGTTACATTATAACTTGTCTGAACACCAGATCCTAAATTATTTGATCCAACATCAAATGGCTGATTATTAGAATATCCGCTTGAACGTTCATCAACACTTGAAAATGAACTTTGCAATAACAATAAGCTAAAGTCGTGAACTTCATTAAAAGTATGTTTCAAATCGATTTGATTGTCCCAAGTATAATTAAAGTTATTGAAATTATTTATTGTTGCCGAATTTTTGTTAACTAACGACACACCTGCATTTGTTTGCGCTCCATAAGCCGCACTTGCAACTGTATTTTCAACTCCTGCGTTGAAGGTAGTTTTTAACGAAAGCCATTTTAACGGCTGGTATTGAAGGAAAACATTTCCTACTGTCTGCCATGTTTTTTCTTTTTGAGAAGAATTTGCAATCTCTACAAGCGGATTCACACTACTTGTTTTATCTATAGCAAACGTTCCGTCAGGATATTGTAATTTTCCTGGCTGAAAAAACAGATTGCCAACCAATTCGTTACCATTTGCATCGATAGCCCATGGAGACATTAACGGACTTAACCACAAAGCATCCTGCATAGCTCTGTCACTACCTAGTTGAGCATCTATAAGAGCAACTGTAAGATTTGCTCCAGTAGAAAATTTATCATTCATTTTGTGGTTTAAACCTAATTTAAATGAATATTTATCTGTAGAATCTTTATCCAGATTTCCTTCATCTTTTTGCATACCAAAAGACAAATTGTATCCTATACCTGAATCAGAACGACCTGAAATATTTAAATAATTATTTTGAATAATTCCAGTTTTGAAAACGGCATCAGCCCAGTTGTAATCAAATCCATTGTTAGCTCTCGCTAATAATACAGAATTTCGGCTCGGACTTAAAAGGATACTATTAAGAAGTTGCGCGGGAGTCTGAGTTAAAGGAGTCGCATTTAGGTTAGCAGCCTGATGAAAAGCCCACCATTCCTGCCCATTCATCATCTCCGGCATTCTGGTTATATTTTTCAATCCATAAGATGTTTCCAAAGAAACACTCATTCCGGCTTTAGCAGTAGTACCACTTTTAGTTGTAACAATAACAACCCCATTGGATGCTCTTGAACCATAAATAGCAGCTGATGCAGCATCTTTTAAAACGTCCATTCTTGCAATATCCTGTGGGTTTAAGAAATCGATATTATCCATTGGCACACCATCTACTACAAACAAGGGATTTGAGCCTGCTAAGAGAGAATTATTTCCTCTAATTACAACCTTAAAACCGTCGCCGGAACGACCTGTACTCGATGTAATTTGAACACCAGGTGTACTACCTTGTATTGCTTCCAATGGATTTATTACATTTCTTTCAGTAATAGTTGCCGAACTTATAGTACTAACAGATCCAGTAACATCTGTTTTTTTTACACTACCGTAACCAACTACAACCACTTCGTTAAGTGAGTTTGATTGTTCAGCAAGGCTTACATTAACAGTTGACCTTCCTGCAATACCTACTTCCTGTGTTTGAAATCCTAAATAGCTAAAAACAAGAATAGCATTTTTATTTGAAACATTTATTTTAAAACTTCCCTCAAAATCTGTTGAAGTGCCGTTTTTTGTCCCTTTTTCCTGAATATTCACTCCTGGAAGCGAAAGACCAGAAGCATCTGTAATTTTTCCTTCCACTACACTCGACTGAGCACTCATGCTATTAGTCAGAAAGAAATTCATAAAAAATAAAAACACAAGACTGCATTTTATTCTTTTCTTTAATAATTTAATTTTCATAGTTTGGTTTTAATTGTTAATTGATAGTTTTCTAGTTTTTAATTGGTTCTACTTTTTTTTCATTGATATAGGTATTTATAAAATTTAAATTTTTAACATTTTCAAGGAGATAAACAGAATCCACTTTTTGAATTACAACATTCTTAAGTGTGATATTTTCAACTGGTGATTCTTTATAGCCTTCAGCCCAGACACCGTATTTACCCCCATTTTTTACTTGTACATTTTCGAGGCTTATATTTCTTATTGTAGGTATAAAATTTCCTGTTTGAGATCCATACACATTATAGAACATGTTTAATTTCAGGACACACTCTTTAACTGTACCTACTTCAAGATTTCTAACATATATATTCTCAATAATACCGCCTCTCTTGGAATTTGTCTTGATCCGAATGGCTCTATCAAGATTAGGACTGTCCATTACACAATTTTCAACAAAAACGTTATTTACTCCTGCAGAAATTTCACTTCCAATGACAACCCCTCCATGACCATCAATCATCTTGCAATCCTTCACTATTATATTTTTACTTGGTATCCCTACCCTTCTTCCATCACCATCCCTTCCGGCTTTTATTGCAATACAATCATCTCCTGTATTAAAAATGCAGTTTTTAATTATTACATTTTGAGAATATTCGGGATCACAACCATCATTATTCGGTCCATGGCTGTCAACTGTAACGCCATCAATAATCACGTTATTAGATTTAATAGGATGCAAAATCCAAAAAGGCGCATTAATCACCTTAACTCCTTGTACTAAAATCGTATTACATTCAAAAAACTCAATGAAATTTGGTCTTAAACAACGTCCTTCTCCAAAAACTCTTTCCGCAACAGGAACATTTTTTTCAGCCATATCAACTAATACTTCACGATTCTCAGGATCATTTTGAGAAGGCATTCCTTTTTTCCAACCATAACTTTTACCACCCGACCATGACCACCAATTATCATTATTAGCCTGACCATTTAGCACTCCTTTACCTGTTATCGCAATATTCACTTTATTTTTCGCATAAATGAGAGGCGAATAATTTATTAATTCTGTTCCCTCGAATGAAGTATGAACTAATGGATATTCTTTAGGATTAATGCTAAAAAGAATTTCTGCACCTTCCTCTAAATGCAAATTAACATTACTCTCCAAATGTATTGGCCCGGTTAGGTACCTGCCATTTGGAACAATCACCTTTCCGCCACCGGCAACTGAACAGGTTTTTATTGCTTTTTCAAAAGCAGCAGTATTTGAAGTTAAACCATCACCTAAAGCACCAAAATCTTTTACATTATAATTTTTATCAGGAAATTGAGTTTGAGAAATTTTTTTTTCAATTAATTCTTTGCGTTTCCATGGATTTACGTTGGATGCGTCAGTAATTTTACTTTTACATGAAAGAAATATTAGAGACACAAAACCAAAAATTAGAGTCAATTTGAAGTTTAAAACCTTATTTACAAACATTTGGATTATGTTTTAAATTTAATTAAAAGAGAGATGCAATTTATGTAATCGATTACACGAAAGTAGAAAATTAGTTTTAATACACCAAATTATTTTAGATTATTTTTATACATTTAATTTTTATTATTAATAATAATTACATTTTACTCAAAAAAACACATAATTTATTATTATTGTTTAATTTCAATTATTAATAAAAAGAAATATGGTAATCGATAACAATTAATATTTTGATATCCAAAAAAAATGTATTTTTGTGTTAAATTAATCAAAACTTTCCTTTCTTAATGAGCGAAAAAATAACCATTTATGATATTGCAAAAAAGCTCAATATCACAGCTGCGACGGTATCCCGAGCTTTAAATAATAACCCTAAAATAAAAGAAAGTACTAGGGAACTGGTTATTGAAACTGCAGCTTTAATGAATTACAAGCAAAACAAACTTGCACTGGCATTAAAAAGCGGACGCAGTAATAATATAGGTGTTATAGTACCACGTATTGACAGTAACTTTTTCGCATCTGTCATTAGAGGTATTGAAGAAGAACTATATCCACATGGATATCAGGTTATTATTTGTCAGACTCATGAGAATCCAAAGAGAGAAAATGAAAATCTTTATACTTTAATTGATGCTCAGGTAGATGGCATCCTGATGTCTGTCACTGATGTTACAAATGAAAATAATGACGCATTCAACAATGTATTAGAAAAAAATGTACCCTTAATATTTTTTGACAGGAGCAAGCATATAGACGGAGTAAGTTCTGTTACCATCAACGATTTTAAAGGTGGTTATATTGCAACAAAACAACTTATTGATCAAGGTTGCAAGAAAATCGCTCATTTATCAGGAGATCAGTCGCTTGAAATATTTAAAAACAGGTTTTTAGGATACAAACAAGCCTTAATTGATAATGGCTTGAAATTTAATGAAAAATACATCATTCAATCTAAAAGTAGTGTTGAAGCAGGTAAAAATGCAATTGATATTTTATTAGATCTTGAAACTCCTCCGGACGCCATATTTTCTTCAAGTGATTTTGCCGCTTTAGGTGCTATTCAGGAATTAAGAGATCGAAACATCAATATACCTCAAGAATTTTGTGTAGCAGGTTTCAGTAACGAGCCATTCACTAAGTTTATGGAATTATCCATTACTTCAGTAGATCAGTCACCGCTTGAAATGGGAAAAATGTCAGCACGGGTTTTTCTGGAGCAGGTAGGTAAAACCGACACTATCAAAATCGAAAAAAAGGTAGTCCTTGCACCAGAATTACATATACGTAAATCTTCAACAAGAACTACCTTTTAATAGGTTATTTTAATAGTTTCTTATAAAGAAACTCCTCTTTTCCAAGGAATAAAATCATTTTGATTCAATATTGCTGCTTTGGTTTTAATAGTACCACTTGCTACATCAATAATAAATTCAAGCATTTCATCTGCCATTTCATTAATTGATTTTTCACCTGTGATAATTCCACCTGTGTCAATATCAATAATGTCAGACATTTTTGTAGCCAATTGAGTGTTTGAAGATACTTTTACAACCGGAGCAATTGGATTTCCTGTTGGAGTTCCTAAACCTGTTGTAAACAATACCATATTCGCTCCGGAACCTACCATTGCAGTTGTACATTCTACGTCATTTCCTGGAGTACATAACAATGTAAAACCTGGTTCATTAATATACTCGCCATAATCGTAAACACCTACGATTGGTGAAGTTCCTCCTTTTTTGGCAGCACCAGCCGATTTCATGGCATCAGTAATCAAACCGTCTTTAATGTTACCCGGAGATGGATTCATGTCAAATCCAGAACCTGCATCTACAACTGTCTTTTCGTACCATTGCATTAATTCCAAGAAACGTTTTCCGTCTTTATCATCTATACAACGGTTTACTAATTCTTGTTCTACACCACATAATTCAGGGAATTCAGAAAGAATTGTAGTCCCTCCTAAAGCAACCAGATTATCAGATAACACTCCTAATGTAGGGTTAGCAGAAATACCTGAAAAACCATCGGATCCACCACACTCTAAACCAATTCTTAATTTTGATAGTGGAGCTGGTTTTCTTTCAATTTTATTAGCTTCTTTGATAGCAGCAAAAGAATCTTTTACTACAGTGCTCAACATTTCTTCTATAGTTCCAATTTGCTGTTGGTCATAAATCAAAACCGGCTTGTTATAGTCCGGATTAATCGCCTTCATGGCATCCTGAAAAATAGAGATTTGCAAGTTTTGACAACCTAAACTCAAAACAGTCGCTCCGGCAACGTTAGGATTGTTTACATAACCAGCCAACAATTTAGCCAAACTATGAGAATCCTGACGAATACCACCACAACCACCTTGGTGCTGGATGAATTTTACTTCAATATTTTCAAACAAATCTACTTCTGTTGATTTTTCAACAACATCAGCAGCCCCTTTTTCAGTATTAACTAAAGAACGAAGCAACAATTGGTAATCGTTTTCCTTTGGTTTAGATAATTCTTTTTCAAAAATACCTTTTAAGATTTCAATATTTCTGTTCTCACAAAATACCAATGGGAAGAACAACCAAACATTTTCAGTTCCTACTTGTCCATCTTCTCTATGATAACCCATAAAGGTTCTGTCTTTCCATTTTTCAACATTAGGCACTGTCCAGCCGATCGATTCGGTTTTAGCAGTTACCTTTGCACTTTCGTGTTTTACATTTTCAGTAGAAAGTAATCCTCCTTTTGCAATCGGAGCACTTGCTTTTCCTACCAAAACACCATACATAATAATACGTTCTCCTAATTCAAAAGGATACATCGCAATTTTATGCTTCATTTTCACATCAGACTCGATAGTGATTTCCTCTCCTTCAAAGTTAATAACTTCGCCTGCAACCAGATTAACTAATGCAACAGCTACATTATCCGAAGGGTTTACTTTTATTAATTTTTTTTGCATGATAATAATTTTAGAAAGTATGTATTCTAATTAATATTGTTTGCTGAAATTAGCATATCCTTTTTCAATTCCATTAGCTTCAATTTCAGTTAAAGCTACTACTAATGCTTCGGATAAGCCGCTAATTTTAGTTAAATCTTCGCCCCAAAATTCGACGTTCGCTAAAACTTTAGCAACAACCGAATTTAAATCTCCTAACTGCCACGCATTTTTAAATGCTTCAACTAATTCCGGAGTATCTTTTACCGGCAATACTTCATTATTCCATGTTCCTTTGTAAAACTGGATTAAAGAAGCCAATGAAAAAGTCAAATTAACAGGCAATTTTTTGTTTGCATTATAATATCCTAATAAACTAGGCAAAACTCTTACTTTGAATTTTGAGATAGAATTTAAAGCAATATCAGCAAGTGCATGTTTGATAAATGGATTTTTAAAACGATCCATTACCTCTTCAGCATAGGCAGTGATTTCATTTTTGTCCATATCAAGAGTTTCGCTAATTTCGCTAATAACGTTATTTACGAATGGCCCTGTAAAATCTCCGTTAACGGTTTCCATTACTAATTTATTACCGTATAAAAGTGAAAAAGGAACCATTGCTGTATGTGCACCGTTTAGAATACGAACTTTTATCATTTTAAAAGGACGGATATCGTCAACAATTTTCACATTCAAATCCGTTTTGTGGAATGGCAGCTTTTGTTTTAAATCTTCACCTCCTTCAATAGCCCAAAGGAAAAATGGTTCAGCAGCAACAATTAAATTATCCTGATAGTCTAATTTGTTATTGTATTCTTCAATTTCAGCTCTTGGATATCCTGGAACAATTCTGTCAACCAAAGTACTGTGGTAAGAACAAGCATCTGAAACCCAGGTTTTAAATGCATCTTCTAATTTCCATAAATCAACATATTGCAGTATGATTTTTTTCAGAGTCTCTGAGTTATAATCAATCAATTCGCAAGGAATAATAGTCAATCCTTTAGCAGCATCTCCATTGAAATGTTTGAATCTTTCGTATAATAAAACAGTCAGTTTTGCAGGAAATGAAACTGGCGGCTGCATATTAGGAGTATCACTTTCAACAAATTCAATTCCGGCTTCAGTGGTATTTGACACAATAAACTGAAGTTCTTCTTCTTTTGCTAAAGCTAAATAATCTGCAAAATCAGTATATGGATTTATACCTTTCACAATATTAGTTATCAGCTCAATATCTTGTATTTTTTCACCCTTTTTGATTCCATTCATAAACAAAGTATAAAGACCATCCTGATCGTTAATCAGGTGCACCATACCATCTTTTAATGGCTGAACCATTGCAATTCCGGCATTGAAATCTAATTCTTTATTTAGTTTATGAAAAGCATAATCAACGAAAGCTCTTAAGAAATTACCTTCTCCAAATTGTACTACTTTTATTGGAAACTTCTTTTCTAATCCTGTATTTACTCTATTTAATTTTTTCATTTAAAATCTTCTCTAAAAATGTTATAACAACCTCATATTTCTTTTTCGTTTTTTTTATTATTGTAAAAGAAACATTACACTAAAAGTAAAATAAAGCTTGCTGTGAGGAGTGACAAGATTTATTTTGAAGTGTAATGTTCAATTACAACCTTTAAAATCTAAAAAAAACTGCCTTGAAATAAGGAATCAAAAACTGATTAATTTCCTTATTTATTTCTAATATCTTTAATAATGTTTAAAACATCACTTATTTTATTTTTTAATCCTTCAAAGTCCTGCTTATCAAGCAATTCTTTCGAAATTAATTGCGAACCAAGACCAACACACGTAGCACCTGCATTCAACCATGAAGACAAACTTTCAACAGTTGGATAAACACCGCCCGTTGGCATAATTGTAGTCCAAGGACATGGTCCTTTTATAGCTTTAATAAACTCTGGTCCGTAAAGATCTGCTGGAAATAATTTTACAATTTCACAGCCTAATTCTTCTGCTCTGGCAATTTCGGTAAGAGAAGAACAGCCAGGTGACCATAAAACTTTTCTACGATTACAAGCAATTGCAATATCTTCCCTAAATACAGGAGTCACAATAAAATTAGCTCCAAGCTGCATGTAAAGTGAAGCTGCTGCTGCATCAGTAATCGATCCAACACCCAACATCATTCCAGGCAATTCAGCCAATGCGTATTTATTTAATGCTCCAAAAACTTCAAAAGCAAAATCTCCTCTACTTGTAAATTCCATTAATCTGGATCCACCGTCATAACATGCTTTTAAAACTTTTTTACTGATTTCAATATCAGAGTGAAAAAACAATGGAACCATTCCATTATCCTTCATCGTCTGAGCTACTTCAATTCTTGAATACTTTGCCATACTTTTATTTATCTTGATACTAATCCGGCTGAGTTTCCTCCGGCCATATTTTCAACTTCTTTTAATGTAACTAAATTATAATCTCCGGCAATTGTATGTTTTAAACAGCAAGCAGCCACAGCAAAATCTAATGCTTTTTGATTATCATTTTTGTATTCAACCAATCCATAAATCAATCCGCCCATAAAAGCGTCGCCACTACCCACTCTGTCAATTACAGGAGTTACTTCCTGTACAGCTGCATTATAAACAGAAGTTCCGTCAAACAAAATACCTCCTATTCTTTGGTGAGAAGCACTTACAGAATAACGTAATGTTGTTGCTACCGTTTTTAAGTCAGGGCAAAATTCATATAATTTAGAATATAACGCAGGTAATGATTTTTGATCCTGATAATCAGGATTTACTTTAGGCATACCCAACATAAAGTAAGCTGTATCAATATCACCTAAAATAACATGACTATATTTTAACAATTCAGGCATAACTTCGCTTGGAGTTTTCCCATATTGCCATAGTTTTGATCTGTAATTCAAATCACATGAAATTGTCAATCCTAATTCGTGTGCAATCTGAACCGCTTCCAGACAAGCTTCTGCGGCACTTTGAGAAATTGCAGCAGTAATACCGCTAAAGTGAAACCATGTAGCACCTTCCAGCACTTTTTTCCAATCAATACTACCTTTTTGAATGGTTGCCATCGAGCTGTGCGCACGATCATACACCACATTGCTTCCTCTGGTTCCTGCTCCTGTTTCTAAATAATAAGTTCCTAAGCGTTCTCCGCCGTAAACAATGTTTTTAGATTCAACATTCATTTTACGCATTTCCTGTACTGCGCAGGCACCTATTTCATTCTCCGGTAATCTGGTAACAAATTCTGCATCAATACCATAATTAGCCAAAGAAGCACAAACATTAAATTCACCACCGCCGTATGACGCTGTAAATGCCTTAGCCTGAGAAAAACGCAAATGTCTTTCTGTTGAAAAACGCAACATTATTTCGCCGAATGCAACTACTTTACTCATTATCAATATTTAATTAAAATTTAAAATATTCCTTTGCATTGTTGTATGAAATATCGGAAACCATTTTACCAATCCATTCCATATCAGCAGGAAGTTCTCCTCTTTGAATTTCATCTCCTAAAAGATTACAAAGAATACGTCTGAAATATTCGTGTCTTGGGAAAGATAAGAAACTTCTGGAATCAGTCAGCATCCCTATAAAACAGCTAATTAATCCCATGTTTGAAAGGGCATTCAATTGCTTTGTCATTCCGTCTTTCTGATCCAAAAACCACCATCCTGATCCAAACTGAACTTTTCCTTTAACGCTTCCGTCATTGAAGTTTCCAATCATGGTCGCCATCACTTCATTATCAGCAGGATTTAAGTTATAAATAATGGTTTTAGTCAATTTATCTTTACTGTCTAATGCATTTAGAAAAGAGGATAATTTTTGAGCCTGTGGATAATCTCCAATAGAATCCCAACCTGTATCCGGCCCTAAAATCCTATGCATACGTGCATTATTGTTACGCAAAGCACCTAAGTGAAATTGCTGTACCCAGCCTAATTCATGATAAGACTCACACAAAAACAATAGGACTGCACTTTGGAATTTCAATGCTTCTTCCGGAGTTATTGTTTGGTTTTCTCTTTTCTTTTTGAAAATTGCACTTACTTCAGATTCAGTAAAGTTTTCAAAATAGATCTGATCTAATCCGTGATCGCTTAATTTACATCCATTTTCATGAAAGAACTGAATTCTTTTTTTCAATGCATCACGTAAATCAGCGTAAGTATTGATTGATACGCCGGCAACATTTCCTAATGTATCCAAGTAATCATTGTATCCGTCATTTGAAATCAGAATGGCTTTGTCCGGTCTAAAAGCCGTGCTCATCTTAGTTTCAAAAGGGTTTTGATTTAATTTTTGGTGAAACTCCAAAGTATCGATTGGATCTTCGGTAGTACAAACCAATTCAGCGTTTACTTTTTTAAGTAAGTTACGTGTACTGTATTCTGCCGAATTTACTTTTGCAGATGCCTGCTCGTAAATTCTTTCAGCAGATTTTTCGTTTAACAACTCTGTAATATCAAAATAACGAGCCAACTCTAAGTGCGTCCAGTGATATAATGGATTACGCATTGTATAAGGAACCGTTTTGGCCCAGTTTAGAAACTTATCCTTGTCAGAACCATTTCCGGTAATAAATTGTTCATTAACTCCCAATGTACGCATTGCACGCCATTTGTAGTGGTCACCGTTGATCCAAACCTGAGTAATATTGTCAAATATTTTATCTTCTGTAATAAACTGAGGATTCAAGTGATTGTGATAATCAATAATAGGCTGATTTTTTGAATAATTATGGTATAATTCTTCAGCGTATTTATTTTCAAGTAAAAAATTATCGTTTATGAATGTTTTATTAGAACTCATGATTTAAATATAAAATAGAATATTATTCTTCGTTTGATGGTTTTCCAATTGTTGCAAGAATCCCTCCATCAACATATAAAATGTGGCCGTTGACAAAATCACTTGCTTTGGAAGATAAAAATATAGCTGCTCCGGCTAGATCAGATGGATCTCCCCATTTAGCAGCAGGTGTTCTGCTGATAATGAAATCGTTAAAAGGGTGTCCGTCAACTCTGATAGGTTTTGTTTGTTCAGTTGCAAAATAACCCGGACCAATTCCATTAATCTGAACATTATATTTTGCCCATTCAGTCGCCATATTTTTAGTCAGCATTTTTAATCCGCCTTTTGCAGCAGCGTAAGCAGAAACAGTATTACGTCCTAATTCGCTCATCATTGAACAAATATTAATAATCTTTCCTTGTCTTCTGTCAATCATTCCTTTTGCAACATGCTTAGAAACAATAAAAGGACTCACTAAATCAATATCGATTACTTCTCTAAAATCAGCAACTTCCATTTCAAGCAAAGGAATTCTTTTGATAATTCCGGCATTATTAATTAAGATATCAATTGGTCCAACTTCACTTTCAATTTTTTGAACAGCTGAGATAACTTCTTGTTCTTCTGTTACATTAAATCTGTAACCAACAGCATTAATTCCTTCGCTTTTAAGTGCTGCCACAGCATCATCAATTTTTTGTTGAGATGAATTTCCGTTCACCACAATTGTTGCTCCGGCCTGACCTAATCCTTTTGCCATTGCCATTCCCAGTCCGTGTGTACTTCCTGTGATAAGGGCAACTTTTCCTTTTATATCAAATAAATCTATCATTATTCTTTATCTTAAATCAGTGATTTTACATACATCCATATCGCCATAATCTAAATTCTCTCCCGCCATTCCCCAGATAAAAGTATAATTACTGGTTCCTGAACCTGAGTGAATAGACCAAGGCGGAGAAATTACTGCCTGATGATTGTTCATCCAGATATGTCTTGTTTCCTGTGGTTCTCCCATAAAATGACAAACTGCCTGATTTTCCGGAATATCCAAATAGAAATAAACTTCCATACGTCGATCATGAACGTGTGCCGGCATTGTATTCCATACACTACCAGGTCTCAATTCCGTCATTCCCATTTGCAATTGACAAGTCGTTACAACACTTCCAATAATCATTTGATTTACTGTACGATGATTAGCAGTTTCCATTGTACCCAACTGTAATTTATTCGCTTCCGCCAAACTTACTTTGACAGTAGGATAACTTTGATGTGCCGGTGCTGCGTTTATATAAAATTTAGCCGGATTATTCTTGTCATCACTTTTAAAAATAACCTCTTTGTTACCGCTTCCAATATACAAAGCATCTTTTAAACCCAACTCATACGATTTCCCTTCCACAAGAACAGAACCGCTTCCTCCAACATTAATTATTCCAATTTCTCTTCGCTCTAAAAAATAAGGTGCTTTTAATGGATCAATAGTTTCCAGAATTAAATCATTATTAACAGGAACTGCAGATCCGGCAATATATCTATCATAGTGTGAATAAACCAATACAATTTCATCCTCCTGCATTAAATCATCAATTAAGAATTCTTTTCTTAACTGCTGAGTATCATATTTTTTTACAGCCTCTGGACTTGATGCGTATCTTGAACTATATTTTGTCATAATTTTAATTTAATGTAATCGATTGCACAAAATTAGATTTTTATATTTAAATATCATAACACAAACTATAATTTATTTGTGTGATTTCTACACTTACAATTTTGTAATTATGTAACTACCGGAATAAAGACTACTTAAAGCTTTTGTTTTTAAATTCTTAAAACTAAAGATCTGTAATCGGAACATATTTAGGAACAAGTGACTTCATTACAATCCATCCTGTCAAGTAACATACAGCACATATCGAAAAGATAATAAAATATCCTGCTTCAATTCCCTGAAACCCCATAAAAGCCATATTGGTATCTTTACTGTAATCGAATAGTAACCCTGAACCTTTATTAATCAAAGTAGAACCTATACCTCCGGCTAAACCTCCAATACCTGTAATGGTAGCAATTGCTTTTTTAGGAAACATATCCCCTACTGTTGTGAAGATATTAGCAGACCAGGATTGATGCGCTGCACCAGATATACCAATTATAACTACAGGCAACCAGTAGCTGATATAACCCAATGGCTGAGCTATTAATGCTAATAGAGGAAAGAATGCAAAAATCAACATCGCTCTCATTCTTCCTTCGTACGGATTCATTCCTTTCTTTTCAACAAAATAAGTTGGAAGCCATCCACCGATAATTGAAAGAAGTGTAATCATATACAATACAAATAAAGGCAATGCCGCTTCAGTAGAATCCATTCCATAAACAGAACTTAAATAAGCCGGAGTCCAGAATAAGAAGAACCACCATACACCATCTGTCATAAATTTACCAAATGCAAAAGCCCATGTTTGTTTATATTTAAAACAGTCCATTAGAGAAACTTTTGTACTTGTTTCAGGCACATACCCTACCAATTTACTATCTGCAATATCATCTTGTTGGATATATTCCAGCTCAGCAGCACTAACTTTAGGGTGTCTTTCCGGTTTATCATACATAAAAACCCAGAATCCCATCCACACAAAACCTAAAGCACCAATAATAATAAATGCCATTTCCCAGCCAAAAGCCTTAGCAATAAAAGGAATTGTTATTGGAGCAGCTAATGCACCAACAGTTGCACCGGCATTAAATATACTTGTAGAAAACGCTCTGTCCTTTTTAGGAAAATATTCAGCGGTAGTTTTAATTGCGGCAGGAAAATTTCCAGCCTCTCCAACTGCTAAAACGAAACGCGCAAAAATAAATAAGGTAACACTAACATTAATTACCATTGCAGTATCATTTACAGTACTAATTGCTTCTTTTGCACCTTCAAATCCAACAAACCACTGACCTGTAATAATACCTGAAGTTGCAATTCCGCAAAATGCATGTAAACACGCACCTACAGACCATATTCCAATTGCCCAAAGAAATCCTTTTTTTGTATCCATCCAATCAACAAACCTACCAGCAAACAATAACGATACCGCATAAAAAATTGAGAATAAAGCTGTAATATTCCCATAATCATTATTTGTCCAATGAAATTCAGGTGCAATAAAATCACTCCATGTTAATGAAAGTACCTGTCTGTCAAGATAATTAATTGTTGTAGCAAAAAAAAGCAACGCACATATACTCCAGCGATACTTTCCAGTTGATTTTTTGGTTTGATTCATAGCAATTTTTTATTTGGTTTATCCAACCTTAAGTTATTAAAATACGAAGATAGCTTTTAAAAGCTGGTAAATTTAAAATTTACTTTTAACTAAAAAAATCCAAATAAAATTAAATTAGTGGTAAAATTTAAAATGTAATCGATTGCACAAATATAGTTTTAAATCATTATATTCCAAATAAATTATTTAAAAAAATATTTTATTAATCCAAATTAACATATATTATAAAAATACTCGTATATAATTACAGAATAAACAATATCCTTGTTAAATCGAGTTTTTCCTAAAATCGCATAACATACTGATTAGTATAGATATAAATCATAACTATATTCTTAATATACAATGCTCTCAAAAATTGATTAACTAATCAAAATTATTAATAATTACTCTTTATTTTTAAATGGAAAGCATCACAAAATTATCCTAAAAATTTTGACCTTAATTGGCATATCGGGAAAAGTCGATATATTTGCATTATGGAACATATAGAAATATTTAAGGCCCTTTCAAACAAATCCAGATTACAAATGCTGGAATGGCTAAAAGAACCCGAACTTAACTTCC